>Ga0207703_10000848_pt1 | contig 29936 bp, 22 predicted proteins | sample KBSSwiS12_FD_184304 | JGI IMG/M metagenome (GOLD analysis project Ga0207703, IMG submission 184304) | Switchgrass rhizosphere microbial communities from Kellogg Biological Station, Michigan, USA - KBS Switchgrass S1-2 (SPAdes) (version 2) | ecosystem: Host-associated > Plants > Roots >...
ACTCGAGGGACACGGAGCGTTGAATCTGATCCCGGAGATGGTGCGCATCGCGCTCCTCGGCGGCATCCTCGCGGTGGACCGCGCGGCGGGGTGGAGCACGATGCTGAGCCAGCCGCTCGTCGGCGCCTGCCTGGCGGGCGCCCTCGTGAACCCGGGGCCCGAGTGGGAGCTCTGGGCCCTGCGCGTGCCGATCGGCGTTGGCGCCATCCTCCAGCTCCTTCTCACCGACGCGTCCCTTCCTGCCGCGCAGCGCCACCACGACACCGCGACCGCGGGGGTCGTGGGGAGCACCGTCGCGCTCCTCGGAATGGTTCGCCTCCACAGCCAGATCCCGGCTGCTCTCGGAGGCGCGCTGTGGGTGCTGCTCGGAGTGGCGGCTGGGCTTTTCGCCGCGATCGTCGGTGGATGGGTCATGGGCTATCACCGCGCGCGAAGCCGCCGCGACGTGGCCCGCGCGGAGGAGCTCGTGCAGGACGATTCGTCTCTTGGCGACGCGGGGCTCGCCGATCCTCTCGAAGGCATCCGAGCGGAGCGCAAGCCGGCGGCCAGGTTCGAGCACCTCTACTGGAAGGCGATGGGGCGGGTGTTCCTGCTCGGCGCGTTCTGGTCGTGGGCGGGATCCCTGATCGGGCTCATGATCGCGATCGCGGTGCTGCCCGCTCTCGGCGAGTGGCTCACGGGACGGCGGATCGGGTTCCTTTTCGCCACGACGCTCGGCGCTGCGCTCGCGGCCGGCTATCACGCGCACGTGAGGAGCCGGCGCGCCGGCGGACGATGGATGGCGCTCGGCGCGGCCGTCGCGCTCGTTCTGCTCGCCGTGGCTCGGCAGACGTCGTCATGAGCGCCGGCGACGTGAACGAGGTCCCGGAGGCGCCCGTGCCGGTGCGGGTGCGCTCCGAGGATCTCGTGCGCACTGGAGCGCGCGCCGGCCACATCCAGACCCTGCTCACGCCGGAACGGATGCAGGGGGCGGGCTTCGCCTTCGCGCTGCTGCCCGTGCTCGAGCGGCTCTATCCCGCGCGTCAGGACCTGGCCCGCGCGATCCGGCGGCATCTCGCCTACTTCGCGACGCACCCCGTGCTCACGGGTTACGTGCTCGGCGCCGCGGCACGTTGGGAAGAGCGGCGCGCGAACGGCGATGCGGTCACCGACGAGGCGATCGACACCTGGAAGCGCGCCCTGGCGAGCCCGCTCGCCGCGATGGGGGACCCCTTTTTCTGGGTCACGCTTCGTCCCCTCGCGGGGCTCGTGGGCATTGTCGCCATCGGTCTCATCCCGGCGCCCATTCTCGGCCCGGACTGGCGCGTGCTCCTCTGCCCGCTCCTCACCCTTTTGACGTACAATGCCTTCGCGCTGCCGTTCCGCGTCGTCGGGACTCACGTCGGCTACCTCGAAGCGGACCGGCCCGCGGCGCTTCTGCGATCGCTCCGCCTCAAGGAATGGGGCCGCGCGCTGGGATGCGTGGGGGCGTTCGGGTACGGGGCCCTCCTCGCGCTCGTCATCCGATTCCTCGACTTCGGCTCGATCGATTGGGGGCTGGACGCCACCGCCAAGATCACGACGGCGGCGCCGCTCGTTCTCGGCGCGGTGATCGGCTGGGCCGGCCTCCTCAAGTGGCCGGGACGCGTGGTGGAAGTGGCGCTCGCGGCGCTTGCCGCGGGACTCCTACTGGGAGGGCTGGTCTAACAGCGCGATGGTCGAACAGAACGTGATGATCCAGAACCGGCTCGGTCTCCACGCGCGCGCCTGCTCGGTGTTCGTGAAGGAGGCGGCCCGGTTCGCGTCGCACATCGTCGTCGCGCGGGACGGGCTCGAGGTGAACGGGAAGAGCATCCTTGGGGTCATGATGCTCGCGGCGGAGCGTGGGGCCGAGATCACGTTGCGTGCCGAGGGGTCGGACGAGGTCCAGGCCTTGGCCGCGCTCGTGAAGGTCGTGAACGACAAGTTCGGCGAGGAATGATGACCACGCTCTCCGGCATCGCGGCTTCGCCCGGCATCGGCATCGGCCCGGTGCACGTGCTCGATCCCGAAGAGATCGAGGTGAAGGACGGGCTCATCCCCCCCGAGGACGTGAAGTCCGAGCAGGATCGCTTCCGCGCCGCCGTCGAGGCGAGCCGCCGGGAAGTGGCCGAGCTCCGGAGAAAGATCGCGCTCGATACCGGGGAAGAGCACGCGCGCATGCTCGACCCGCAGGTCGCGATCCTCGAAGATCCCGAAGCCACCTCGCAGACGCTCGCCGCGATCGAGCGCGACCGCCGCTCCGCGGGCTACGTGTACCGGAAGATCCTGGGTGTCGTCGCTGCCGCGCTCGAAGAATCGGACGGCGAGTACATCCGGGAGCGCGCGCTCGACATCCGGGACGTGCGCCGCCGCGTGCTGGGCCACCTGGGCGGCATCCGCTCGCATACCTTGAGCGATCTCCGCGTCCCGTCGCTCGTCGTCGCGTACGACATCGCGCCGAGCGAGATGGCGCTCGCCTCGCGGGAGAAGATCCTGGGTTTCGCGATCGACCTGGGCGGACGCACCTCGCACACAGCGATCATGGCCCGCGCTCGCGGGATTCCCACCGTGGTCGGATTGAAGCAGGCGATGGACGCCGCGCGCGAGGGGGCCACGGCCCTCGTCGACGGCACGCGGGGGGTCGCGATCTTCGATCCGGAGCCGGAGGTGCTCGAGGAGCACCGGCTGAAGCAGCGCCGCTACCGCGAGATGGCCGCCAATCTGGCGTCGATCAAGGACCAGGACTGCGTGACCCAGGACGGGGTGGACGTGCATCTGGGGGCGAATCTCGAGGTGCCCGAAGAGCTCCCGTCGGTGATCGAGAACGGGGCGGAGGCAATCGGCCTCTACCGGACCGAGTTCTTCTACCTCTCGCGCTCCACGCTCCCCACCGAGGAGGCGCAGTACCAGGCGTACCGCACGGTCGTCGAAGCCATGGCGCCGCGCCCCGTGACCATCCGCACGCTCGACGTGGGGGGCGACAAGTTCGCCTCGTATCTCGGAACGCCCGAGGAGCGGAATCCCTTCCTCGGCATGCGCGGGCTCCGCTTCTCGCTCCAGCGCGAGGACATCTTCCGCACGCAGCTCCGCGCGATCTGTCGCGCGACGGTCCACGGCAACGTGCGCGTGATGTTCCCGATGGTGATCGGCTTGGAGGACTTCCGGCGCGCGCGGCAGATCGTGCTCGAGGTGCGGGCCGATCTCGAGCGCGAGGAAGTGCCGATGTCCGTGCACGTGCCGCTCGGGGTGATGGTGGAGACGCCCGCGGCCGTCTTCGCGATCGATCTCCTCGCGCGCGAGGCGGACTTCGTGAGCATCGGAACGAACGATCTCATTCAGTACACCCTCGCGGTCGACCGCGGCAACGAGGAGACGGCCCCCATCTACGAGCCGCTCCATCCAGCCGTGCTTCGCGCGCTCCAGCTCGTGGTCGAGGCGGGCCGGAAGTCGGGGATCCCGGTCGGGATCTGCGGCGAGATGGCGGGGGAGCCGCTCTATGCCGTGCTCCTCCTCGGACTCGGTCTCACCGAGTTCAGCGTGAGCCCGTTCCTCGTCCCCGAGATCAAGACCATCCTGAACGCATCCACGCGCTGCGACGCCGAGGAGTTCGCGCAGCGCTGCCTCGCCCTCGACACCCCCGCCCAGGTCCGCGCGCTCGTGACCGAGGAGATGTCGGCCCGGTACGGCGCCTACTTCATCGCGTGACGGACTCGACGATCCTCGACTCCGCCGAGGCGATGGCGCGGATCGACCGGGATGGCATGGGGGACCGGATCGACGCATTTCCCGCGCAGCTCCGCGCGGGCGCCGGCACCGCGGAGGAAGTCCTGGACCGGCTCGACGCGGGCCGTCCACGGCGCGTCGTTCTCTTCGGCATGGGGGGATCGGCCATCGCGGGGGACCTCGCGCGAGGGCTCATCGATCGCGAGGGCGCCACTCCGCTCCACGTCAGCCGCCACTACGAGCCGCCGTCCTGGGTCGCGCCCGAGGATTTCCTCGTCTTCTCGTCCTATTCCGGAGAGACCGAGGAAACCCTGTGGACCTACGGGCAGATGCGGGGGCGGACCGAGGACACGCTGGTGATCACGACGGGGGGAACGCTCGCGAAACTCGCCGCGGAGGATGGCGTGCCGATCGCCAAGCTACCCCCAGGGCACCCGCCCCGCGCCGCGCTCGGGTACTCCGTCTCGACCCTCCTCCACGTCCTCGCGCACCGGGGCCTCCTGAGCGACGGTCCCGCGCGGATCGAGGCCGCGGCCAAGGCCGTGGAAGTGGTCGCTTCCGCCTGCGGAAGGGGTGTGCTACAATCGCGCAACTCTGCCAAACAATTGGCGATACGTTTGGTCGACCGGGCCTTGGTCCTGATCGCGAACGAGCGCACGCTGGGGCCGGCGTCGCTGCGTTGGAAAGGGCAGCTGAACGAGAATTCCAAGCACCTGGCCTGGGCGTCGCCGCTTCCGGAAATGAATCACAACGAAGTGGACTCGTACGCATCGCCGGCGAGGCTGGTGGGCAGCGTGGCGGCCGTGCTCCTCCGCGATCCGGGGGATCATCCGCGCATCGTCGCGCGATTCCGCTGGCTCGAGAGCTACTTCGCGGAGCGCGGCGTGCAGGTGGAGACGGTCGAAGCGCCGGAAGGCGATCCGATGAGCCGCGTGCTCGGGTGCGTGGCCCTGGGGGATTGGGTGAGCTACTACCTCGCGATCCTCCACGGCTCGGATCCGAGCGCGCTTCCGGGCGTGACGTCGCTCAAGCAGGCGCTCTCCCGGTGAAGCCGGTCGCTGTGATCCCGGTGGCCGGAGCCGGCACGCGGCTCCGTCCGCACACGCACACGATTCCGAAGGCGCTGCTCGAGGTGGCCGGAAAGCCGATTCTCGCCCACATCCTCGACCAGGTCGCCGAGACGGATCCGGAGCGCGTGGTGCTCGTGATCGGTCCGGGGGGGCAGGGGCAGCAGATTCGCCAGTGGGCGGAGAAGCGGCCCGGCCTTCGGTTCTCGTTCGTCGTGCAGGAGCGGCCGCTCGGTTTGGGACACGCGGTGCTCCAGGCCAAGGACGAAGTCGGCACGGCGCCTGTTTTGATCGTGCTCGGCGACACGATCGCGATCGCGGCGCTTCGCGATCTCGTATCGGACGGATCCAAGGTGGGGGTACGCGAGGTCGAGGATCCGCGCCGGTTTGGCGTGGCCAACGTCGAGGGGGGACGCATCACGGGTCTCGTGGAGAAGCCGGAGCACCCGATGTCGCACCTCGCTTTGGTCGGCGTGTACTACCTGACGAACGCGCCGCTCCTCTTTGCCTCGCTCGAAGCGGTGGAGCGGGAGGGGAAGCGCACGAAGGGTGAGATCCAGCTCACGGACGGGCTGCAACGAATGATCGAGGAGGGAGAGGTGCTCCGTCCGTTTTCGGTTGAAGCCTGGTACGACTGCGGGAAGACGGAGACCTTGCTCGAGACGAATCGGGCGCTCCTCGACCGCTCGCCCCGGACCGTGACGCGACCCGGCGTCGTGATCCTGCCGCCGGTCGCGATCGACGAGACGGCGGACGTGGTCCACTCGGTGGTCGGGCCGCATGCTTCCATCGGACCCGGAGCGCGCGTGCACCGCGCGGTCGTTCGCAATTCCATCATCAGTCAAGGCGCCACCGTCGAGAACGTCCTGCTCGACCTCTCGGTCGTGGGGGAGAACGCGGTGGTTCGCGGGGCCTATCAGCGGCTCAATGTCGGCGGTTCATCGGAGGTCGAGAGCTCATGACGCTCGAAGCAACTCAGTCCAAGCCCGCCTCGCGCACCAAGCCCGGGACGCGGCATTCGTTCCTCTTCACCTCGGAGTCGGTCACCGAGGGCCATCCGGACAAGGTCGCGGACCAGATCTCGGACGCGATCCTGGACTCCATCCTGAAGGAAGATCCGACGGGGCGCGTCGCGGCCGAGACCCTGGTCACGACGGGACTCGCGCTCGTGTCGGGCGAGATCACGACGAAGACCTACGTCGACATCCCGCGCGTGGTTCGCGGGACGATCCGCGACATCGGCTACGACGATCCGCACTTCGGCTTCGATTGGGAGAACTGCGCGGTCCTCACGTCGATCGACGAGCAGTCGAAGGACATCGCGATGGGCGTGGACCGGAAGGGGGCGGGCGATCAGGGGCTCATGTTCGGCTACGCCGTTCGCGAGACGCCTGAGCTCATGCCGGCGCCGATCCAGCTCGCCCACCGGCTCACGAAGGCGCTCGCCGACGCGCGGCGCTCGGGCAAGTTCCCGGAGATCCGGCCCGACGGCAAGTCGCAGGTGACCGTGGAGTACGAAGCGGACATCCCGAAGCGCATCGACACGGTCGTGCTCTCGACGCAGCACGTGGACATGAGCGACGCGGAGATGAACAAGTTCCGCGACCGGCTCATCCAGGACGTCATCATGCCCGTCCTGCCGAAGGCGCTCCTCCACGGCGATCCGATCTTCCACATCAACCCGACGGGCCGGTTCGTCGTGGGCGGACCGCGCGCCGACACGGGACTCACGGGACGGAAGATCATCGTCGACACCTACGGCGGCTCGGCGCCGCACGGAGGCGGCGCGTTCAGCGGCAAGGATCCGTCGAAGGTGGATCGCTCGGCCTGCTACGCCGCGCGGCACGTCGCGAAGAACGTGGTGGGCGCCGGACTGGCCGACCGCTGCACGGTCCAGGTCGCCTACGCCATCGGCGTGGAAGAGCCAGTCTCGATCATGATCGATTCGCACGGCACCGGCCGAGTGCCGGACAGCCGGCTCTCCGAGCTCGTGCGGAAGCACTTCGATCTGCGTCCGGACGCCATCATGAAGACGCTGGACCTGAGGAAGCCCATCTACAAGAAGACCGCCGCCTATGGCCATTTCGGTCGCGAGAACGAGGGCTTCCGCTGGGAGCTCCTCGACCGCGTGGAGGATTTGAAGCGTGACGCCTGAGACCGCTGTGATGAACGCGCTGGGACATGTGGCCGATCCGAAGCTCGCGCAGGCGGGCGTGAACCGGATCGAGTGGGCCGAGCGCGAGATGCCCGTGCTGCGTCAGATCAAGGCGCGCTTCGAGAAGGAGAAGCCACTGCGGGGGCGCCGCGTGGCAGCCTGTCTGCACGTCACGACCGAGACGGCCAATCTCATGCTGACGCTCCAGGCGGGCGGCGCCGAGGTCACGCTCTGCGCCTCCAATCCGCTGTCCACGCAGGACGACGTGGCTGCGGCGCTCGCGCACACCTTCAAGATCCAGACCTTCGCCATCAAGGGTGAGGACGGCGACACGTACTACAAGCACATCCAGGCCACGCTCGACGCACGTCCCGAATTCACGATGGACGACGGCGCCGATCTCGTGACGGTGCTCCACACGAAGCGCGCCGAGGACGCGGCGCGCGTCATCGCGGGCACCGAGGAGACGACGACGGGGGTCATCCGGCTCCGCGCCATGGCACGGGACGGCGCGCTCAAGTATCCGATCCTCGCGGTCAACGACGCGAAGACCAAGCACTTCTTCGACAACCGGTACGGCACCGGGCAGAGCACGCTGGACGGCATCCTGCGCGCGACCAACCGGCTCGTCGCGGGATCCAAGTTCGTCGTGCTCGGCTACGGCTGGTGCGGACGCGGGGTCGCGACGCGCGCCCGCGGCCTCGGCGCGCACGTGCTCGTCACGGAGATCGATCCGCTTCCCGCGCTCGAGGCGGTTATGGACGGCTTCGAGGTGGTGCCGGCGGAGAAGGCGGCGAAGGTGGGCGACTTCTTCGTGACGGTGACCGGCAACATCAACGTCCTCCGCATGGAGCACTTCCGCGCGATGAAAGATGGCGCGATCGTCGCGAACTCCGGCCACTTCAACGTGGAGCTCGACCTCGACACGCTCAAGAAGCAGGCGAAGGGAATCCGCACCGTCCGTCCGTTCGTCGAGGAGGTCACGCTCGACGGCGGGAAGCGCATCTACGTGCTCGGCGAGGGACGGCTCATCAACCTGGCCGCCGCCGAGGGGCACCCCGCCTCGGTGATGGACATGAGCTTCGCGAACCAGGCGCTCGGCATCGAGTACCTGCTCTCGCACTCGAAGGAGCTGAAGCCGACCGTCTACCCGATTCCGAAGCATCTGGACGAGCAGATCGCGAAGCTCAAGCTGGAGGCGCTCGGCGTCAACATCGACACGCTGACGCCCGAGCAGGTCGCGTATCTCGCGTCCTGGGAGCAGGGGACCTAGGAGGGACGCTGATGCCGCTCCTGGGCCGGGTTTCGGTCCGGCGTAAGTACCAGATCCTGGGGCTCTGCTTTCTCTCCATCGCGCTGTTTCTCAGCCTGGCCCTGTTCAGCCGCGACCCGCGGGACACGACCGCGGACGTGATCGGGAGCGGGTCCGTCCGCAATCAAGCGGGCGTGCTCGGTGCTCTCGCCGCGTCCGGGTTGAATTCGGCGTTTGGGTCGGGTGGCGCGTGGGCCGTTCCGCTCCTGCTCCTCGGGTGGGGATGGAATCGGCTCCGTCTGCACGCGGCGGCGGAGCTCTGGATCAAGACCGGTCTCGGGGCCGCGGCGTTCCTCTGCGGCTCCGGACTCATCTTCCTTCTCGGCGGTGAGAACCAGGCCTGGGTCGGTGCTACGGGGGGCTGGATCGGCCGCCTCGCCGCGCGGCTCCTCGGCACGATCGGCGGAGAGCTCTTCCTCGGGACGGGCCTCGTCATCGTGGGCGTGGTCGCGCTCGAGCTGGGCGCGGCATCCCCGCTTCGGCAGCTCGTCGGCTCCTGGCTCGCGAGACTCGCGCCGCAGAAGGGACGAAAGAAGAAAGTCGCGGCCGCTCCCGTCGTCGACGCCGCCGAAGCCGAGGCTGCGACCCCGCCCCGGATGAAGCGAGGGAAGCCGGCCCCGGCCGAAGAGGAGGCCGAGCTCGAGCGCGCGTTCGGCAGCCAGCCTCCGGCGCCTCCCAAGGAATCGCGCCCTCGTATCGTGGGACGGAGGGAGACGGGGGAGCCGATCGCGATCCCGTTCCCGCCGGCGGCCGCGGCGCCCCCCGAGCGTCCGGCGCGCGAGGAGAAGAAGCGCGCGGTCGAGCCGTCTCCCGAAAGCTCGCTCGGACTCGGGCCGGCCGCAGCTCCCGAGATGGCGCTCCCGTCCATCGATCTGCTCGATCAGCACGAGAGCCGCCAGGTCGCGATCGACGAATCGGAGCTCCTCGAGCTCTCCCGCGTGCTCGAGCGCACGCTCGCCGATTTCGGCGTAGCGGGCAAGGTGTCCGAGGTGCATCCGGGACCGGTCATCACGCTCTTCGAATACGAGCCCGCTCCCGGCATCAAGGTGAACCAGATCCTGAACCGGCAGGACGATCTCGCGCTCGCGCTCCGCGCGCAGCGGATCCGCATCGTCGCGCCGATCCCCGGGAAGGCCGCGGTCGGGGTCGAGATTCCGAACCGCGTGAAGGCGCTCGTCTCCATTCGCGAGATCATCGCCTCCTCCGCGTTCCAGAAGACGAGCGATGCGCTCCCGTTCGCGCTCGGCAAGGACGTCGCGGGCGTGCCCTTCACGGCGTCCCTCGAGAAGATGCCGCACCTCCTGATCGCGGGAGCCACGGGCTCCGGGAAGAGCGTCTGCATCAACACGCTCATCATGAGCCTCCTGCTTCGGCGCACGCCGTCGGAGCTGCGGTTCATCATGATCGATCCCAAGATGCTCGAGCTCACGCCCTACAACGGAATCCCGCACCTCCGCATGCCGGTGGTCACGGATCCGAAGAAGGCGGCTCAGGCGCTCCGCTACTCGGTGAAGGAGATGGAGCGGCGCTACCAGGTGCTGGCGAAGCACGGCGCGCGGAACATCGAGGCGTACAACCGTCTCGGACTCGATCCCTCGGTCGAGGACGCGAAGCTGCCGTACCTCGTCGTGGTGGTGGACGAGCTGGCGGATCTCATGGCGCTCCTGCCGGCGGAGATCGAAGAGCCGATCGGACGCCTGGCGCAGATGGCGCGAGCCGTCGGCATCCATCTCATCCTCGCGACGCAGCGCCCGTCCGTGGACGTCATCACGGGCATGATCAAGGCGAACTTCCCCTCGCGAATCGCCTTCCAGGTCGCGAGCCGCACCGATTCGCGCGTGATCCTCGACATGAACGGCGCCGAGAGCCTCCTCGGCCACGGCGATAGCCTCTATCTCCCGGCGGGGAAGCCGGAGCCCTATCGCATCCACGGTTCCTACGTCTCGAGCGAGGAGATCGAGCGCGTCGTCTCGTTCCTGAAGAGCCAGGGATCGGCGCCGGCGATCATCGACGACACCGCGCTCGAGCAGGCCACGGCCATGCCCGACTCCGACGCCGACGATGATCTGTACGAGGAGGCGATGAAGCTCGTGGTGCTGCACCAGCAGGCCTCGACCTCCATGCTCCAGCGCCGGCTCAAAGTCGGCTACTCCCGCGCGGCCCGTCTGCTCGATCTGCTCGAGGAGCGCGGCATCGTCGGTCCTTCCGAGGGGGCGAAGGGGCGCGAGGTGCTCCTGAGCGAGCACGACTTCGAGGAGCGCCGCAGTCGCATCTCCGAGGTGACCGAGGCGTGATCCGTACCATTCCGCTCGAGCCCGCCCGTCCGCGCACGGCCGACGAGGACCAGGCCCAATCCCGGGACGCCCGCATCGCGCTCGTCACGCTCGGGTGCGCGAAGAATCTCGTGGATTCGGAGATCATGGCGGGACTCCTTTCGCGCGGCGGCTTCACGACCGCCGCCACGCCGGACGACGCCGACGTCGCCGTGGTCAACACGTGCGCGTTCATCGGTCCGTCCCAGAAGGAGTCGATCGACCGCATCCTCGAGCTGGTCGCGCTCAAGCGCGAGGGCCGCCTCGGCGGCATCGTGGTCGCGGGGTGCATGGCGCAGCGCTACCAGGCCGAGCTCATCCGCGAGATCCCCGAGATCGACGCGGTCGTGGGCACCGGCCAGGTGGACGCCATCGCCCGCGTGGCGCATCGCGTGCGCAAGGGAGGGAGCGACATCGTCGAGGTCGGACCCGCGGGGACCGCCGTGGATCTCGCGGCTCATCGCGCGCTCTCGACCCCACGCCATCTGGCGTATCTCCGGATCGCGGACGGCTGCGACTTCCGCTGCACGTTCTGCATCATCCCGACCCTGCGTGGCGATCTTCGAAGCCGTCCCTTCGAGTCGGTGGTGGAAGAGGCGGAGCGCCTCGCCGCGTCCGGTGTGAAGGAGCTCCTCCTCATCGCCCAGGACTCCACGTCTTACGGCGAGGATCGCTACGGCTCGTCGCGGCTACCGGAGCTGCTCCGGGCCCTGGCCCAGGTTCCCGGAATCGAATGGGTCCGAGTCCACTACACCCACCCGAAGACCTGGAGCGAAGAGCTGATCCAGGTGTTCGAACAGGTACCCCAGGTGTGCCGTTATGTGGATATCCCCCTTCAGCACGTCACCGACCGCATGCTCCGGCGGATGCGCCGGGAGGTGGACGGGGCGGGGCAGGCGGGACTCCTCCGGTCGCTCCGGGAGCGGCTCCCGGGGATCGCCATCAGGACCCACTTCATCGTCGGGTTCCCTGGAGAGACGGACGAGGACTTCGAGGAGCTCCTGAGCCGGGTCAGCGAGGAGGAGTACGACCACGTCGGCTGCTTCGCCTATTCGCGTGAGGACGGCACGCCGGCGGGGCGCATGAAGGAGCAGGTGCCCGAGCGCGTGAAGGTGGAGCGGCGCCGGAGGCTCCTCGAGGCGCAGCAGGCCGTGGCCGCGCGCGTCTGGGGACGCTGGGTCGGCCGCGACGTCGACGTTCGCATCGACGCCACGGGGCCGCGTCCCGGCCACTATGTCGGCCGCGTCGAGCAGCAGGGCTACGAGGTGGACGGCGTCACGCGCGTGCGCGCGTCGGCGGATGCGCCTCCGCTTCCCATGGGAGCGAAGGCGCGCGTCCGGATCACGCGGGCGCGCCGGTACGATCTCGAGGCGGAGGTGATCGGGTGATGGGGAGACGCTGGACCAGCGCGTTGGCGGTCGCGGGACTCGTCCTCATGTCGGGAACGGCCGCCGGGAAATCGCCGATGCCCCCCACGCACAGCATGGCGCTGGACGCCGTCGCCGACACGGTGGCGGCGGACCTCCTCCAGGGAGCGACGTTCCCCTCAGGGCGGCCGGTGGCGCTGGCCACGCCGACTCCGGGGGACACGCTCGGCCTTCTGACGCAGTCCCTCATGGAGCGCATGAAGGCGCTCGGGGTCCCGGTGCGGATCGCGCGCGGTGACGCCATGCCGTCGGACCTCGATCGGGGGCTGAGCCCCATGGGGGCACAGCCGGGAGTCGCGCCCGGGGATTCCGCGCTCGCCGCAACGTCGTCGTCGAGCCACGTGTCCGATCCCGCCGCGCCGCTCCGGCTTCAAGTCCTGGTCGAGGGCTCAGGCGTAACCTACGTTCGCCGGCTGGGTTCCTTTCCGTTTGGGACCAAAGGGTACGAGCGGCTCGCGGGCATGCGGGCGAGCGCGACCCTCTTCGATCCCCAGAACGGAGACGTGGTCTGGACGCGCTCCGCCGCACGGAGCGCGAGTGACGTGGTCCCGAAGGGGGACGTGGCCTACGCCGCGACAGGGTCGGGGTATCTCAATCCCCCCGTGCCGCGGGGAGGAGGCACCCGCTGGCTCGAGCCGATGATCGTGATCGGCGTCGTGACCGGCCTCGTGGTGCTCTTCTATTCCAACCGCAACTGAGCCGGAGGGGGACGTGATTCCAGGGAGGAGCGCGATGGGAGTCGCGGCGCGCCAGCACCAGGTGCTCGCACGCGATTACTTCGAGCGCGGATTGTACAATGAGGCCGCGCGCGAGATCCGGGAGGCCCTTGCCATCCACGGGGAGTTTCCGGATCTCCATCACCTGCTCGGCCTGTCCTTGAGCCTGGGCGGCGATCGCGAGGGAGCGGTCGAGTCCTTCCGCCGCGCCCTCCACTTGAATCCGCGGTACGTGGAGGCCCGCCTCAATCTCGCCATCGTGCTCAACGATCTCGGCCGCTACGACGAGGCGCTCCGCGAGTTCCAGATGGAGCGGCCGCGCGATCCGGATCACGAGAACCTGACGCCCGAGGTGCGCACCCATCTCGCGGAGTCCCACACGCAGCTGGGCGACACCTACCGAGACCTCGGACTCCTCGTCGACGCCTCGCAGGAATACCGCCGCGCGCTTCGCTACGCGCCTCAGTTCCTCGACATCAAGAACCGCCTGGGCTCCGTGTACGCGGAGATGGGCCTCTACCACGACGCGGAAACGGTGCTCGAGGAAGCACTGGCGCAGAATCCGCGCTACGTCGACGCGCGTGTCACGCTGGGTGTGGTCCACTGGAAGGCGGGGCGCAAGGTCCGCGCGCGCGAGGCCTGGGAGCGCTGCCTCCTGGACAACCGCGACGAGGTGCGAGCGCGCTCGTATCTCGACTTCCTGGAGCGGGAAGAGGATCGGGCGGAGGAGCCGCGCGCCCGATGACATCCCGGATGGCTCGCCGCGCACTGGCGGCGCTCCTCCTCGCGGCGGTCGCCGCGGGCTGCGGGGGCACGCTCAAGGAATCCCAGGTCGGCGGCGTCGCGAGCTACGAGCGCGGCAAGGGGGAGTTCGACCGTGAGGATTGGGTCGACGCGATCGCCGATCTCAAGGCCTACGTCGAGCAGTTTCCCGGAACGGAGAAGACGGACGACGCGCTCTTCTACCTGGGCGAATCGTACTTCCACACCAAGGACTACGTTCTCGCGTCCGGCCAGTACGACCGGCTGATCCGCGACTTCCCGACGACGCCGTACCACCCGGACGCGCTCTTCATGCTCGCGCGCTGCGACGATCTGCAGTCCCGTCCGGCGCCGCTCGACCAGACGGAGACGACTCGGGCCATCTCGCGCTACCGGGACTTCCTGTCCCTCTACTCGGACCATCCCAAGGCGCAGGAAGCGCGCATGCGCCTGGGCGCGCTCACGGACCGGCAGGCGGAGAAGGCGTTCCGCAACGGTCGCCTCTATCTGCGTCTCAAGCAGTGGGACGCCGCGGGGCACTACTTCGAGCAGGTCATTCACGAATATCCGGAATCGCGCTGGTCCCTGGACGCACGCGTGCTCCTCGCGGACGCCTACGTGAAGACCGGGCGCGAGGCGGAGGCGGCGGACACCCTCCGCTCTGTGATGAACGGCACGGCCTCGTCCGGAACGAAGCGTGAGGCGTCGAAGCGCCTCAAGAAGATCGAGCGGAGCACGGATTGAGTCGCGCCGAGCGCCTCGGCGTGTTCGGCGGAACGTTCGATCCCGTCCACGTCGGGCATCTCATCATGGCGCAGGAAGCGCTCGGGAAGCTCCGCCTCGACCGCATCCTCTTCGTCCCGGCCGCGCGCCCCGCGCACAAGCGATCGCGCGCCATCGCATCCGCCGCGCATCGCGTCGCGATGCTCCGTCTCGCGCTGCGAGGCGCGCCGCAATTCGAGGTGTCGACCCTCGAGGTGGATCGGGGCGGCGTCTCCTTCACGGTGGACACGCTCGAGAGCCTCGCGCGGCGCGCCGCTCCTTCGCTCTACTTCGTGATGGGACAGGACAGCCTCGACGACTTTCCGACCTGGCGCGACCCGGAGCGGATCGCGCGGTTGGCGCGGCTTGCCGTGGTTCCTCGAGGCGATGGACGGCTTCCGCGAATCCGGCCGGAGCTTCGAGGCCGGGTGTCGCTCCTCGATCCGCCCCGGATCGGGATCTCGTCGAGCGAGATCCGGAGGCGCCTCAGGCGCGGACTCTCCGTGCGCTGGTGGATGCCCGACGCCGCGCTGAGGTACGCGATCGAGAAGGGTCTCTATGGAAGCCGGCGCGGGTAAGCGTCTCCTTCTCATCGACGGGTCGGCGCTCGTCTACCGCTGCTACTACGCCTTCATCCGGAAGCCGCTCCGGAACAAGAAGGGGGAGCCGACGAGCATCCCGTACGGGATCCTCCAGACGCTCCTGCCTCTCCTCGCGTCGCGCCACCCCGACAAGGTGGCGATGGTGTTCGACACGAAAGCCAAGACGTTCCGCCACCGCGTGTACGCCGACTACAAAGCGCACCGGCCGCCGGTGCCCGCCGATCTCACCGCGCAGCTCCCGCGCTCGCGCGAGGTGATCGGGCTCCTCGGCATTCCCATCGTCGAGCAGGACGGCGTCGAGGCCGACGACCTGATCGGGAGCCTCGCGAAGGAGGCGGAGCGCGCCGGCGCCACCACGCTGATCCTGACCGGCGACAAGGATTTCTTCCAGCTCGTCTCCGAGCGCATCTGGGTCCTGGCGCCGCAGGGGAAGACGGGTGAGCTCCAGCCGATGGATCCCGCTGCCGTGCGGGAGCGGTACGGCGTGGCCCCCGAGGAGATGGTGGACCTTCTCGCGCTCATGGGCGACGCATCCGACAACGTGCCGGGCGTCGCGGGGATCGGAGAGAAGACCGCGGCACAGCTCATTCAGCGATACCATTCGATCGACGAGCTCTATCGCTCGCTCGACACCTTGGAGCGCCCCGCGATCCGGGAAAAGCTGCGCGTGAACGAAGCCAACGCGCGGCTGAGCCACACCCTCGTCACGATCCGCGCGGACCTTCCGCTGGACCGCCACTGGGACGAGCTGGAGCGAGAACCGCTCCAGGCGCGCGAGCTCGCGTCCCTCATGACGGATCTCGAATTCCATACGCTACGGCGGAGGTTCGCGGCCGAGCTGGGCGAGGACGGGCCGCCCGCCGGCGCCGCACCGCCCGGCGGCGCTCCGGCAGCGGATGCCGGAACCGAAGCGCACCCGACGGACCTCTTCCCGGAGACCCTGAAGCCCGCGCCGTCGCGCCGTGCCGTCAGGAGCACATCCGCCGAGCCGAGGGCGGAAGCGGCGCCCGCGGTGGCCCTGCTCGAGCCGCCGCGCGAGCCCTTCGGCAGCTACACCATCGTCCAGAACGCGGAAGGACTCGAGGCGCTCGCGCGGGAGCTCGCCGAGGCGTCGGGTCCGGTCGCCTTCGACACCGAGACGACGGGGTTCGACCCGCACCGCTCCGATCTCGTGGGCCTGGCGCTCGCGACCGCGCCGGGGCGCGCGTTCTATCTCCCGGTCGGGCACCGGCAAGGAACGATGCTCGACCCGGACCAGGTGCGCGCGGCGCTCCGGCCGTTCTTCGACTCGTCCGACGGCTGGCGCGTCGCGCAGAACGCGAAGTTCGACTGGCACGTGCTCCACGCGTTCGGGATCCCGGTCAAGGACGTCGCGTTCGACACGATGATCGCCGGTTTCCTCGTCGATCCCGACCAGCCGAAGAATCTCGACGCGCTCTCGTGGAGCCGTCTCGGGCTGAAGAAGATCACGACCGAATCGGTGATCGGATCGGGACGCGAACAGATCAGCATGGCCGACGCGCCGGTCGAGCGCGTGGCGGAGTACTGCTGCGAGGACGCGGACGCGTGCCTTCGCCTCGTTCCGATCCTCACCAACGAGCTCGAGAAGGCCGAGGCGCTCCCGCTCTTCCGCGACGTCGAGATGCCGCTCGTCGGCGTGCTCACGCGCATGGAGCGTGTGGGGGTGAAGGTGGACACGAGCCAGCTCGAGGGCATGGCGAAGGAGATGGGGGCGGAGCTCGAGCGCCTCGATCATCAGATCCAGGAAGTCGCCGGCGTGCCGTTCAACGTGTCGTCGCCGCGCCAGGTCGCCGAGGTGCTGTTCGAGCGGCTCAAGCTGCCACGCGGCAAGCGCACGAAGGAAGGCTACTCGACCGACGTCGAGGTGCTCGAGGCGCTCGCCGTGGTGCACCCACTCCCGAAGCTCCTCCTCGCGCACCGGCAGATCCAGAAGCTGAAGAGCGGGTACGTCGACTCGCTCCCGCGCCTCACGGACAAGGAGACGGGGCGGCTCCACGCCACGTTCCACCAGACCGTGGCCTCGACCGGGCGCCTGAGCGCGAGCGATCCCAACCTCCAGAACATCCCGATCCGGACGGAGGAGGGAAGCGCGATCCGTCGCGCATTCGTCGCTCCTGGGAAGGACGGCCTTCTCTCGTCCTTCGACTACTCGCAGATCGAGCTCCGCCTGCTCGCGCACTTCTCCCACGACCCCGTGCTCACCGAGGCGTTCCGGACCGGGGAGGACGTGCACGCCACGACGGCGGCGAAGCTCTTCGGCGTGCCGCCCGACCAGGTCACGTCCGCCCAGCGCGCGCAGGCGAAGATCGTGAACTTCGGCATCCTCTATGGCATGGGGCCGGTGCGGCTCGCGCGGGAGCTCAACCTCTCGCGCCCGCTCGCGGCCGCGTTCATCGAGGAGTACAAGCGGACCCTCGCCGGCGTGGCGCAGTACATCGACCGCACCCTCGCGCAGGCGCGACGCACGGGCTACGCGGAGACGATCCTCAAGCGCCGCCGGCCCTTCGCGAACCTGAGGGCGGAGGGGGCGCGCCGCGCGGAGGCCGAGCGCGCCGCGGTCAACATGCCGATCCAGGGCTCCGCCGCGGATCTCATCAAGATCGCGATGGTGCGGATCGACGCGCTCCTCGCGGAGAAGAAGTGCCGCACGAGGCTCATCCTCCAGGTCCACGACGAGCTCCTCTTCGAGACGGACGCGGAGGAGATCGCCGAGATCGGCCCCGTGATCCGCCAGGTGATGGAGCATGCCATCCCGCTCCGCGTGCCGCTGGTGGTGCACGAGGGGAGCGGGCCCAACTGGGCCGACGCGCACCCGTGAGGGCTTTCGGCTTGACCCTCCCGCGCGCGCGCCCATAGGTTGACGCGATGGTCCGGATCGGCGTCACGGGGGCGATGGCGTCGGGCAAGTCGACCCTGGCGCGCCGCTTCCGGGACCGCGGCGCCGACCTCGTCGACGGCGACGCGCTCGGCTGGGAGGTCTTGCGCCTCCCCGAGGTGCGCGACGCGATCGCGGAAGCGTTCGGCGCCGGCGTCATGGACCGGCAGGGGCACGTCGATCGCGCGCGGCTGGGAGCGGTCGTCTTCGCGGACCCGGATCGGATGAGGCGGCTCAACGCCATCGTGCAGCCGAAGCTGCTCGAGCGCGTTCGCGCAGCGATGGACGAGCCGGGCGGCGGCGTGCGCGTGCTCGATGCCGCCATGCTCACGACGTGGCGGCTGGAGCCCGAGCTCGACGGCGTGATCGAGGTGGTCGCGTCGGAGGACGAGCGTGCGCGGAGGCTACGCGCGGCCCGCGCCTTCGCCGACGAGGAAGCGCGCGGGCGCATCCAAGGGCAGAAGCTTCCGGCCGTGCGCGGAGCGAAACGACTCTGGAAGGTGGAGAATGTGGGGGACAAGGCCGCGCTGCTCACGCGAGCGGACGCGATCTGGGACGAGATCCAGAGCCTGTCCGAAGCGAAGGCCTGACGAAGGGAGCATCGATGGACTGGAGTGCCACGCGAAAGCGGCTCGAGGATGGACGCCAGATCCTGGCGCAGCTCGGGAGCTTTCTTTGACGTCGATCATCGCGAAACACGGGCCAAGGAGCTGGAGGAGCGGATGGCCGCTCCAGGCTTCTGGGACGACGGAGATCAGGCGCAGAAGACGGTCGCCGAGCTGAAGTCGCTGAAGCGGGTCACCGAGCCCTACCGGGAGCTGACTCGCGAGGTGGACGACGCCGAGGGCATGGCCGCGCTCTTGACGGACGAGCCGGACGAGGCGCTCGCGGAGGAGCTGGAGGAGCAATCGAAGCGTCTCCTCCCGCGCATCCAGGATCTCGAGATCCGGAGCCTCCTCTCCGACGAGAGCGACGCGCACGGCGCGATCCTCACCATCCATCCGGGCGCCGGCGGCACGGAATCGCAGGACTGGGCGGAGATGCTGCTCCGCATGTACCTCCGCTACTTCGAGCGGCGCGGCTGGAAGGCGCAGGTGCTCGACCACCAGGCGGGGGACGAGGCGGGGATCAAGGACGCCACGCTCCAGATCGACGGCGATCTCGCGTACGGCTATCTCAAGGCCGAGCGCGGCGTGCACCGGCTCGTGCGCATCTCTCCCTACGACGCGCAGAAACGGCGCCACACGTCGTTCGCCTCCGTCTTCGTCTACCCTCAAGTGGGGGACGGCGGGGAGATCGAGATCAAGGACGGCGATCTCCGCATCGACACCTACCGCGCGAGCGGCGCGGGGGGGCAGCACGTGAACAAGACCGAGTCCGCGGTGCGGATCACGCACCTGCCGTCCGGGCTCGTCGTCCAGTGCCAGAACGAGCGCTCGCAGCACCGGAACCGGGACGCCGCGATGAAGATCCTGACCGCGAGGCTCTACGCTCTGCGCCTCGAGGAGGACAAGGAGAAGCGGGACTCGCTGGGCGGCGGCAAGAAGGACATCGCCTGGGGGAACCAGATCCGCTCGTACGTCTTTCAGCCGTACACTCAGGTGAAGGACCATCGAACCGATGTCGTCGTCACCGACGTTCAGGCCGTGATGGACGGTGACCTCGATCCATTCATCGACGCCTACCTCAGAATGAAGGAGCGCCCGTGAACCCGCAGATCTTCCGCGAGTACGACATCCGCGGCATCGCCGACCGGGACCTGACCGACGACGTCGCGCGCGCCGTGGGACGCGCCTTCGCGCAGATGATGGCGGAGCGCGGCAAGCGCCGGATCGCCGTCGGCCGGGACGTCCGCCTCTCGTCGCCGCGCATCCGCGCCGCGGTGGTGGAGGGGCTTCGCGATCAAGGGGCCTCGGTCGTGGACGTGGGGCAGGTGCCGACGCCCGCCCTCTATTTCGCCGTGCTCCATCTGAAGACGGACGCGGGCGTGATGATCACGGGGAGCCACAACCCGATCGAGTACAACGGCATCAAGGTCTCGGAGGGCACGAGCTCGCTCCATGGCGAGCAGATCCAGGAGATCGCGCGCCGCGCCGCGAGCGCGGGCGTTCTCGAGAAGCGGGGCACGGTCGAGGAGGTCTCGATCGACGAGCCCTACATGGCCGACCTGACGGGCCGGATCCAGCTCGCGAAGCCCCTCAAGGTCGTGTGCGACCCGGGGAACGGCGCGGCCAGCATCCTCGGCCCGCGCTTCCTCCGCGCCATCGGCTGCGAGGTGGACGCGATCTTCGCCGAGCCGGACGGCCGGTTCCCGAACCATCTGCCGGACCCGACCGTGCCGGAGCTGATGAAGGCCCTGTGCGATCGCGTGCGCGCGACGAAGGCGGACGTCGGAATCGGCTTCGACGGCGACGCGGACCGCGTGGGGGCGGTGGACGAGAACGGACGGATGATCTTCGGAGACGAGCTGCTCGGACTCTTCGCGGCCGACGTGCTCGCGAAGAAGCCGGGAGGCACCGTGGTCTTCGAGGTGAAGTGCTCCCAGGGGCTCGTCGAGTGGGTGAAGCAGAAGGGGGGCAACCCGGTCATGTGGAAGGCGGGGCACTCCCTCATCAAGGCCAAGATGCGCGAGACGGGGGCGCCGCTGGGGGGCGAGATGTCGGGGCACATGTTCTTCGCGGACGAGTTCTATGGCTACGACGACGCGCTCTACGGGGCGGGGCGGCTCCTGCGGATCCTCGCCTCGGCGGGCCGGCCTCTGTCCGCGCTGGTGAAGGAGCTCCCGCAGTCGAACTACGTCTCGACCCCCGAGCTAAGGCTCGATTGCACCGATGCCGCCAAGTTTGCTATCGTGGACTCCGTTCGCGAGCACTACCGGTCCCGGTACGACGTCCTCGACGTGGACGGCGCCCGGGTCCAGTTCGGGGACGGCTGGGGTCTCATCCGTGCATCCAATACCCAGCCGGTTCTGGTGGTCCGGTTCGAAGCGAAGTCGCGGGAACGGCTCCAGGAAATAGCACGCGACGTCTTCGATACCCTCTCCAGATTTCCCGAGGTGACGATCCCCGCGCTCACGGTTTGATCGGAGCGCCGCCGTCTCGCGCCACGCCGGAAAGGGTGATCGCTCTTTGCCTTCGCGTCCCGGCGTCCTTGCGTTCCTCCTGATCGCCTGGCTGGCCGCGGCTCTGCCCGCGCGCGCCCAGGACGAGTTCCTCGTCAACGATGACCGCGTGAACAAGAATCAGTGGGCGCCCACCGTGGCCTGCGGTGCGTCCGGATCGCTCGTCGTGGTCTGGATGGACGGACGGAACACCTTCAACTCGGGCGTCGACTTCGACACCTACGCGCTCACGATCCACGATCCGCAAGGGATCGGGACCTCGCTGAACCGGCGCATCAACGACGATTCCAACGGCGGGACGCAGAGCTATCCCGACATCGCGGCGAGTCCGTCCGGCACCTTCTTCTGCGTCTGGGAGGACACGCGCGCGGCCAATCGCGACATCTATGGCGCGGCGCTCGACTCGATCGGACTGAGGATCACGCCCAACCTCCGCCTGAACGACGACGCCGGCTCCTACGATCAGTCCCACCCCGCGGTCACCGCCGTCGGCTCGGATCGCTATCTCGTCGTGTGGGCCGACCAGCGCCAGGCCCAGGGCGAGATCTTCGGCGTCTACGTCACCGCGTCGGGGGCTCCGATCGGGCCCAACTTCAAGATCTCCGTGGACCCGGTCGCGGGTGGAAGCTCCCAGAGCGCGCCGGCGGTCGCCGCGCGCCCGGACGGCTCCGTCCTGGTTGCCTGGCTCGATGGACGCGGCAGCGCGGTGATCGGCGCCACCGACGACGTGTATGCGCAGCGCTTGAATGCGCTCGGGCAGCCGGTGGGGGGCAATTTCAAGGTCAACGGGACCACCGGAAACCAGGACGATGAGTCGGTCTGCATCGCCGCGGACGCGGCGGGCTACGTCGTCGGATGGATCGACCGTCGCGACAAGCCCACGGACACGGGTGACGTGTACGCGCAGCGGGTCGATCCGGCGAGCGGCCTGATCGGCGTCAACGTCCGAGTGAACGACGATCCCCTGGGCAAGGACCAGCGCGCCGTCCGCGCTTTCTCGGCCCCGGGCACGGCGTATCTCCTCTGGGAGGATTACCGCGGCAATCTGGGCATCGACGCCAACGTCGAGGCCGCCCGCGTGCCGTACGACACGACTCCTCCAGGGGCGAATATCCGCGTGAACGCCTTCCTTCCCGCGCGCCAGGGCACACCCGACGCGGCGTGGGACGGCCGCGACGGGATCGTAGCGGTGTGGGAAGACGGACGGAACGGGTCACCCGACGTGTACGCGCTTTCCATCCTGCCCGACGGCACGCGCCGGAATTCGGAGACGCAGCTGAACGACGACGCGGCCTCGGGGGACCAGAGGCGTCCGCACGTCGGTCGTGGACCGGGACAGTACCTCGCTTCGTGGATCGATTGGCGGAGCGGGACGGGCGATCTCTACGGCCAGTGGATCACCGCGTCCGGAGGACGGTCGGGGGCAAACCACCTCATCGCGAGGGACGACGGCGTGAACCGTCCGGTCACCGCGTCGTCGACGGTGACGGCGTCGGGGGCCGGCCTCATCGCGGCGCAGCTCACGCGCGATTCCGACGCGGGAGAGATCCGCGGCTACGTGTACGCCACGACCGGCAGCCCGCCGGCCTCCGGCCTCTGGATCTCCGATCAGCTTGCGAGCTCGCAATCGAGCCCATCGGCCACGACGGACGGTTCCTCGTTCGCGGTGGCCTGGCTCGACGCACGAACCGGCACCACCCAACCGTTCGGTCAGATTCTGACGCTCGCGGGGGGGAGGATCGGGGTCAACCATCCCATCCTCACGGCGCCTCCTTCGTCGCCGGTCGTGGCGGTCGATCTGGATCGCGACGGCTCGGGCGGCTACTGGCTCGCCTACGCCATCGACGGCCTGGCGACGCCGGGTCTCTGGATCGTGCATCTCGGTTCGAATCTCATCCAGGACAGCACGCCCGTCGAGGTCGGGGCGGGGCAGGCGGGGACGCGGTCGGAGCCGCACATCGGCCTGGGCTCGGAAGGACGGATCGACGTGGCGTGGCTCTGCAGCGATGCGTCGGGTCTTCCGCGTCTCTACGTGCAGAGCTTCGCGAGCTCGGGCGCCGCGCTCTCGAATCCGATCCGGATCGATCCGGATCACGACGACGCCATGCTGGCTCCGAGCATCGCCGTGTCGGGCGGTCAGGCGGTCGTCACCTGGGAATCCAAGCGGGACGGCGACTGGACTCCGTGGATGCAGGCGTTCCAGGGAGGCGTGGCCCCCTCGACGGGAATCCTGCGCATCGACCAGGACGTGCTGAACGCGGATCAGCTCGACCCCGCGATCGGCCTGGATGCCGCCGGCCATGTGGTCGTGCTGTGGAGCGACACGCGCTCGGTCTCGAGCGGCGCGGATATCGTGGGACGGGTGTTCGCGATCACGCCGACGCCGGTGCTGGACCCGGAGCCGCCGCCGGCACCCGAGCCCTTGCCCGCTCCGCTCGCCTTCCGTATCGGACCGGCGTCTCCAAATCCATTCTCCGGCGCGCTCGCGATTCCCATCGAGCGGCCGGGCGCCATGGGGCGACAGCTCCGCGTGCGCGTGGTGAACGTGCGCGGGGAGCTGATCCGGACCTTGTACGATGGACCGATGGGATCCGATCGCGCCCTGATTCGCTGGGATGGCAGGGACGCGAGGTCGAATCAGGCGGGGAGCGGCGTCTACTGGATCGTCGCCGAATCGGGAGGAGAGCGCCGTGCGGTGCGCGTCGTCCAGCTTCGTTAACGTCGCGGTCTCGGTCGCATTCCTCGCGACGGTGGCGCTCGCCTCCGCGCCGGCGATGGCCGCGGTCGGGGGATCCGCGTCGGCCGAAGGGTGGAATCGCGAGACGCTCCGCACGCTCGCGCGCCCGCAAGGCGTCCGTGTGATCGAGGGAGTGAGCGGCGATCCGAAGTCCACCGTCGACGCGCTCGAGCGCGCGGGCTATCACGTCGACGTCGCCGTCCTTCCGTCCACCTTCTTCGTCCGCGAGCGCGGACCGCGCCGCGCGCTGCCCGCCGGGCTCGTGGACGTGAACGAGGCGGCGGAGGCGCCGGGGGCTGTGGCGCCCGCCGCGGCTCCGTCGGTCTCCGGCGATCCGGACTTCGATCCGTTCCAGGGGCGTGAGGACATGCTGCCCCCCCTCGATCGAACCGGGATCGAGGGGCCGGGGCCTGGGCCGAACGCCGCGTCGCCCATGCCGGCCGGCCTCCCGCACGGAGCTCGCTGGACCGACACGAGCGAATTCATGATGGGTCGCGTCGCGGTGGAGCTCGTCTTCCCGGAATCGGACGGCAGCATCGACCCGAACCTCTATGACTGGACACCGGCGCTCCGCGACTCGGTCGTACGGTCTGCGGCGCGCGGGCTCCTCAAGTGGACCGCGTTTGCGGCGGCCCACGACGTGCCGCTCACGTATCTCATCGAGGTCCGCGCGTCGTTGCCGACCGGCTACGAGCCCATCTCGCGAACGACGAGCCAGGAGCTGGATTGGATCCGCGAGACGCTCAAGCCGCTCGCGGGCTACGGAACGGATGCGGAGAAGGAGGCCTACGACGTCGCGAACGCGGCGCGCGCGCGGCTCGGGACGCACTGGGGAACCCTCATCCTGGCGGTACAGAACGACACCGATCCCGACGGCGCGTTCCCGGACGGCTTCATCGCCCACGCGAACCTGGGCGGTCCGTGGCTCGTCCTGCCCATCAACAACACGAACACGCGGAGTGCGGCGCTCGACTACTACGTCGAGCACGAGATGACGCACCTCTTCTGGGCGCTGGACGAGTACCCATCGAACGCCGCCTGGTGGTCGTGCACGCTCACGACGGGCTATTTCGGCTGGCCCAACTCCAACTCGGTGATCCCGGCGCCGAAGTACTGCGGCCAGGACGATCGCTGCGTGATGAAGGGAAACTATCCGGACAGTCTCTGCACGTCGACCATGGGCTCGATCGGGTGGGTCGACCGGGACCATTCCGGCGTCCTCGATCTCTACGAAACCCGGCCCTCGGTCCGGACCGACTCGCTCCACTACGGCAACGTGCCGGGCCTCCCGATCCACGTCACGGGGACAGCGGGGGACGTCGCGTTCCCGAACGCGAATCCCTTCCTCTATGGGGCTGGGGATTCGATTACCATCGCTACGATCGACTCGCTCTGGTACCGGCTGGACGGTGGTCCCTGGACCACGCTTGCCTCGGACGACGGCACGATGGACGAAGGGGCGGAGCGCTTCTCGCTCACCTTCAACCTGCCGGTGGGGGACCACGTGGTTCAGTTCCGGGCGGTCAACTCGAGCAATCGGTCGCAGCTCGTTCCCGACAGCGTCGTCGTCACCGTGTCGGCATCGTCCGGCTCTCCAGCGCCGGGCGGCGGAGCGCCTAGGCCCTCCGTGAGCGCCGCGCCGACGCCGAGCCGCGGGCCGGTGCACCTGGCCCTGCGCGCGCCCCGAGGGGCGAGCACGAGGGCGGAGATCTTCGACGCCCTTGGGCGGAGGGTGCGCGAATGGGAGTTCCGGATCCCGGACACGGGCCTCATGGCCTGGGACTGGAACGGCGCCGCCGAGGGAGGGCGGCCGCTCGCGAGCGGCGTCTACTATCTGCGCGTGCGATGGAGCGGCGGCGAGATTACGCGTCGCATGGTCCTGCTCCGCTGACGAAAGGACATCGATGACCTCGCTCGAACGACTCGCGCCCCAGACCCCCGCCGAGACGCCCGTGGCCCCTCTTCGGGGACGGCGCCACGGAGAGGACCGGCTTCATCTCCTCGTGCGCGATCCGCGCCGTGCGGCCGCGATCTGGGAGATCTCGCCGGCGCTCCACGCTCGCGCGGAATCGATGGCTCGGGCGGCTCGTGCCACGCTCCGATATCGCCTGCTCGTGCAGCAGGCGCCAGGCCCGGACCGGGGTCCATCCGCGACGATCGCGATCGACCTTCCGGACGCGCTCCGGGACGAGAGCTGGTTCTTCGACCTTTCCACGTCGGGCGGCGTGGCCCGAGCGGAGCTCGGGCTCGATCTCCCCTCCGGGTTCACGCGACTCCTCGCCTCGCGCTGGATGCCGGTGCCGCCGGAGGGGCCCTGTGCCGAGACCGGGGACTGGTCCATCGATCCCGCGTCCGCCGCATGGCTCGATGCCGAGGCCGCGCGCTCCCGCTCGGGCTCGCCGCACACGTCCCCGAGCTCCGTCGCGCGCTATCTCGCGGCCCGTCCCGGCGAGTCCTGATGCCGTCCGGCTACCTCTCGATCCTGCTGCACGCGCACCTTCCGTACGTGCGCCATCCCGAGTACGAGGATCCGCTCGAGGAGCGCTGGCTCGTCGAGGCGCTGGTTGAGTGCTATCTGCCGCTCCTCGGGGTGCTCGAGCGGCGCGCCGATCGCGGCGCGCGCGGACGGATCACACTGTCGCTCTCGCCGACTTTGATCGCGATGCTGGACGACGATCTGATCCGGACGCGTCTCGCGCACCGGCTCGCGCGCCTCGAGGACCTGGCGGCGCGCGACGTCCGCCGCCACGCGAGCGAGCCCGCGCTGGAGCGGCTCTCGCGCTATTACCTGGAACGCTTCCGCGAAGGACGCCGGCGCTATGAGGAGGCGTACCGGCGCGATATCGTCGGTGCGTTCGCATCGCTCGAGAAAGCGGGGGTCGTGAGTCTCGTCACCTGCGGCGCGACGCACGGCTTCCTTCCTCTGATGGATCTTGGGGCGCCCTCGTGGCGCGCGCAAATCGGCACCGCGGCGCGCGCGTTCGAGCGCCGGCTCGGCCATCCCCCGGAGGGGATGTGGCTCCCGGAATGCGGCTACACGCCGGGGGTCGAGTCGATCCTCGCGGAGTTCGGCGTCGGCTGGTTCGTGGTCGACGCGCACGGAATCGCGAACGCGTGCCCGCGTCCGCTCCCCGGCACCCATGCCCCGTTTCGAACGGGGGCGGGCGTGTTCGCGCTGGGCCGCGACCTGGATGCGTCGCGCCAGGTGTGGAGCGCCACCGAGGGATATCCGGGCGATCCCGAGTACCGCGAGTACTACCGCGACCAGGGATTCGATCTGCCGCTCGATGAGGTCCGGTCCGATCTTCCGTCGGGCGGCACGCGCACGCATCTCGGGCTCAAGTATCACCGCATCACCGACCGACGTTTCGAGCATCGCGAGCTCTACGATCCCGATCGCGCGCGCGCGCGCGCGGTGGAGCACGCGGCCCACTTCGTCCGCGCGCGCGAGGACGCGGCGCGGCGGGCGGCGCGCGCCATCGGACAGACCAGCCTCATCCTGGCCCCGTACGACGCCGAGCTGTTCGGCCACTGGTGGTACGAGGGACCCGAGTGGCTCGACCTGGTTCTGGATCGAGTGGCGGAAGGGAACGATCTCGAAGCGGTGTCGGCGACCGAGGCGGTGGCTCGAATCCCGCGCGCCGCGGAAGGAAGGCTCTTTCCGTCGAGCTGGGGAGCGGGAGGCTACTCGAGCGTCTGGCTGGACCCTTCCAACGACTGGATCTACCGCCACCTGCTCCGCGCGTCGGAGCGAATGGCCGCGCTCGCGAGGGAAGGGGACGGCGGCAACGATCTCCGCCGCCGGGCGCTCTGTCAGGCCGGGCGCGAGCTCCTTCTGGCCCAGGCGAGCGACTGGGCGTTCATCATGAAGACGGGGACCCTGGTCCCGTACGCGCATCGACGCACCGAGGAGCACCTGGAGCGCTTCGGCCGCCTCGACCGCGCGCTCGCCCAGGGGCCTCTCGAGGAGCCGGAAGTCGCTGCAATGGAAGCCAGGTACTCGATTTTCCCCGATCTCGATCCGGGGCTTTTCGCTTGACAGTCCAAAGGCCGGATTCGTAACCTACCACCCGATTCCCCCCCTACAGTCCGAATGATCCGAGGACGATAGATGCCTTCTGGGAAGATGCTACGTACAGGGATTCTTTGTGCCGTGCTCGCCGCCACGAGCCTCTCCTGCGGCGAAACTCAACCCACCGAACCCAACCCCGTTAGCGACATCACGGCGGTGCGGGGGAACGAGCAGTTCCTCAACTCGCCGCAGCAGGAAACGCGTGAGCTCCTGATCGACGGCCGGGTGACGGATATCGAGTGGGCCATCACCGGCGATGCGTCCGTCATCCGGATGCACAACGAAGGAGGGGAGCGCGGGGGCACCTATTATCTCTCGGTACGCAGTCTCTGGACCGTGGACCGGTTCAACGCCCCCGATGGCATCCTCTTCCTGCTCCAGTGGCCCGATCCGACGCAGAATCTTCTGCACATGCCGCTCGTCACGTCCGCGGATGTCGTGGCCGACAATGGAGACACGTTGATCGACTGCACCACGGGCAACACGGATCTCGTGAACCCCGCGAAGTGGACGATCAACCGGAACATCCAGGAGGACGAAGTCCTGATCGAGCTCTACTCGACGCAGAGTGGGGGCTATCCCAAGGATCTCTGGCGGTGGGGCGCTGAGACGACCGACCCGGCGAATCCTGTGAACGGAACGGAGTTCGGTGCGGCCGCGGGGGACAGCTCCGGCTCGCTGGAGCACCCGGGTGGTGCCTTCATGGAAGATTTCTTCGACAACGGCTCGGGCCCCGTCCGCGACAGTGGAAGCTGGGCGTACATGCTTGCCAACCACGATTCGACCAACTACGTCCCGCTCAAGCTCGCGAGCAAGAACCCTCGCGAGGTCCGGTTCAACCGTGGCAAGCCCATACCCTTCGTGATCTGGAACTCGGTGTCCAAGGATTTCGGGCCCTGTGAGATCTTCAATCCGATCCGAGTGGATAACCCGACCGAACCCGACAAGACATGGAATCCCGGCGACTACCAGCCGTCGTTCCGCACCATCCTTCCAACGGGCAGCCAGGCGGACGTCGTGGCGAAAGGCGGCTGGAACATGGGCAAGTGGGGGCTCGAAATCCGCCGCAATCTCATCGCCACGTTGCCGGACACCACCATCAATGGCGTTGAGGTCCATGGCGGTCCCAGGCCAGACGATGTCCAGCTCGTGCCGGGTGGGCATTACGCCGTGCGGTTCACCATCGTGGACGGGACGACCAAGGCCCGTAGCGTCTCGGACTTGATCCCGATCTACTTGCGGCCCTGAGCGCCCGATGACCACTCCCCGCATCGTATCGATCCCGGAGTACGCCATGTCCTCTTTGACGCGCTCTGCGCGAACGCTTCTCGTCGCGTCCGCGATCCTCGTCCTTCCCGCGACCGCGGGCATGGTCCAGGCACAGGTCCTCGACGCCTGGCTGAACGGAACACCGGTCGAGCCGTTCACGGGGAATGGCTCCGCCCGGCTCAAGGCAATGGGCGGGATCGAAGTCGCCATCCCGGACGATCAAAGCCGTCTCGACCCGTACGGGTATTCCAACAATCCGGCCGGGCTTCGCGAGTCGCGCGACAGCTCGTACGTCGAGGTGCCCATCACGTATCAGGGGCACGATGCGACCGACTACAATTTCGCGAACAGCGCCATTCTGCACGGGGCCGGTGTTCGCGGCGAGTTCCGGCCCGGAGGGAAGTGGGCCATGGCCGCGTCCTTCGATTACGCCAACGTGGACGCGAGCCGTCACGACCAGATGCCCTCGCCCGACGACGCACGCTTCATCCGCGACTTCGATCTTCCCGTCGCGCCGGAGCTGTCGCCGGTCACGACCGATCGGACGTTCGGCGCCGGAATCCAATCGCCCACGATCTCCGCGATCTACGCGCGCGAATTCCTGGAAGGGCTCACGCTGGGCGCACGAATCGGGTATCGGACCGAGAGCGAGAACCGACGCCTCCTCATTCCGTACGATCTCAACGTCACGAGCGAGCGGACGGAGATCCAGGGCGGGGCCATGTATCGGCCTCATGTCCTCAATTCGGAGATGACGCTCTCGGGATGGGGGCAATACGCGAAAGCGAACGTGACCGGCGTCGGCGAGTCCCCTCTCAACGAAGACGAGTTCGACTGGGACCGCCCCGAAGTCGCGTACGGCGCCGCCATTCATTACAAGAACATGTCCTGGCTCGAGGGGATCGTGGACGGACGGCACCGCTCCTTCGACGGGGAAGAGGTGGCGCGCATCAACTGGGCGCCGCAGTTCTTCATGAACCCGCTCCCGGGCGTCGCCGATCCG
>Ga0207703_10000853_pt1 | contig 29885 bp, 33 predicted proteins | sample KBSSwiS12_FD_184304 | JGI IMG/M metagenome (GOLD analysis project Ga0207703, IMG submission 184304) | Switchgrass rhizosphere microbial communities from Kellogg Biological Station, Michigan, USA - KBS Switchgrass S1-2 (SPAdes) (version 2) | ecosystem: Host-associated > Plants > Roots >...
GTGGGTGCGTGACCCCGCCCTCGGCGGCGACCATATCGTTCCGCTCTCGCGCTGCCGACGCGCGTAAAGGCGGTTGATCGCAGGCAAGCCGCGGAGAGGCCGGCGGAATTTGCTGGAACCGCGCTCGCCTGTGGGTGATTGTCCGCAGCCATGCGCAAGCACGCCATTGTCCTTGGGCTGACCTTCCTCGGCCTCGCCATCTTCGCGGTCTTCGCCGGCTGGGCCTTTTTCGAAGGGTCGCGCCTGGGGGGCGGCTGGCGCAGCCTGGGTCCGATCTGGCCCTATGTCGTCGGTGGCTGCCTGGTCGTGGCGGCGCTCGCGGGCCTGCTCATGTGGCTGGCCTTCTACTCGGCCAACCACGGCTACGACGACCGCATCGACCCCGAGGGTCATTAGACGCTCGAGCGAGGGCCGGCTAAGCCGGCTGGACGCAAGGCTCCAGGCGATCGTCAGGCGTGCTATGAGCGCCCATGGCTCCACCGCTTTGTCGCCTCTACCTGATCACGCCGCCCAGGCTCGACGACCTGGCGGGCTTCGGCCATGCGCTGGCGCAAGCGCTGGATGCGGATGACGTCGGCGCCCTGCAGATCCGCCTGAAGGACGCCCCGGACGAGGTTGTGTGCGCCGCCGTGGACGCGCTCTCGCCCATCGCCCAGGCGCGCGGCGTCGCGGTGATCCTCAACGACCGGCCGGACCTGGCGGCGAAGCTGGGTTGCGACGGCGTCCACGTGGGCCAGGAGGACGCAAACTACGCCGAGGCGCGCCGGCTGGTGGGCCCGGACCGCATCGTCGGCGTCACCTGCCACGACAGTCGGCACCTGGCGATGGAGGCGGCCGAGGCCGGCGCGGACTATGTGGCCTTCGGCGCCTTCTTCCCCACCGCCACCAAGACGCCCAAGGCCCGCGCCGAGCTGGAGATCCTGACCATCTGGCAGGAGATCATGGAGGTTCCCTGCGTGGCGATCGGCGGCATCACCGTCGACAACGCGCGCGAGGTGGCGCGGGCCGGCGCGGACTTCGTGGCCGTATGCGCCGGCGTTTGGTCCCACGCCGACGGTCCGGCCGCGGCGGTGAAGGCGCTCAACGCCGAGATTGCCGTCGGCGCCGCGGAGCGCATCTAAGCCGGCGCGCGCGGGAACGGCGCCGCGCCCTCGGGCGGCTCCAACCAGTCGGGCTTGAAGTCGGTCCAGACCATCCTGCTGGGAGGCGGTGGAAAGGCCTTGTCGGCGAAGCAGCCGGACGCGACGGTGACAATTCCTGGCCGGCTGGTGGTCGTCCAGCTGAGCGTCGTCCCGCAATCCCGGCAGTAGCTGTGTTCCACCACCGCGCCGCTGTCGGCGGTGCGGACGTAGCGGCCCGGCTCACCGGCTTCCTCGACGATCTGGTTCTGGAGAAAGAAGGCCTGGACGCCGAACGCCGCGCCGGTGCGCCGCTGGCAGGCCTGGCAGGCGCAGCTGGAGACGAGCTGCGGCGCGCCTTGCACCTTCAGGCCGACGGCGCCGCAACTGCATGTCGCCTCGTGCACGTCCATCTCCTCCTCCGCTGTTTCGCAGGAAAACTGGCGACGCCGACCACGTCACGCAAGCCGCCGCCTTGCCTAAGGTGCAGCCGACCCATAGTTATCGCCGCCCATGATCAGCCAGTCCGCCCTTCTGAAGGTGATGAGCGAGGCCGCGCGCAAGGCCGCGCGGGGGCTCAACCGTGACTTCGGCGAGCTCGCCGAGCTGCAGGTGGCGAAGAAGGCGCCGGCCGACTTCGTCTCTGCGGCCGACCTGCGCGCCGAGCAGGTCATATTCGAGGTGCTGAGCAAGGCCAGGCCCGGGTACAGTTTCCTGGGCGAAGAGCGGGGCCTGATCGAGGGCACCGACAAGACCCACACCTGGATCGTCGACCCGCTCGACGGCACCACCAACTTCCTGCACGCCATCCCGCACTTCGCCATCAACATCGCCCTGGAGCGTGAGGGCGTGGTGGTCGCCGGCGTCACCTACAACCCGGTCAGCAACGAGCTGTTCTGGGCCGAGAAGGGCAAGGGCTGCTTCGTCAACGACAGGCGCCTGCGGGTGGCGGCCCGCACCCGGATGGACGAGACGCTGATCGCCACCGGCATTCCGTTCCTGGGCCACGGCCAGCACGGCCGCTTCCTCAAGGAGCTGCACCAGGTGACCCAGCGGGTGGCCGGCGTACGCCGCTTCGGCTCGGCGGCCCTCGATCTCGCCTGGGTCGCCGCCGGCCGCTACGACGGCTACTGGGAGCGCGACCTGAAGCCTTGGGACCTGGCGGCGGGCCTGCTGATGGTTTTGGAGGCGGGCGGCAAGGTCACCGACGCCGACGGCGGCGAAACGCCTCTGGCCTCGGGATCGGTGTGCGCGGGCAATCTGGAGATCCACCCCCTGCTGCTCGACCGGCTGCGGGCGGCGCAGTGAGAGCTGAGAGAGCCTAAGCCGCCTCGCCGAACTGCAGCGAAGCCAGCCGCGCATAGAGGCCGTTCCGCGCCACCAGGTCGTGGTGCGCGCCTTGCTCGACCACCCGGCCTTCGTCCATCACCACGATGCGGTCGGCCTTGAGCACCGTCGCCAGGCGGTGGGCGATGACCAGCGTAGTGCGTCCGCGCATGGCCTCGTCGAGCGCCGCCTGGACCAGGCGCTCGTTCTCGGCGTCGAGCGCGCTGGTGGCCTCGTCGAGCAGCAGGACGGGCGCGTCGCGGACCAAGGCTCGCGCGATGGCCAGGCGCTGACGCTGCCCGCCCGACAGCCCACGCGCCCGCTCGCCGACGGGGCTGTCCGCCCCCTGCGGCAGGGCGGCGAGGAAGCCCTCGGCCTGGGCCGCACGGATGGCGGCTCGCACCGCATCGGGGGAGGCGTCGAGACGGCCGAAGCGGACGTTCTCCGCCGCCGAGCCGGAGAACAGGGCCGAGTCCTGGGCCACCAGGGCCGTGCGGCTGCGTAGCTCAGCGAGATCAGCCTGGCGCAGGTCCACGCCGTCGAAGACGATGCGGCCGGCCTGCGGATCATAGAAGCGCAGCAGCAGGCGGAAGACCGTGCTCTTGCCCGCGCCCGAGGGGCCGACCAGCGCCACCCGCTCGCCCGGCCGCACCGTCAGCGAGAATTGCCGAAGCGCCGGCAATTCCGGCCGGCCGGGATAGGCGAAGGTGACGTCCTGGAAGGCGATTTCGCCGCGGGCCGGCGTCGGCAGCGGCCGGGGCTCGGCGGGCGAGGCGACGGTGGGGCGCGCGTCCAGCAACTCGCCGATCCGCTCCATGGCGCCCGCGGCCTTCTGCACGTCGCCCCAGGTCTCGCCCAGCGCCCCGACCGAGCCCGCGGCCAGCACCGCCAGTATGGCGAACTGGACGAGCGCGCCGCCGCTCAGGTGGCCGGTGAGGCTCTGCCGCACGCCGAACCAGAAGATCAGCACGACGCCGCCGAACACCACGCCGATGACCAGCGCGGTCATCAGAGCCCGCGCCCGCATGCGCTTGAGCGAGGTGCGGAAGGAGGCCTCCACCGCCTCGCCGAAACGGCTGGCGGCCGCCCATTCGCGGCCGAACGCCTGCACCGTCTCCAGCGCGTCCAGGCTCTCGCCCGCGTGGCCCACGGCCTCGGCGAACAGGTCCTGGGTGAAGGCCGTCAGCCGCCGCACGCGGCGCCCGAACAGGAACAAGGGCGCCAGCACCACCGGGATCAGCAGCAGCACCAGCCCGGTGAGATGAGGGCTCACCACCACCATCAGGGCGATGGCCCCAACCAGCATCAGCAGGTTGCGCAGCGCCACCGAGACCGAGGAGCCGACCAGGGTCTCTACGATCTGGATGTCGGCGGTGAGCCGCGAGAGCACCTCGCCGGTGCGGACGCTCAGGAAGAACAGCGGGTCGAGGGTCAGCACATGGCGGTAGACGGCCTTGCGCAGGTCGGCGACCACCCGCTCGCCCAGCTTGGTGATGAAGAAGTAGCGTCCGGCGGTGGCGACCGCGAGCGTCAGCGCCACCGCGCCGATCAGCACGAACCAGCGGTTCACCGAGCCCGGGTCGGAATGCGCCGTCTCGGCCCCCCCCAGGTGATCCACCAGCAGCCGCACCGCCCCGGAGATGCCGAGCGTCGCGCTGGTCGAGATCAGCAGGAAGAAGACCGACAGGGCGGCGTCGTCCAGATGCGCCTGGACGAAGGGGCCAAGGCGGCTCAGCGCGCGGACGTTCCGGCTCTTCTCCCGCCGCCCGGCGGCCTCGGCGAGGCTTTGCGCCAGGGCCTGGCCGTCGCTGGGCCGGCCCTCCGCGCCCGTCGCCTGCGCCGCGGCGGGAGCCGGGTCTGCACTCATACGCGTCGTACCTTGCTTTTGCGCCCGGCTTTCGGTTATACGCCCGGCTTCCTGGCCGGCCGCCTTTGACGAGGCGGCCTTTCCACTTCGGCCGCTCCTTTACCTCAGGCGCCCGCGCGATGAAACAAGACACGCACCCGGACTACCACTTCATCACCGTGGTGATGACCGACGGCACCACCTACAAGACCCGTTCGACCTACGGGCAGGAGGGCGCGACGCTCAACCTGGACATCGACCCGAAGACGCACCCGGCGTGGACGGGCGGCGGCCACCAGCTCATCGACCGCGGCGGCCGGGTCTCGCGCTTCAACGCCAAGTTCGGAGCCTTCACCCGCAAGTAAGGGCGGGCGAGAGCCTCGACACGCCAGCGCCGCGGAGCCTGCTCCGCGGCGTTTTCATTTGTCGGAGCTTTGGCTAGCCGGTGATGGCCCCAGCCCCGGCCTCGCCCGTTCGGATGCGGACGGCCTGCTCGAGGTCCAGCACGAACACCTTGCCGTCGCCGATCTTGCCGCTGTTGGCGCTGCGCGCCACCGCGTCGACCACCGCCTGGGCGATGTCGGCCGGCACGGCGATCTCCAGCTTCACCTTCGGCAGCAACTTCACCTCGTACTCGGCGCCCCGGTAGACCTCGGTCTTGCCGCGTTGGCGGCCATAGCCGCGCACCTCGGTTACGGTGAGCCCCGAAGCGCCGGCCTCGGTGACGGCGTCCAGCACCGCGTCCAGCCGGCTGGGCTTGATCACCGCGACGATCATCTTCATGGCGCTCTCCAAACGTCGTTTCTGGTGTGCAAATCCGTCAAGCACACTCGCAGCCTAGGGCGAAGCCGACGCCGGTCCAAGAGCCGAGGATTCAACGGCGCTGGCGCGAGACCGGCGCCGCGCCGGGCGAGGGCGCGAGCACCGGCCGCACCGCGCGGACGCGCGCCCGCACCGGCCGCGCCTTGGGCGCGAAGGTCTGCTTCACCGCCTCCATCAGCAGCAGGCCAGAAAGGCCCGGCCACACGCGCGACCCCACCTGCTCGAAGCCTTCCGCCCAGCGCGCCATCCAGGCCACCGGCGGGACATAGAGGGCGCGGGTCCAGCCGGAGGGCTCCAGCTCGGCCTCCCGCAGCAGCTCGGCGAGCTGGGCGCGGCTATAGGGGCGGCCGTGGCCGAACGGGGTCTTCTCCACGTTCGCCCAGGGGCCGTTGCGCGAGGCCACGACCACGATGGTCCGCCCCGAGGGGGACAGGACCCGCCAGATCTCGCGCAGCAGCGAGACGGCGTCGGGGCTCTCCTCCAGGGCGTGGACGGCGAGGACGCGGTCGAAGAGCGCGTTGGCGAACGGCAGGCGGTCCTCGGCGGTCAGGGTCGCCAGGTTGCGGCCGCTGGCGGGCCAGACCTCCACGCCCTGCTGCGCCGGCATGGCGGCGACGCTGCGGCGGGCGCGCTGGCGCAGGTCGGAAAGGAAGGGCGTGGCGTAACCCAGGCCCAGCACATCCAGTCCGTCGGCGCCGGCCCAGGCCTCGGCGACCTTGCGGCCGACCATCACCCGCGCCGAACGGCCGAGGTCGGAGGCGTAGAACTGACGAAGCTCCAGGACGTCCCTTCGCATCAGCTCACCCGTGGACTTCCATAGATCCGCCTCGACGGCGCAAGCTCGCCACCCTACATCCATGCTGCGCCCGGACGCGCCAAGAGGAGAACCTAAGGATGCCGATCACCGTCCGCCAGTTTCCCTGCCTGTCCGACAACTACGGCTTTCTCGTGCGCGACGACGCCACCGGCCTGGTCGCCTGCGTGGACACGCCCGACGCCGGCGCCATCCTCGCCGAACTGGATCGGGCGGGCTGGCGGTTGACGACGATCCTCAACACCCATTGGCATCCCGACCATGCCGGCGGCAACGCCGAGATCAAGGCCGCCACCGGAGCGGAGATCATAGGTCCGGCCGAGGTCCTGCGCATCTCGCCGCTCGACCGCGAGGTGAAGGGCGGCGAGACGGTGATGCTGGGCGAGACGCGGTTCGAGGTGATCGAGGTGGGCGGCCACACCTTGGGACACATCGCCTACCACGACGCCGCCGACGCCGTGGCTTTCGTCGGCGACGCCCTCTTCGCCATGGGCTGCGGCCGGATGTTCGAGGGCGAGCCGGAACAGATGTGGGCCAGCCTGCAGCGGCTGGCGGCCTTGCCCGAGGACACGCGCGTCTACTGCGCCCACGAGTACACCGCTTCCAACGCCCGTTTCGCGATCTCCGTGGACGCCGCGCCCCAGGTGAAGGCCAGGGCCGCCCAGGTGTTCGCCGCCCGCGAGCGGGGAGAACCCACCGTGCCGACCACCATCGGGCTGGAGCGCGCGACCAACCCATTCCTGCGCGCGCCTCAGCTCGCCGCCGCCGTCGACGCGGCGGGCGCGCCCGATCATCTGGCCTTCGCCGCGGTGCGCCTGGCCAAGGACCAGTTCAAGGGTTGAGCGCGGGACACTAGTTCCCCGCCGCCGCGGAGACGATGCGTTCCGAGGAGGGGCGGCCGGCCAGGCCCTCGCCCGGCGAGACCGTGATTTGCAAGGCTCCCTGCTTGAACTGGACGCCCGCGCGGCGGCCCTCGCCCAGACGCACCTGCCTGAGCCGGGCCAGGGAGTTGTGGCCGCTGGCGCGCCTGGCGAGACGCACGATCGCCTCGCTGGCCACCATGGCGGCGTCGGCGATCAGGGCCGAGGAGGCGGGACTGGCGTCGGCGTCGAAGGGGACGAGGTGGCGGGCAGCCCGGCTCGCCCGGGCGCTGGCCTGCGCCAGCCGCTCCAACAGCGCCTGCGGCCCGAGCGGCGTCAGGCGGATTGGGGCGCCAGCTCCGGCGAAGGCCGCCGCCGCGCCTTCCGGGCGCTGGTCGGTGAAGACCGTCACCCCGCCCAGGCGCGTCGCGCGCAGCACCGGCTCGCCCAGGTCGTTCTTGTAGATGACGTCGCCGCGCGGGGCGACATGGGGGGCGAGCACCCAAACCTCCAGGCTGTCGTCGAACTTCAGCAGCGCCCGGCCCTGGGTGCGGTCGAGGGTGAAGGCGTCGCCGTCCTCGGAGACGTAGCGGGCGATCGGCGGGGCGGAGAACTGGCGGGATTCCGGGCCGCCATGGTGGAAAAGCCCCTCTCGCAGGCTTTCGGGGCCAGCGGCGAAGGCGGGACCCGCGCAGGCGGCGAGCGCGAGCGCGGCTGCTGCGATCTTCCTACCCTTCGCGCCAAATTCGCCCGACATCACGTTAACCGGGATGCCGCTTGACTAGGGCGCTTTTTGGACCCCGCAAGAACCTCAATGGCCCATGTATTGGCCGCCGTTGAGGCTGATGGTCGAGCCGGTGACATAGCCCGACCGCTCCGAGGCCAGGAAAGACACCGCCTCGGCGATCTCCTCGCCACGGCCCAGCCTCCCGACGGGGATTTGGCTGATGATCTGCTCGAGCACCTTCTCCGGCACGGCGTGGACCATCTCGGTGTCGATGTACCCGGGCGCGACGGCGTTCACCGTCACGCCCTTCCTGGCGTTCTCCAGGGCGAGCGCCTTGGTGAAGCCGATCATCCCGGCCTTGGCGGCGGAATAGTTGGTCTGGCCGGCTTGGCCCTTCTGGCCGTTGATCGACGAGATGTTGATGATCCGCCCGAAGCCGCGCTCCCGCATGCCCTCGATCACCTGACGGGTCATGTTGAAGACGCTGTCCATGTTGACGCGGATGACGTCGCTCCACTGTTCGGGGCTCATCTTGTGGAAGAAGCCGTCGCGGGTGATGCCGGCGTTGTTGACCAGGACGTCGATGGGGCCGAGTTCCGCCTCCACCAGCTTCGTGGCCCGGGCGCAATCGTCGAAGAGGCCGACGTTGCCCTTGACCACCATGACGCCGAATTCTTTCGCGCAGTCCTGCGCGGCCGCGTCGTTGCCGGAATAGCCGGCCGCGACCTTGAGCCCGTCGTCGCAGAGCCGCTGGACGATGGCGCGGCCGATCCCCCGTGTTCCGCCCGTGACAAACGCTACCCTCGCCATGCCGTCCTCCCTTGTGCGCCCGCGGTTCGCCGACGGCGCCACATGTCTTGGACGCGGATTGCAACGTCCATCCTACGCCAGGCAGTTCAGGACGTCGCCGTCGGGCGCCTAAGCTCAGGCCACATCCTAGAATGGATTTGGTCAAGAAGCGGGCGCCAAGATCGGCCGTCCGGCGAAACGCTTGCGGCAGGCGCGACCAAAATCTCCGGCCCGGCGCATCCCACCCCGGCTGAACCGGCCGACCGCCTAGGGGCGAGCGCGCAAGCCGGCAAGCCGCAAACGCGCGCCACATCAGAGATTTGCACTTCTCATCGCATCCGCGATACTGCGCCGCGGAATGGCCGCCGAAGCGCAGGCCCGACAAGGATTTGGGATGGCGAACACTCAGGAGACCGGCGAGCCAAAGAGCGAGCGGGTGGTGATCAAGAAATACGCCAACCGGCGTCTCTACAACACGTCCTCGTCAAGCTACGTCACGCTGGAGCACCTCGCCGAAATGGTGAAGCGGGGCGTCGATTTCGTCGTCTACGACGCCAAGACCAACGAGGACATCACCCGCACGGTGCTCACCCAGATCATCTTCGAGGAGGAGAGCACGGGGAAATCCCTGCTGCCGATCCAGTTCCTCCGCCAGCTGATCGGCTTCTACGGCAACTCCATGCAGGCGTTTCTGCCCAGCTATCTGGAGCTGTCGCTGGCGACCTTCGCCCAACAGCAGGAGCAGTTCCGAAGCCGCCTGGCCACGCTCGGCCAGGGCTCCGGCATGGTCGGCGGCATGGGCCCGTACGACGAGCAGATCCGCCAGAACCTGGCCCTGTTCGACCGGGCGATGAAGATGTTCTCGCCGTTCGCCTTCGCCCCGGCGGCGGAGCCCCAGGCCGCCAGCGCCACCCCGCCGCCGCAGAGCCGAGCGCCGGCCCAGGACGACGCCCTGGCGGACCTACGTCGCCGCATGGAGGAGATGCAGGCGCAGATCGAGAAGCTCGCCTCGAAGCCCTAACGGCGCCAAGGCGTTCTTAACCGTACGCACCTTAGAGTCTCCGTCGCGATGAGTCTGATCGATCCCATCCGCCGGGCCGTCCGGCTGCGCCGCGCGGCCCGAGCGGCGTCTGAGCGCGCCGAGGAGGCCGCCACCGTAGCCGGCCTGCCGGCGACCATCGAGCCCGTGCGGGCCGCCCCCGCGCCAGAGCCCGCCGCGCCGCCGGCCGCTGCGGCCTTTGACGCGCAGTTGATCGGTCAGGCCGGCGAAAAGCGCGGCCTCCGCGCGCCCGGCCTCGTGGATGCGGCCTCGCAGAGCTATAACCGCGCCGAATGGTCCGGCTCGAAGGACCGGCGCGCGCGCAAGGGCCGGTTCGCCAAAACCGCAATCTGACCGCCCGGTGGGGATCGTGACTCCGGCCTGGCGCGATTCTTGCGAGCCCGTCGGCATGACCCGGCTCATCCGCGCTCTCGACATCGCCCTCGTCGCCCTGATCCTGACCGCCCTCACCTGAGGCCGGCGCCCGGCGCCTAAGCCTCCTCGACCCGGCCCGGGTCCCGCGCCCGCGCCTGCAGCCACATGACGCCCGCGAGGTCGGAAAGGCCGGCCCACAGCCGCCCGAGGTTCGTGTATTTGGAGCGTCCGGTCTGGCGGTGACGATGGCCGACCGGCCGGAACGCCACCTCGTAGCCTTCGCGCCGCATCAGCGCCGGCAGGTAGCGATGCAGGTGGTCGAAATAGGGCGCGCGCAGGAAGGCCTCGCGCCGGAACGCCTTGAGCCCGCAGCCCGTGTCGTCGGCTTCATCGCGGAGCAGGCGCTTGCGAAGGCCGTTGGCGAGGCGGGAAGCCACCTTCTTGGCCTGGCTGTCGCGACGCTGCACGCGCTCGCCGCCGATCAGGGCGAGGTTGGGCGGCCCCTCCAGCAGCGCCTGGGCGAGCGCCGGCGCGTCGGCCGGATCATTTTGCCCATCCCCGTCGAGGGTCACGATGATCTCGCCCCGGGCGGCCACCACGCCGGTGCGGATGGCGCGGCTCTGGCCGGCGTTCCGGGCGTGGCGCAGCAGGCGGAGCTGCGGAATCTCGGCCTTCAGGGCGTGCAGCGCCGCGTAGGTGCCGTCACGGCTGGCGTCGTCGACGAAGATCAGCTCGAAGGCGCGGCCTGCGAACGCCGTCGCCGTCTCACGCGCCAGCGGCGGCGCGGCACCCTCTTCGTCGAAGACGGGAATCACCACTGAGATCAGGGGCGTGTCGGCCATGCCCCTCCCATAGCGGAAAAGGCCACGCAGGAAAGGATCGTGCTATCAGGCCAACCATGAGGCTCGAAGGGCTCATCGCACGCGCCAGCGGCGGCTGGCGCGGACCGGCGCTGGCCGCCCTGATCGCGGGCCTGGCCGCCCTGCCCGGCCTGCTCGCCGTGCCGCCGCTGGACCGCGACGAGGCGCGCTTCGCACAGGCTACGGCGCAGATGCTGGAGACCCGCGACTTCGTGGTGATCCGCTACCAGGACGAGCCGCGGTTCAAGAAGCCGGTGGGCATCCACTGGCTGCAGGCCGCCTCGGTGGCGGCGCTTTCCGACGCCGAGGCCCGGCAGATCTGGGCCTACCGCATCCCTTCCCTGCTGGGCGCGATGCTGGCGGCGGCGGCCTGCGCCTGGGGCGCGGCGGCCTTCTTCAGCGCGGAGGCGGCGCTGTTCGCGGGCGCCCTTCTGGGCGGAAGCCTGCTGCTCTCCACCGAGGGCATGATCGCCAAGACCGACGCGGTGCTGTGCGCGGCGACGACGCTGGCGATGGCGGCGCTGGCGCGCCTCTACGCCGCGGCCCGCGACGGCCCGGCGGCGCCGCGTAGCGCGGTCTGGCTGTTCTGGGCGGCCCTGGCGACGACCATACTGGTGAAAGGACCCGTCGGTCCGCTCGTGGCGGCGCTGGCGCTGACGCTGCTGGCGATCCTCGACCGCCGGCCGGCCTGGCTGCTGAAGCTCCGCTGGTGGTGGGGGCTGGTCATCGTCGCGGCGGTGGTGGGACCCTGGGCGGGCGCCGTCACCGTCAGCACCGACGGGGCGTTCTGGAGCGCGGCGATCGGCGGCGACCTGGCCTCCAAGCTCGCCGGCGGGCAGGAGTCGCACGGCGCGCCTCCGGGTTATCATGTGCTGCTCGCGCCGCTGCTGACCTTTCCCATGACCCTGATGCTGCCCGCCGCGGCGGTCGCCGCTTGGCGGGGCCGCAACGAGCCTGGCGTCAGATTCGCGCTCGCCTGGCTGCTGCCGGCCTGGGCGGTCTTCGAGGTCATGCCCACCAAGCTGCCGCACTACACGCTGCCGCTGTACGGCGCCCTCGCCTGGCTGGCGGCGGCCGGGCTCTCCCGCCCGATCGGCCGGGCCTCGCGCTGGACGGGCGCGGCCTTGAGCGGCCTCGTCGGCCTTTTGCTCGCCGGCGTCGTCCTCTACCTGGCGAGGCGATTTGGCGACGCCAGCGACATCCCCTACGCCGGCCTCGCGGCCCTGGCGCTGGCGGGCGCGGGCGTCGCCGGAGGCTGGCTGCTGGTCCGCGACCGGCCGCGCCATGCGCTGGTCGCGGGGCTGGGCCTGGCGATCCTCGGCCACGCCGTGCTGCTGGCGGCTCTCGCCCCGCGGCTCCTGCCGCTGTGGCTGTCGGCGCGCACCGAAGCGGCGCTGGAGCGGGCCAAGCTGCTGCCCAGGCAAGGCGTCGCCGATGCGCCTGTGGCGGTGGCCGGCTACGCCGAGCCCAGTCTGGTCTTCGCGGTCGGCACCGCCACGGAGCTGGACGACGCCCAGGAGGCCGCCCAGGCCATCGCCGAGAACCGGCCGGCCGTGGTGGAGAGCCGTCAGGAGGCGGCGTTCCAGAGCGCGCTGAAGGCCGCCGGAGCCGTCGCCCTGCCGGTGGCGAGGCTGAAGGGCCTGGACTACTCCAACGGCCAGGCCATGACGCTTACCGTCTACGAAGCGCCCGAGACGGCCGAGCAGAGCCGCTGAGCCGGATCAGTTGAAGCGGTCGCCCAGGTAGACGCGGCGGACCTCGGGGTCGTCGACGATCTCGTCGGGACGGCCTTCGAACAGCACCTCGCCAGCGTGGATGATCGAGGCGCGGTCGATGATGTCCAGCGTCTCGCGCACATTGTGGTCGGTGATCAGGATGCCGATGTCGCGCTTCTTGAGGTAGGCGATCACCTCGCGGATGTCGGCGATGGCCAAGGGATCGATGCCTGCGAAGGGCTCGTCCAGCAGCATGAACGAGGGTTCCGAGGCCAGCGCGCGGGCGATCTCCACCCGCCGCCGTTCGCCGCCCGACAGCGACACCGCAGGCGCGTTGCGCAGGTGCTCGATATGCAGCTCCTCGAGCAACTCGGTGACGGTCTCGCGCGCCTTGCGGCGGTCCTTCTGGCGCAGCTCGACGATGGCCATGACGTTATCGGCGACCGTCATGCCGCGGAAAATGGAGGTCTCCTGCGGCAGATAGCCCACGCCCATACGGGCGCGCTGGTACATGGGCTGGGCGGTGATGTCCTCCCCGTCCAGGCTGATCGCGCCATAGTCGGCCGGCACCAGTCCGGTGATCATGTAGAAACAGGTGGTCTTGCCCGCGCCGTTGGGTCCGAGCAGGCCGGCGACTTCTCCCCGGGCCAGATGAAGCGAGACGCCTTTCACCACCGGCCGGCCCCGGAAGGACTTGCCGATGTTGTCGACGACCAGCCCTTCGCCGGCCACGCTGGGCGAGGAGGGGAAACGCTCGGGCTTCAAGGGGCTCACCTGCTCCTGGTCAACGCGCGCGGGGCGCGGCCGCGTTGTTCGCCTGCTGTTGCTTCGGATAGAAGACGCCGCGCGGGCGGGCGCTCTTGCCGCGCCCGGAGGCGGCGCCGACCATCTGGCCCTGCCCGGTCTCGGTGTTGAACACCATCCTGGTCCCTCGCAGCACGTTGCGGCCCTGGGTCGCCACCACATCGCCCGTAACGGTGAGCGTGCTGTTGGACGCTTCGTAGACCGCGAGGTCGCCATGCACCTTCTGGGTGGGCGTCACATAGTAGACCGAGCCCTCGGCGCGCATGCGCGTGACGTCCCCGCAGGCCCCGGTCTTGCCGGCCGAGGCGCCGCCCTTGGACGCGAAATCGATGGTCAGCACGTCGGCGCGCAGCCGCGAGGTCTCCTGCAGCGCCTCGGCGTTGCCGCGCCAGATGGAGGTGCAGGCGCCGTTGGTCGTCTCCAGCTCGTCGGCGGTGATGTCCACCGGCGCGTTGGAGCCGTTCGCGAGCTGGGCGGCGGCCGGGCCGGCCAGCAGCGCCGCAGCCATCAGGGAGAGAGAAAGCACCCGCATGCGTCCGCCAGTCCTCATTTCCGGTCCAGGCGGGTGCGAACCCCGCCTTTGAAGATCATCCGCTCGCCTTTGCCGTAAACGGCATAGGACTTCGCGACGATTTCTCCAAGGCTCCCCGACCCCTGAATGGGGCCTGAACCGACCACTTCGCCGGTCTTGGTGTCGAACAGCGAGGCGGCGGTGTCGAAACTCGCCTTGGAGCTCACCAGCTTCACCCCGCCCGAGAGGTCCAGTTTCAGGTCGCGCTCATGGTAGACGCCCTGGCGGGCCACCAGGCGCAACGGGTCGGGGCCTTCCTCGTCGAGGATCAGCGCCGGATGGTCGAGGAAGACGCGCTGGTAATCCTTCGGGTCGCGGGTGGCGCTGTCAGCGGTGATGACGAAGGCGCGGCCCTTGTCGTCACGGCCCACCAGCCGCGGATTGGCCAGCCGAATCGGGGCCGTCGTCTCCGGCGCCGCGGCGGGCCGGGCGACGATCGCGTTGAAGGCCACCGCGCCGGCCAGCGCCATCAGGATCAGGCCGATGAGGGTCGGCAGCAGCACGCGCGCGACACGGACCAGGCGCGAACGCCGGCGCCAGCGCAGCACCTCGGGCCGCCGGTGGCGCGGCGCGGAAACGGCGAGGTCTGCGAGGGCCATCGGCGGCGGCCTCAGGCGTGGGCGAAGATGTCGACGTCCTCCCACCCGGCGCCGTCCAACAGCGCGCGGTGCGGCAGGAAATCGAAACAGGCGCGCGCCAGGCCGGCGCGCCCCTCGCGGACGAGCATCTCGTCCAGCCGGGCGCGGAGCGCATGCAGGTGCAGCACGTCCGAGGCGGCGTAGGCCAGCTGATCCTCCGACAGAGCCGCCGTCCCCCAGTCCGAGCTTTGCTGCGCCTTGGAGAGGTCCACGCCCAAGAGCTCCTTCACCAGGTCCTTCAGGCCGTGCCGATCGGTGTAGGTCCGGGCCAGCTTGGAGGCGATCTTGGTGCAATAGACCGGCGCGGCCACCACCCCAAGATGCCGGTGGAACATGGCGATATCAAAGCGGCCGAAGTGGAAGATCTTGGTCACCTGCGGGTCAGCCAGCAGGCGCTTGAGGTTCGGCGCGTCGTAGGTTGCGCGGTCGAGCTGGACGATGTGGGCGTCGCCTCCGCCGTCCGAGAGCTGCACCACGCACAGCGGATCGCGGCCGATCCGCAGGCCCATGGTCTCGGAATCGACGGCCACGGCCCGCGCGCCGGCCAAGGCCGAGGAGGGCAGGTCGCCCTGATGCAGGAAGTTGGTCACTTCGCCCTACGATCCACCATGATTGTCCCCGCTCCGCCTCTACGCGAGCCTGGCGGCCTGGAGAAGAGCCAGCCTACCACACGCAGGTCCGCCAACGCTGATGAGGGCTCCAGGCCTCGACTCATGGCGGGCCGCCTGAGAGACGGGTGGTGCCCAGGAAAGGACTCGAACCTTCACGGCCGTTAAGCCACTGGCACCTGAAGCCAGCGCGTCTACCAATTCCGCCACCTGGGCCCGGTCCGTCGGATCGGGAGGCGGCTACATATGGCGCCGCCTTGCGCCGGTCAACGGGCGGCGACCGCGGGCGCCGCAGCCGATTGCCCGAGCGTGGCGCATCGTCTATCGCCTGCACAAGCGATCGCAGCAACCCAGGCGTCTTCAAGGCCATGCAGAACCTCGTCACGGTCTTCGGCGGATCGGGCTTTATCGGCGTCCAGGCCGTTCGGCGCCTCGCCCGCGCCGGCTGGCGCATACGCGTCGCCGTCCGCAATCCCAACCTAGCCTACCGGATGCGCCTGCAGGGCGACGTCGGCCAGGTGGACCTGGTGCAGGCCAACCTCCGCGACCGTCCCTCGGTCGAGCGCGCCCTGGAGGGCGCCACCGCGGCGCTGAACCTGGTGGGCCTGCTGTACGAGACCGGGCGGCAGGGCTTCGAAGCAATTCACGTGGACGGCGCCCGCAACGTCGCCGAAGCCGCCCGTTCGCTGGGCGTCTCTCGCCTGGTGCAAATGTCGGCGCTGGGGGCGGACGCCGCTTCAGCCTCGCGCTACGCCCGCACCAAGGCCGAGGGCGAGGCGGCGGCGCGGGCTGCGATCGCCGACGCCGTGGTGGTCCGCCCCTCCATCGTCTTCGGGCCCGAGGACCACTTCTTCAACCGCTTCGCCGCCATGGCCGGCATAAGCCCGGTGCTGCCGCTGATCGGCGGGGGCTCGAGCCGCATGCAGCCGGTGTTCGTCGGCGACGTGGCGCGGGCGCTCACCCTGGCGGTCACCGCCCAGGCGGCGGCCGGCCAGACCTATGAGCTGGCGGGGCCGGCGGTGCTCACCTTCCGCGAGCTGATGGAGATGGTGCTGGCCGAGACCGGCCGCCGCCGCCTGCTTCTGCCGTTGCCCTTCGGGATCGCCAAGGTCATGGGCCTCGGCGGCGAGCTGGCGGCCCCGGTGCTGCCGCCGCCGATCACCCGCGACCAGGTCGAGCTGCTGAAGACCGACAATGTGGCCTCGGGCGCATATCCGGGCCTGGAAGCCCTGGGGATCACGCCGACGACCCTGGAAGCGGTGCTTCCGACCTACCTCTACCGCTACCGCAAGGGCGGTCAGTACGCCGACCAGGACGCGCGAGAACTAGCCGGCGGCCGGGTCTGACCCGACGGCGGGCCGACTCAGCCCCAGGTCAGCGCCGCCAGGCCGACGGCGCCGATGAGGATGCGGAACCAGCCGAAGGGCGCGAGGCCGCGACGCGTGAGCACGGCGAGCATGCCCCGGATCACGATCAGGGCCACCACGAACGAGACCCCGAAACCGATCGCCACCAGCCCGATCTCGGATTTGACCGCCAGCAGCTCGTGACGGTTTTTGAAGGCGTCGACGGCGAAGGCGCCCGCCATGGTCGGGATCGCCAGGAAGAAGGTGAACTCGGCGGCGGCGCGCTTCTCCACCCCCATCAGCATGGCGCCGACGATGGTCGCGCCCGAGCGTGACGTTCCCGGGATCATCGCCAGGCACTGGCAGAGGCCGATCCCCAGGGCGGTGAGCAGGGGCAGCTTCATCGGGTCGCTCCGCCGCGCTGGCGGCGCGATGCGGTCCACGAACAGCAGGACGATCCCGCCCAAGATCAGCGAGATGCATTGCACGGCCGGGCTGTCGAACAGCACCGTCTTGATGAAGTCGTGCAGCAGCATCCCGAGCACCGCCGCGGGTATGAAGGCCACGATGACGCTCAGCGCGAAACGCCGCGCGCCCGGATCGCTCGGCAGGTGCGTGACCGCCCCCCACAGCTTGGTGAAATAGAGCACGACCACGGCCAGGATGGCGCCGAGCTGGATCAGCACGCAGAAGGTGTCCCAGAAGCCGTCGGGCAGTCCGAGCGCATGCTTGGTGAGCAGCAGCATGCCGGTAGAGGAAACCGGGATGAACTCGGTGACGCCTTCGATGATCCCCAGGACGACCGCATAAATCCAGTCAGACACGGGGGGCTCCGTCAGGCTTGAGGTGAGGCTTTCTACCTGCCCGATTCGCCGTGAAGAAGGGATTTCGACCGCGATGCGCTCAGGCGGCGTCGAAGGCCCTGTGCTCCGCGAGGAAGGCCGCCAGGTCGCCGCCGCGGAACAGCAGGGCGCGCACGCCGACCCGGCGCGCCGCCTCGATGTCGGAGCCCTTGTCCCCCACCAACAGCGAACGCTTCACATCGATGGGAAAGTCCTCGATCGCCCGAAGCAGCATGCCCGGGTTCGGCTTTCGGTCGGGCGGGTCTGGATGGCGGTAGCGGTCGTGCGCCGCGTCCGGGTGATGCGGACAGAAGTAGACGGCGTCGATATGGGCGCCGATCTGCGCCAGGTCCTCGGACATGCGGGCGTGCAGGGCGTGCATGTCGTCCTCGGTGTAGTAGCCGCGCCCGACCCCCGACTGGTTCGTCACCACGATGACCAGCCAGCCCGCCGCATTGGCGGCGGCCACCGCCTCGCGCGCGCCGGGGATCCACCGGAAGTCCGCCCAGCGGTGCACATAGCCCTGGTCGACGTTGAGCACGCCGTCGCGGTCGAGGAACAGAGCGGGACGTGAGGCGGATGCGGCGGACACGCTGGGAATATAGTGGCGTCGCGGACGGAGGCGATTTCTAATCGCATCTCCGCTGCGCGAGACTCCCGTTTGCCCCTGCCGCCGCCCGTCCTCTCCCTGCGCAACCTCGAGGTGGCGTTCGACACGCCGGACGGAACCGCCTCGGCGGTGCGGGGCGTGTCGCTCGACATCGCCCGCGGGGAGACGGTCGGGATCGTCGGCGAGAGCGGGTCAGGCAAGAGCCAGACCTTCATGGCCGCCTTGGGCCTGCTGGCCGACAACGGCCGCGCCGCCGGCCAGGCCCTGTTTCACGGCCAGGACCTCCTGACGATGAGGCGCCCCGCCCTCAACCGGGTGCGCGGCTCGAAGATCACCATGATCTTCCAAGACCCGCTGACCGCGCTCACGCCGCACGTGCGCGTGGGGGAACAGATCGCCGAACCGCTGCGCCAGCACCTCAAGCTTGCGCGGCGCGAGGCGGAAGAGCGCGCGCTGCAGTGGCTGGAGAAGGTGCGGATCGCCGACGCCTCGCGACGGCTGCGCCAGTATCCGCACGAGCTGTCCGGCGGCATGCGCCAGCGGGTGATGATCGCCGCGGCGCTGGCTGTGGGCCCTGAACTGCTGGTGGCCGACGAGCCCACCACCGCCCTCGACGTCACCGTCCAGGCGGAAATCCTCGACCTGATGGCCGAGCTGACGGCGGAAACCGGCGCGGCCCTGGCCCTCATCACCCACGACATGGGGGTGGTGGCGCGCCTGGCCGACCGGGTCTGTGTCATGAAGGACGGGGCCTTCGTCGAGGAAGGGCCCGTCGAGCAAATCTTCCGCGCCCCCGCCAGCGCCTACGCCCGTGCGCTGATCGAGGCCGTGCCGCGTCCGGATCGCGCCGACCGTGGCGGCCGACCGACACGGCCGGCCGTTGCGTCCGACGCCGCGGTGGTCGCCGAGGCGAAGGACATCAAGGTGCTGTTCCCCGTGCGGCAGGGCCTGCTGGCGCCGCTTAGGATGCTGCGCGCCGTGGACGGGGTGAGCCTGGCGGTGCGCCAAGGTGAGACCTTGGGCGTCGTCGGGGAAAGCGGCTCGGGCAAGTCGACCCTGGCGCGGGCGGTGCTCAAGCTCCTGCCGCCGACGGAGGGCTCGGTTACGGTGATGGGACGCGACATCACCGCGATGGAGCGCGCCGCCCTGCGCTCGGCCCGCCGCGACCTGCAGATCGTCTTCCAGGACCCGTTGGCCAGCCTGGATCCGCGGATGACGCTTGGCCAGTCGATCGCCGAGCCGCTCGTCGTGCACCGGCCCGAGCTTCGGCTTGCCGACCGGGAGGCGGAGGTGCGGGCGATGATGGTCCGCGTGGACCTCGATCCGGCGCTGTTGAATCGCTACCCGCACGAGCTGTCCGGCGGCCAGAACCAGCGGGTGGGCATCGCCCGCGCCATGATCCTGAAGCCGAAACTGGCCATTTGCGACGAGGCGGTCTCGGCCCTGGACGTGAGGGTCCGAGCCCAGATCATCGACCTGCTGATCGGGCTGCAGGCCGAGATGGGGCTGGCGATGATCTTCATCAGCCATGACCTCGCGGTGGTGCGCGAGATCAGCCATCGGGTGATGGTTCTCTACATGGGCCGGGTGGTGGAAGCCGCCGAGACCGAGCGGCTCTACGCCGCCCCGCAGCACCCCTACACCAAGGCCCTGCTGTCGGCCGCGCCGATCCCGGACCCCGCGGTGGAACGGCGACGCGAGCGCGTGCGGCTGGAGGGCGAGCCGCCCAGCCCCTTCGATCCGCGCGCCGCCTTGCGCTTCCTCCCCTCGCGCCTGCCGGCCGATCCCAACGCGCCGATCCTGCCGCCCGAGCTTAGGGAAGTGGCGCCGGGCCATCTGGTGGCCGAGTTCGATATCTGAACCCCAAAAGGGCGCTGATCACTGCGCCGACAGGCTCACTTGGCGGCGCCCGCCGTGGAATCCCCCGAGCTGTATTGCAGGACAGGAACGCCCTTCCAGGTGTGGAGGTCGATCGGATAGCTCCAGATCTCCTGGACCGCCAGCCACTTGCCCCCCTTGCGGCGCAGGCAATCGGTCTGGCGAATATTCATCTTCGCGCTCCGGCCGTCCTTGGTCACGATATCGAGGTCCTGCAGGCTCCAAACGATGCCAAGCACGCCGTCCGTGATCACGCCCGAATGGCGGATCTTTGCGCGTAGAGATTTCAAGCCGCTGAAATCGTCCCGGATGCGCTGGAGGATTTCGGCGCGCCCGCGGCGCACCATCGGCATTGGACCGGCATACATTGTGGCGTCATCATCGTAATACTTGATCGCCTCTTCCGGGTTTTGCGCTTCGTAGAGGCCGTCGGCCCACTTGCGCAGCTCCGCTTCGGCCTGGGCTTTGGGGATCGCCGGACCGGAGAACCAGTCGCTCTCGTGCACGACCGTGGCGCGTTGCTCCGTGACCGGACGGTTGGCGAGGTTCTCGAAGGTCTTGGGGTCGAGCGGGAAGGCGGCGTGGTAGTGGACGATGTCCCAACGCCCGTTCGTCTTGCGCAGCCCGTCGAGCCACACGAAGGTCACGTCGTCCGTGCGGCCGGGGTTCTGAACGACGGAGTGCTGGATGCTGGCCGTGCAGGCGAGGTCGCCGGACCGCATTATGCTCAGCTCGTTGAACGAGTTGTCGATCGACTTGATGCTGGCGAATTGCCACTCCAGCGACTTGCGGATCTCTTCCGGTCCGACCGCATAGCCGGGGGTGAAGACATCAAGGAGCGCCGCGTCGGGCGCGAAGAATCGCGCGGCCTGCTCGTATTTTGTGGCGGCGCCAAACCCCCGCTCGACCCTTTCGATGGCCTTGACCTCGGTGTCGTCCGCGGCGAACGCGGAGACGGCCCCGGCGAAGAGGATAGCGGTCGCCAGCGCGGCCCGCCTGCCGACAAAATTCCTGAGCCGCATCGTTTCGCCTCCCGTCTGTTTTTCCGCCGGACCGTCCAAGCTCGGCGTTGCGGGATTCAATGGATAGCTTCGCCGCCGATGCAAGTGTTCACACGCGCGGCCGCCTCCTGTCGGAGCCCGGCTGGCTTTCGTGAGTCCTAGAGGCGCGCCAGGGCGCGCTTGCCGTCGTGGCCGACGACCTTCAGCGCCACCACTGTCCCAGGTTCGGCCGCGCCCTCGAAGGCGACTTCGGTGAAGTCTTCGGCGCGCGCGACACCCTGCCGTTCGACCAGCCCGGACAGCGTCCGGCCGGACTGGGCCTCCAGGTGACGCGCCAGCGCGGCCTCGCCGGCGTCGCGCAGGCGGGCGGCGCGCGCCTTCACGACAGCCTTGGGAAGCTGGGGCATCCGCGCGGCCGGCGTGCCGGGCCTGGGGCTGAAGGGGAAGACGTGCAGGAAGGCGAGCCCCGCCTCTTCGACGAGGCGCAGCGTGTTCTCGAAAGCCTCGTCCGACTCGGTGGGGAAACCCGCGATGAGGTCGGCGCCGAAGGTCGTGTCGGCACGAACGGCGCGCACCTGGGCCACCAGGCGCAGGGCGTCGGCGCGGCTGTGGCGGCGCTTCATCCGCTTCAGGATCAGATCGTCGCCCGCCTGCAGCGACAGGTGCAGATAGGGCATCAGCCTGGGCTCTTCCGCCAGGGCCCGCAGGAGGTCGGCGTCGATTTCGGCCGCGTCGATGGATGACAGGCGCAGGCGCGGAAGCTCGGGGACCAGCTTCAGGATGCGCGCCACCAGCTGCCCGAGCGTCGGCTGGCCGGGCAGGTCGGCGCCCCAGCTGGTCACGTCCACCCCGGTCAGCACCACTTCCTGGAAGCCCTGCGCGGCGAGCCGGCGGACCTGCTCAACCACCTCGCCGGCGGGCGCCGAGCGGGAATTGCCGCGGCCGTAGGGGATGACGCAGAAGGTGCAACGGTGATCGCAGCCGTTCTGCACCTCCACATAGGCGCGGGCGCGATCCTTCAGGCCGTCGACCAGGTGGCCGGCGGTCTCGCGCACGCTCATGATGTCGTTGACCCGCACCCGCGGGCCTTCGGGGGTGGACGGGGCGTAGGCGCCGGCCTGGGACTTTTCGGCGTTGCCCAGCACCAGGTCCACCTCGGCCATGTCGGCGAAGGCCTGCGGATCGATCTGCGCCGCGCAGCCGGTGACGATCAGCCGGGCGCCCGGCCGTTCGCGGCGGGCCTTGCGGATCGCCTGCCGCGCCTGGCGCACCGCCTCGCCGGTCACGGCGCAGGTGTTGAACACCACCGCGTCCGAGAGGCCGTCCTCCGCGGCCCGGGTTCGGATGACCTCGCTCTCATAGGCGTTCAGCCGGCAACCGAAGGTGACGACGTCGACGCCCTCGGGGGAGACGACGTAGGGGGGGAACCCGCTCACAGCAGCTCGCCCGCGAAGTCGACGACGGCGGGCCCGGTCATGATCACATGGCCGTCGTCGCGCCATTCCACGAACAGCTCGCCCCCATCGAGCGCCAGGGTGGCGGCGCGGTCGGCGAGGTCGCTCCGGGCGGCGGCGACCAGGGCGGCGCAAGCGCCGGTGCCGCAGGCCTGGGTGAGGCCGGCGCCCCGCTCCCAGACGCGCAGCCGGATGCGGTCGCGCGCCTCCACCTGGGCGAAGCCGACGTTGACGTGTTCCGGGAACAGGGGGTGACGCTCCACCACGGGACCCGCCTCGGTCACCGGCGCCGCGGCGAGGTCGTCGACGAAGAAGGTGACATGGGGATTGCCCATCGAGACGCAGCCCGGCGCCGCGGCGAGCGCCGGATGGTCGTAGAGCCTGACGGCGAGCGCGCGCGTGTCCTGAGCCTCGGCCAGCGGGATCTCACGCCAGTCGAGCCTGGGCTCGCCCATGTCGACGCTGACCAGGCGCTCGCCGGCCCGGCGGGCGACCAGACGCCCCGCCCGCGTCTCGATCACCGCCTCGTCCTTGCCGCTGGCCTGCATCAGCAGCCAGCCTACGCAGCGCGTGCCGTTGCCGCAGGCGGAAACCTCCTCGCCGTCGGCGTTCCAGAAGCGCACGCGCGCATCGACGCCGTCGGCGGACTCCAGCACGATGAGCTGGTCGCAGCCCACGCCGGAGGACCGGTCGGCGATGGCGCGCACCTCGGCCGGGGTCGGCGCGAACGGCGCGGAACGGGTCTCGACGACGACGAAGTCGTTGCCCAGACCGTTCATCTTCAGGAACGGGCGGCTCATGGCGGCGGAGATATAGGGCGAAACCGCCGCCGAAGCGACGTTCGGCGCCGCAGCCGGATCAGGCCGCCCCCGCCCGACCCCTCGGCAGGTTGTCGTTCTCGGAGGCCATGACGCCGGCGATGGCGTTGATGAGCTGGGCGAAATGAATGGGCTTGGGGACCAGGCCGTCCATGCCCGCCGCGAGATAGGTGGCGGTGAGGGCGGTGGTGGCGTTAGCCGTCACCGCCAGGATCGGCGTGCGCGCGCGGCCCTCCTCCACCTCCAGCTCGCGGATGCGCTTGGCCGCGGCCAGGCCGTCCATCCGGGGCATCTGGATGTCCATCAGGACCAGGTCCCAGGGCGAGTCGGTAAAGGCGGAGATGGCGTCTTCGCCGTTCTCCACCACGTGCAGGTCGACGCCGAGCTGCTCCAGCAGCGTCCGCAGCACCAGCTGGTTGGTGGGGTTGTCCTCGGCGGCCAGGATGCGCACGCGCACGGGGCCGTCCTCGTCGGATCTGGCGGCGGCCAGGTCGAGGCGCCGCGGCGCAGCCTTGAGCGGCAGGGCCAGGCGGGCCGTGAAGGTCGAGCCTTCGCCAAGCTGCGAGCGGACCGAAAGCTCGCCGTCCATCAGGCGGGCCAGGCCGCGCGTGATCGCCAGCCCGATCCCCGGGCCGCCATGCCGGCGGCTGGCCGAGCCGTCGGATTGGGTGAACCGCTCGAAGACGGCGGGCAGCCGGTCGGGAGCGATGCCGGCCCCGGTATCGGCGACCTCCAGCGTCAGCGCCTCAGGGGAGCCGGAGATCATCACGCTGACCGAGCCCTGGTCGGTGAACTTCACCGCATTGCCGACCAGGTTGTGCAGCACTTGGCGCACGCGATCGGGATCCCCCTGCCGAACCACGCCGGCCTCCGGCGCCAGCTGCACGGTGAAGCTCAGGCCCTTCGCCCGGGCGCGCGGCAGGAACAGCGCTTCGGTCTGGGCCGCCAGCTGGGGCAAGTCGATCAGGCCGTCGGACAGCTCCAGGGTCTCGTCTTCCAGCCGCGCGATGTCCAGGAGGTCGTTGACCAGCACCAGCAAGGCGTCGCCGGACTGCTTGATGACGCCCAGGCGTTCGCGCTGAGGGCTGGTGAGCTCGTCGCCGTCCATGATCTGCGCCATGCCCAGCACGCCGTTCAGCGGCGTGCGCAGCTCGTGGCTGACGGCGGAAAGGAATTCGCCCTTGGCGGCGTCGGCGGCCTCCGCCCGCGCCTGGGCGCGGCGCGCCTCGGTGAGGGCGCGGCTGACGGCTCCCGCCGCGGCGACGCCCCGGTGGCCAGCCATCGCCAGGTACAGGGTGAACACCAGCGCGCAGAGGCTGACCAGCGCCATCACGTCGCGTTCGGCCCCGCCGACCCTGGCGAATTCCAGCAGGGGCAGGCCCGGCATCACCAGGAAGAAGGGCGCCTGCGAGACCCAAAGCTGACGCGGCGAAGCCTTGGCGGTGAGGGCGACGTTGATGGCCCCGCCCGCCAGCACGACGAAGCTGCACAACCGCCCGACATGTCCCCCTGCAAACCACAGGAGGGCGCCGATCAAGGTGTAGATGGAGGCGCTCAACGTCAGGCTGGCGTAGAACAGAAGCTCACGCCTGCGGCCGAACCGGAACCCTGCGTCCTGCCGCGCGGGCTCAAGCACGGCCCCGATGACGAACTGGGCGGCGATCGAAGCGGCCAGCCAGGCCAACGGCCACACGCCGCCGATGAGGTGCAGGGCGAACATGGCGATCAGCAGGCAAACGCTGAGACGGAGCTTGAAATCCCGCGCACGGCCAACGGCGGTGGCGTGCCAAGTCTGAACGGTCGGTGTGACGGTCGTCATTACCCGTCATGGTGGAGTGGAGGTGTTAATGACGTCTAAGTTCCACCTCTGGACGCAACGCGGATCAGGCGGGGCGCAAGGTCTCGGCGAGGAGCTTGCCTTCCAGCTCGCGGTTCGAGCCGGCCCGCCAGGCGACGACGATCTCGCGGCTGGGGTCCTTCGCCTCGATGGGACGCACCGCCACCGGCGCGTCCCGGGTCAGGCCAGCCTGCACGGCCATGGCCGGCAGGAAGGTGACGCCGAGGCCCGATCCCACCATCTGCACCAGCGTCGGCAACGAGGTGGCGGCGAAGCTTTCTTCGCTGGCGCGAGGCGGCTTGAGCCCGCACGCGGCGAGCGCGTGCTCGCGGAGGCAGTGGCCGTCCTCCAGCAAGATCATGCCTTCCCGCTCCAGCGCCTCGGGGCTCGCCGAGCGGGCGGCGGCGAGGGGATGGTCGGCGGGCACCGCGGCCAGCAGTTCGTCGTCGGAGACATGCGCCCAGGCGAGGCCGGCCATGTCATAGGGGAGTGCGATCAGGGCGGCGTCGAGCTGGCCCCCTTTCAACGACGCGATCAACCGATGGGTCAGGTCCTCGCGCAGGAACAGCCGCAGCTTGGGGAATTTCTGGCGCAGCAGCGGTAGGGCGCGGGGCAGCAGGAAAGGCGCGATCGTCGGGATGACGCCCAGCCGGAAGCGGCCGGTCAGCGGCTGGCCGCCATTCTTCGCCGCCTCCACCAGCTCTTCGGCCTCGTTGAGGATGACCGTGGCGCGTCGCAACGCCTCCTCGCCGACGGGGGTCAGGATGATCCCGGTGCGGGCGCGATCGACCACCGGCGCCCCCAGGGTGCGCTCCAGTTCCTGGATGCCGGCCGACAAGGTGGGCTGGGTCACATGGGCCGCTTCGGCGGCGCGTCCGAAGCCCCCGTGCTCCGCCAGGAGCTTGAGATATTGGAGCTGTCGAAGGGTCGGGAGCATCGGCAGCCAATATAGAGAGCCTCTATCCCATCCGCAAAAACTATCGATTTGATGCCCGCCCCCCGGGAGCCTATCTCCCCGGGGCGAGGCCGCCCTCCCCTTTTCGCAGCGGCCTCACATCAGATCAGGAGAACTCGCATGTTGGGTGTTGGTGAGACGCTGCCGGACTTCAGGATCATCGGTGTGAAGCCGCGGTTCATGCGTCACGAGGAGAACGGCGCAAGCGCCTTCGAGGCGATCACGAAGGACAGCTTCCCGGGCAAGTGGAAGGTCATCTTCTTCTATCCCAAGGACTTCACCTTCGTCTGTCCGACCGAGATCGCCGAATTCGCCAGGCTGAATCCGCAGTTCGAGGAGCGGGACGCCGTCGTGCTCGGCGGCTCGACCGACAACGAGCATTCCAAGCTCGGCTGGCGGCGCGAACACCCCGACCTCAACAACCTGGCCATCTGGAATTTCGCCGACAACTCGGGGAAGTTCGCCCGGGCGCTCGGCGTCCTCAACGAGGAAGAGGGCGTGGCGCTGCGCGCGACCTTCGTCGTCGATCCGCACAACGTGATCCAGCACGTCTACGTCAACAACCTCAATGTCGGCCGCAATCCGCAGGACACGCTTCGCGTCCTCGACGCGCTGCAGACCGACGAGCTCTGCCCCTGCAACCGCGCGGTGGGCGGCGACACGCTGAAGGCCGCCTAAGGCCGCTTGAGACGCCGGGAGGCGCATGACGACGCCTCCCGGTCCTCCTTCCAAGATCGGAGCTTCCCATGTCCCTGGACGCGCTGCGTGAGACCCTGCCCGCCTACGCCAAGGACCTCAGCCTCAATCTCTCCAGCCTGGCCAATGAGACCGTCCTGTCGGACCAGCAGAAATGGGGCTGCTTCGTCGCCTCGGCGCACGCCGTAGGCCAGCGCGCTGTAGTGGCCGCAGCCGAGGCCGCCGCCCGCGACGCCGGGCTTTCGCCCGAAGCCGCTGACGCGGCCAAGGCGGCGGCGGCGATCATGGGCATGAACAACGTCTACTATCGGGCCCTGCACCTGCTTTCGAACCCGGAGTACCGCACCCTGCCGGCCCGCCTGCGAATGAACATCCTGGGCACGCCTGGCGCCCCCAAGGCCGACTTCGAACTCTGGTGCACGGCGGTCTCGGCCATCAACGGCTGCGGCATGTGCCTGGACAGCCACGAGGCCGAGCTGAAGAAGCAGGGCGTTTCGGCCGTCCAGGTCCAGGCCGCCCTGCGCATCGCCGCCGTGGTCAACGCCGTCAGCCGCGTGCTCCAGGCCGAAGCGGCGGCGGAGGACTAAAGGAAGCACGAGAGACACGAAGGACTGGTTTTTTGTGTCTTCCGTGGTTCCTACGCCGCTTCGAAGGTCAGCGGTCCGCCCCAGAAGGTCTCGACCAGGCTGTGCTGGGCGCCGGGCTTGCCGGTGGTGAGGAAGCGGCGGGAGCCGACGGCGCCGGCGTCGATCTCCGGGTGCCGCTCCAAGTAGCGGGACAGCGCCTCGGCCGTGGCCTGCGGCTGATGGATGAGGGGGACGCCGCTCGGAAGCGCCGTTCGGAACAGGTCTCCGACGATCTCGTAATGGGTGCAGCCCAAGATCGCGCGGTCGGGGGCGCGGCCGATGCGCTTGGCGAGCGCGGCCACATGGCCCTCCACCACCGCCTTCAGCGCCTCCCGCGGGGCGCCCGCCTCGATCATGCGCGCGAGCTCCGGGCAAGGCTCGGAGAAGACGGCGACGTCCTGCCGGCGCTTGTCGACCTCGATCTCGTAGACCCTCGACCCGCTGGTCGCAGGCGTGGAGAAGACCCCCAGCACCTCGACCTTCTCGATCTTGTCGCCGAGCGCGTCGGCCTCGTGGGTCCAGGGAAGGCCGGTGGCCGCCTCGATGGTCGGCACGACGATCCCCAGCACGTTCACCGCCCGGCCAAGCCCCCGCCGGTAGTCGGGAAGCCAAGTCTGCTGCAGACGACGCAGCGCCACCGAGGCGGCGGTGTTGCAGGCGAGCACCACGAGGTTGCAGCCGGCCTCGAACAGCCGCTCGCAGCCGGCGCGGGTGAGATCGACGATCTCCTCGCCGGGCCGCCCGCCGTAGGGGGCGTTCGCCTGGTCGGCCAGATAGACGAAATCGGCCTTCGGGAAGCGCTCGACCAGCCGGTGATGCACCGTCAGCCCGCCCACCCCCGAATCGAACACGCCGATGGCCATGGACGAGGTGTTAGCGGCGGCGAGCCGGATCGCCTAGAGCGCCATAGAGCGCAGATTGATCGCCCCGTCCCGCTCGTCCCGGCGAAAGCCGGATGAGCGGGTCAACTGCTCACAGCCCCAGCCGCTTGGCGCGCGCGGCGATGGTCAGGGCGAGGCGCTCGGCGATCAGGTGGTCGGGCGAGCCCGCGGTCTTGCAGGCGCGGTCGGCGGCGAGCACCTCGGGCTGGATGCGGTCGAGCTCGTCCAGGCTCCAGTTTCTGGCTTGGCGCAGGAACTCGCGCTCCTGCTTCCAGAAGACGCCGGCGGCCTTGGCGGCCTCCTGCGCGCCCGCCCCGCTTTTCACCAGGGTCAGCGTCCGGCGCAGCCGCCCCAGGTGCTGGCCGAGCGCGCGCACCGCGGCGGGACCGGCCTCGCCCTCCTGACGCGCGCGGCGAAGTCCGGCCTGGGCCTCGGCCAGCCGGCCGCCGAAGGCGTCGGCCGCAGCGTCGGCCAGCGAAGCCTCCGGCTCGACGCCCAGGAAGGCCTCCAGGTCGGCCGGCGTGGCGACGGCGCCGCCGCCCGGCCCCAGATAGAGCGCCAGCCGCTCGATCTCCTGGCGCGCCACGCCGCGCTCCTTGGGCATGCGGGCGACGAACAGGGCCAGCGCGTCGGTGTTGAGCGAGAGCCCGTCCCGGGCCAGGGTCTCTCGGACCAGGCGCGCGACGTCGCCCGGCTCGTCCTCATAGCAGGGGATCACGGCCGCCCCCGCGGCCTTCTCGGCGGCCTTGCGCAGCGCCGAGTCGCGGCCGAGCGCAGCGGCCTCGACGAGGAAGAAGGCGTCCGGGTTCAGCTCGCCCGCCGCATGGCGTGTCAGCGCCTCGGCCGCCAGCTTGTCGATGCTGGCCTTCTCACCGGCGAGGCGCAGCCGAACGAGCCGGCGCCCGCCCATCAGCGATTGCGAGGCGAGCTCGCCCTCCAGCCGGGCCGGGTCTTCGGCGAGATCGCCGTCGGTCAGCTGGGCCACGTCGAAAGGGTCGTCGGGCCGCTCGACCACCTTGCCGGCGAGCTGTTCTGCGCGGTCGCGCACCACGCCCAGGTCGCGGCCATAGATCAGGACGGCGCGGACCTGCGGGTCCGGCTTCGCCAGGAAACGCTCGATGTCGGGCCGTTTGGAGAGGATCACGGCCGGTCGCGCTCGTTCAGGAGCGTCCCTGAGCGGCGAGCCAGGTGGCGAGCTCAAGCTGGATGCGCCGCGCCGCCTCCTGAGCCGCCCGGTCCTGGGCGTCCTGCTGGGCCGAGACGGCGGCGTAGGGCTGATCTGAGGAGTCGTAGGTCAGCTCGACCCTCACCCGGCCGCGCTTGGCGACCTCGCCGGACGAGGCGCTGGTCAGGGTGTAGGCCGCGGTCAGCACATATTCGTAGCGGGTGGCCACGTTGTCGACGCGGGTGCCGCGGGGATAGCGCGCCTCGCTGAGGCTCAGGTTCATCTTGTAGAGCGCGGCGGTGCTGCGATTGCGCGCCAGCGCATCGTCGAGATGCTCGCGGATCAGGAAGCCCGCGCGCCCCTCGGGCGCCACCACGTCCACCGCCGCCAGGTTCGAGACGACGCCGGACTGGGCGTAGAGCGGCCGGAAGCCGCAACCGGACAGCGCCGTAGCGCCCACCAAGGCCAGGGCGACCGCCAAGGATTGGATCAAACGCTGCGTCACCTCGCCCCGCCTCCGTTCACGCCGCCACGATGTTGACGATGCGGTCCTTGACCACGATCACCTTGCGGATCGTCAGACCCTCAAGGCGCCGCGCGATCTCGGGATCGTCAAGCACGATCTTTTCGACGTCGGCCGGCTCCGCGCCCGCCGGCGCCGTCACTTCGCCCCGCCGCTTGCCGTTGACCTGCACCGGCAGGACCTTGAGGGCGTCCTCGGTCAGGGCCGGATCGAACTCCGGCCAGGGCGCGTCCACCACCATGCCTTCGCGGCCAAGCCGCGCCCAGCACGCCTCCGCCAGATGCGGCGTGAAGGGCGCGATCAGGCGGGAGAACACGCCCAGCGCCTCGTGCCTCGCGGCC
>Ga0207703_10000855_pt1 | contig 29877 bp, 25 predicted proteins | sample KBSSwiS12_FD_184304 | JGI IMG/M metagenome (GOLD analysis project Ga0207703, IMG submission 184304) | Switchgrass rhizosphere microbial communities from Kellogg Biological Station, Michigan, USA - KBS Switchgrass S1-2 (SPAdes) (version 2) | ecosystem: Host-associated > Plants > Roots >...
AGGGTCAACCCACTGACCGTCGATGTAAAACTTTCGGTATTGGTACGCCATGCCAGTCCTTACTACGGGCCGATGCTTTCGAGGGTATCCTAAGTCTTCGACCCATTTCGGTCTATGAGGATCCCCAATGGCGCTCCTGAACGCCCTGAAAGGTTGGACCCCGGCCCAGAAAAGCGTGGTCACCGCGAGTTTTCTCGGCTGGTCGCTCGATGCGTTTGACTTCTTTCTGCTGGTGTTCGTCCTCAAGGATGTGGCACTGGAGTTCGGGGTGGAGAAGAAGCAGGTCGCGGCCGCGATCATGCTGACCCTGGCCTGCAGGCCACTGGGTGCCTTCATTTTCGGCCGCCTGGCAGACCGGTTCGGGCGCCGGCCGGTGCTCATGCTCGATGTCGGCCTGTACTCCATGCTCGGCCTCGCCACTGCATTCGCGCCCAATCTCACGGTGTTCCTGGTGATCCGCGCGCTGTTCGGCATCGCCATGGGTGGAGAATGGGGAATTGGCGCCTCTTTGACGATGGAGTCGGTCAAGCCCGAGGCCCGCGGCATCGTCTCCGGGCTACTGCAGTCAGGGTATCCGACGGGCTATCTGCTGGCTTCTGTGGTTTATGCAGTCCTGTTCAACACCATTGGCTGGCGGGGCATGTTCATGGTTGGTGCACTACCGGCGCTGCTCGTCTTCTACATCCGGCGCAATGTCCCTGAGTCGCCGGCGTTTGACCCGGAGCGGGCGCGCAGCAGCGACATCTTCGCGGTATTGCGCAAGCACTGGCGCGTAGCTGTCTACGGCATCCTGTTGATGACGGCGTTCAATTTCTTCAGCCACGGGACACAGGATCTGTATCCCACCTTCCTGCAGGTGCAGCACGGGTTCGATTCGCACAAGACCGGGACGATAGCCATCATCTACAACATCGGCGCCATTCTGGGCGGCTGGATTTTCGGTACCTGGAGTCAGTCCTCGGGGCGCCGCCGCACGATCATGACAGCAGCCGCCCTGTCGCTGCCGGTCGCGTACTTGTGGGCGTATTCCACCACTATGGGCGGCCTGGCCGTGGGGGCGTTCCTCATGCAGCTGTGTGTGCAGGGAGCGTGGGGCGTGATCCCGGCACACCTGAACGAAATTTCACCACCGGACGCCCGGGCCACCTTTCCCGGCACCATCTATCAGCTGGGCAATCTCATCGCCTCGTCCAACGCGGTTCTGCAGACCACCATAGCGGAAAACCATGGCGAGAACTATGCGCTCGCGCTGGCGAGCGTTGCGGTGGCGGCCGCTGTTGCGATCGCAACCCTCGCAGCGGTCGGGCGCGAGGCGCGTGACGTGAAGTTGGGTTAGGCTTCAACGCGCGGCAGGCCCGCGCCCCGGCGCAAAGCGGCCTCAGGACTTGCTGGAGTCGGCCGCATTACAGCGTGTCAATGCCCCTTTTTCTACGGTTGGCGACCTGGCGCTGCGGCGGAATTCGGGTAAAGTCGCCGGTCTGAAAATGAACGACCTTGCCGCCAACGCCGAAGTCACGCCCGCCCTGCCCAAGGGTGGCCCCCGCAAGGCAGCTGTTCTATTCATCTTCGCCACGGCCCTTCTGGACGTGATCAGTCTCGGCATCATGATCCCGGTGCTGCCGAACCTCGTGAAGCAATTCGCTGGCGGCGATACGGCACTCGCCGCCCAGTACACGATGGCCTTCGCACTCACCTGGGGTCTGATGCAGTTCTTCTTCAGCCCCATTGTCGGCATGCTCTCGGACCGCTTCGGGCGTCGTCCGGTGCTGCTGCTGTCCATCTTCGGCCTGGGCGTGGACTATGTGTTCATGGCGCTGGCGCCCACCTTGAAGTGGCTCTTCGTGGGTCGGGTAATCAACGGTATCACTGCCGCCAGTTTCTCCACGGCCAACGCCTATGTCGCCGACGTTACCGCCCCGCAAGAGCGCGCCAAGGCGTTCGGAATGTTGGGCGCGGCCTTCGGAATCGGTTTTCTGGTCGGTCCCGCGATCGGTGGCGCGCTCGGTAACATCAACCTGCGGTTGCCGTTCTGGGCAGCGGCGGCGCTTGCGGTCTGCAATTGGCTCTATGGATACTTCGTGCTGCCGGAGTCTCTACCACCCTCCCGGCGCACGGCATCATTGAACTGGAGCCGGGCCAACCCCGTGGGCGCGCTGGCATTTCTTCGGGAGCGCAAGAGTCTGCTGGGCCTCATTTCCATCAACGTTCTGTATCTCTTTGCCCACAACGTCTTTCCCAGCATCTTCGTCCTCTACGTTGGTTACAAATTCAACTGGGGGCCCTTCGCCGCCGCCGGTATGCTCATCGCCACGGGACTGGCCAACATCGTCGTACAGACGTTGGTCGTAGGCCGCGTAGTCAAAGCTATCGGCGAGCGCGGAGCTCTGCTGATCGGGCTGTTCAGCGCCATATTGGCCTTTCTCGTGTACGGGCTTGCCCCAACACCGCTGTGGTTCTTTGCGGGCGTCCCGGCCGGGGCCCTGGGCGCACTGATCATGCCCGGCCTGCAAAGCCTCATGTCGCGGCGCGTGGCCGGCAACGAGCAAGGCCGCCTGCAGGGGTTGAATTCGGCCTTCATGGGCCTGACAGCGATCTTCGGCCCTATGCTCTACCTGTCAACACTGGCATTCTCAGTCCGGCATGACGCGCAACTGCATCTCGCGGGACTTCCGCTATTGATCGCCGCGGGATTCTGCGTCACAGCCTTGGTAATGGCCGTGTTGGTCGCCAAACCGGTCGCGGACGTGCACTGACCGTCGTTTCGATAAACCACGCCCCCCTTCATCACAAAATCGATCGTCCGTAGCGCGCTGATATCTTTCGTCGGGTCCGCCTCGACGGCAATGATGTCAGCATACTTGCCAGGTTGGATGCGGCCCACATCGGCCTCGATGCCCAGCAACTTCGCGGACTGCGTGGTGGCGGACTGCAGCGCCTCGAGAGGGGTCATGCCGGCTTTAACATACAGCTCGGCTTCCGCGACCGTCGCCGTCGTGCCCCCGTTGGGCTCGAATGGAAACTGGTCGGTGCCGAGCGCAATGTTGACACCCAGCTTGATTGCATTCTGCAGCATGGCCCAATGGTCCTTGCCGGTGCTATCAACACGCTCCAGGAACCAGTCGGGCGAGCCGATCTTGCGATAGAACTCGCGCGCCCCGGACTGACTGACCACGATGGTCGGCACGAGCCACACACCTTTGGCCTTCATCTCCTGCAGCACACTGGCATCGAAGTGATAGCCATGCTCGAAGCAATCGATGCCGAGCTGCATAGCCTGATGTGCGGCCACCGATGACCCGTTGTGCGCGGTGACCTTGATGCCGTTGCGATGCGCAACTTCGATGAGCGTCTTCATCTCCTCGTCGGTCATGGGAGCAGCCGAGATACTCCCGTGGTCATCGGAGATACCGCCCGAGATTGCGATCTTGATCCAGTCAGCACCTTGCTTGATCTGTTGGCGTGTTACGCGCGCCAGGCCGTAGGGACCGTCAGCCTCGGTGTCACCGTGACCGCCCGTCGGCACGATTACCCCACCGGCTGTCTTGAGGCGCGGGCCAATGATCTCGCCCCGGTCAATTGCGGCGCGCAAAGCGAAGTCGTTGCCATGGTCCTCGCCCACGAGGCGCAGCGTCGTGACGCCTGACAGCAGTGACAGGCGGGCGTTAGAGGCCATGCGCAACACCTGCTGCGGATCGGTCTCATTCGCGAGCGTTGCGCCCGCCGCGCCGGGCAGTCGCAGCCCGAGATGCACGTGCATGTTCATGAGCCCGGGAATGAGCCATTTGCCCTTCATCGAAATGACCCGGGCGTTGGGCGGCACGATGACCGCGCCCACGGCGCCCACCTGCGTGATGCGCTCTCCATCGATCAACACGACAGCATTCTGGCGCGCCATGCCTCCATCGATCGCAACAACAGTGCCATCAACCAGTGCGACGACCTGTTGGCCACGCTCCTGGGCGGTTGCGGCCGGGCTGCCAACCAGGCAAGTGAGGGCCAGCACGAGGGTCGGCACGAGGGCCAGTCCGAATCGAGTCATGAGTACCTCCATTAACGGCCTGCCGTACGATGCCCGCCGTGCCGGACAGCAGCGGCCGGCCGCGCGCCAACGTGCTCGACGGGCGCCGCAGCTGCAAGCCAGCGCTCCACCTTTTCCTGGAGGATCTGCAACGGCATGCTGCCACCGGCCAGGATCTGCTCATGGAACGCCTTGATGTCGAATCTCGAGCCCAGGCGCTCCTGCGCGCGCTTACGGAGCGCGAGAATCTCGAGCTCGCCGATCTTGTATGAGAGGGCCTGTCCCGGATACGCGGCGTAGCGCTCCACTTCGGCGGCCGCCTGCGCATCGGTCATGGAGGAATGTTCCGTCATCCAACGCACACCCTGCTCGATGCTCCACCCCATCTCATGGATCCCGGTATCGATGACGAGGCGATTCGCGCGCAGGATGGCATAGTTGAGATGACCGTAGCGTTGCCATGGATCCGAGTAGAAGCCCATCTCCTGGCCCAACGACTCGGCGTACAACCCCCACCCCTCGACGTAGGCGTTGGTAGAGTCAAAGCGACGGAACGACGGCAAGTCCTGCCGTTCTTGGGCGATTGACGTCTGGAGGTGATGCCCCGGAAGACCCTCGTGCAAGGAGATCGTCATCAGATTGAATTTGTCCTGCACCCCGGGAGCGTAAATGTTGATCCACAGGATGCCGGGACGCGAGCCATCCGCCGCTGCGGGCGAGTAATAGCCGTTGTCGCGCGACTGTTTGTATGAGTCGGGCAAGGCTCGCACCTCGTATGGTGCATTGGGCAAGACACCGAACAGAGTGGGCAGGTGCCCAACAATGCGCACGCGGGCATCCTGAAAGGCGGGCAACACGTCGGCCGGCTTGTCAAAATGCTGTGTTGGATCAGCGCGAACGTGAGCAAAGAACTCCGGCAGCGTGCCTTTGAACCCGACCGCGTCCTGGATACCGGACAACTGCCTCGAGATCTGCCGTACCTGCTCCAGACCGAGCTCATGGATCTCGCGCGGTGCCATATCAGTGGTCGTGTGATAGTGCACGTAGTAACGATACAGATCCTTCCCGCCCGGCAACCCTCCCAGTCCCGCCGATTGACGCGCGTGCGAGGCGTATTCCTTGGAGAGATAGTCGTGCAGCCGCTGATAGGCAGGTTGGATGACCTGCGCGATCTTGATCCGGTAGGCGGCCGACAGCCGTTTCCGGTCAGCGGGCGGGAAGTCGGCCGGCAGTGTCTCGATCGGGTGCCAGAACTGGGTGCGCTCCGGAGGAATCTGCAGGTGAACTTCGAGCTGCGGCAGCATCCGCTCGACAATGAGCGCCGGCAGGACGACTCCCTGCGTAACCCCTTGGCGCAGGCGCTCTATAGCCGCATCTACCCAGCGCGCAAAGCCATCGGCACGCACCAGCGCCTTGTCATAGTCGGCAACTGTTTTATAGGGAAACTCGCCCGAGCCGGCGGCCTCCACCGCGTATTGAACGTGCAGCCCCTGAAATTGATTGATTGGCAGCAGCCGCGCTATTTCGAAAGATCGGCTGGCGTAGAAGGGCACGTCGCTATCCAACCGATAGCGCAGCATGCGATAGCTGAGCTGATCCTCCTCGGACAACCGCGCCGGATCGATCTCGGCCAATGCATCGGAGTAGTGCTGGAGCATCCAAAGCATCTTTGCACGCCACCCGTCGCTGAGCGATTCATCGAAACGCTCCTCGGACGAATAGTCACCCACGTCGAGTGCCAACCTTGGATTCAGACGCAACAGATCCTTCCAGTAGTCCTCGAGCAAAGTGCGAAACGGCGACTGCCCTGAGCTGATCCATTCGCTCACCCGGTCGTGAACGGCCCACAAGGGCAGATAGCCGTTCTCCAGGACCACGCGGTGATATTGGCGCACGTCAAACTTCGGACCGAGCGCCTGGCGCGCCCGCTCGCGCTCGGCAATGAATTTGAGCATTCCCACGGTGAATGCCGTCGCCTGCCCTGGTACCGCGAGGTAGCGGTCGACCTCCCTCACGATGGTGCCGCGCGGCGCCGCCGAGTTCTCCTCGAGATAACTGATTGCCTGCTCACGCGACCAATGCTTGTAGTGCAGGCCACTGTCCACGACGAGCCGGCAGGCCCGCCACAGCTCGCCGGTCAACCGTCCCAGGTCCGAGTAAGGGTCCTGGTAGAACCCCATGTCTTTCCCGAGCCGTTCGGCATACAGCCCCCAGCCCTCCACGAACGCAGTGTCCTGCCACCACTGATTGACCTTGCGCAGCTTCGGAATCCCCTCATCCCTGAGGATCGTGGCAATCTGCATGTGATGGCCCGGCAGTCCCTCGTGATACAGCAGGTCCTCCAACTCGTAGGTGGGCTGCAGCCGCATGTCGGACAGATTGAGATACACCGTGCCGGGGCGGCGGCCATCGGGCGAGCCGGGCTCATAGAAACCGCTCGGTGACGAAGCCTCCTTGTAGGCTTCGGTGCGGCGTATCTGCAGGGGTAACGGCGCCGGTGCGAGAAACTGGTCCGTGATGCGAGCTTGCATCGACGCCACGATCTCGTTCGCGCGAGCCAGAAACGCGTCGCGGCCGGCAACCGTGTTCTCGTTGTAGAAGCGAGGATCCGCCCGCGTCCTGTTCATGAACTCGCGCAGGGGGCCCGCAACCGCCAGCTGGCGCATCACAACTTCGATTTCCGCGTGCACTCTCGAGACTTCCTGCAGTCCCAGTGCATGAACATCGGCGGGCGTCATGTCCGTAGTCGTGAACTGACGTATCAGGAACTTGTAAAACTCGTCTCCGTTCGGTAACTGCCACACTCCCGCATCGACCCGGCTCTGCGCGGCCTGCTTCTCGAGCAGCTCAATGAGCCCTTGGTACGCCGGACCCAGGTCGTTCAACAGCGCCGCCCGGCAAGCGCTCGTCAGGCTTTTTTTCCGCTCCTCAGGCACCCCGAGCAGATTCACTCGACGCTTGAAGTCCGCAAAGATCGCACCATCCGGGTGCTCGTCGAACGGGCCCCCGCTGATCACGTTCCGCGCCCCGGCGATCAGCAACGGGTAGACGCTCTTCGGCATGTAAATGCCCTTGGCAGCTTGCGCCGTCATGCGCGTAGTGAGTTGTCGGAAGAACGTGCGGACGGCAGAAATGCGCCGGATGTAGGCGCGCGCAGCGTCAACGCTGTCCAGCCGCTGTTGGTTGATCAGAACGTCGGGTACTACGACGTGTAAGCCGACAATCTGGTTGAGCGGATAGAACTCATCGCGCCACTTGTAACGTTCCAGCAGCAATTGCGATTCATTGACGAATACGCGGTATTGCAGCTTTGCCGGCGCATCGAGCTTGTCATAGGAGAATTGCGACTGCGCGGCTGCAAGCTGCTTGCGGACCGCCTGCGCATCCGCCGCAAGACCCGCTTCCGAAACATCATCCCAGCGATCCTCTCCGAGGTGCTCGCCGAATTCGGCGGCGAGGATGGGACTACGGTGCACAACGCCTTCGTAGGCACGGTCCAGAAAACTTCGGAAGCGCTGCGACTCAGTCTCTTCGGCATGTCCTGTCCTTGGTGCGCACGCGCCCGCGAACGCAGCGGATGCAGCCAGCACCATCCCTTTGCGGAGCCAAACGCGGAACCAGCCCCCCTTCCCCCGGGTCCCCTTCCGATCCAATAATGACAGACACAACATAAATCGGTTCCGCTCCAGCTTTCCGTTTCTGAAGACAGGAGTTTGCATGAAACTCGGCAACCTCGAAGCAGCACTTGCGCTTGGACTGATGTGGATCGGGACCGCGCGGGCGGACGCGCAACCGGACCTTCTCAATATCTACACGACCCTCGCCAGCAAGCGCTTCATCGACCTCACCCACACTTTCGGTGTCGATACACCGCACTGGAAGGGATTCGGCGAGATGCAAGTGCGGACCTTGTACACCATCAAAAAAGATGGATTCCACGTTGAGGAGTTCTGTCACGTCGGCCAGTGGGGCACGCATGTCGATCCGCCAGCCCACTTCCACGATGGCTTGAAGAGCGTGGATCAGATCGATCCCAAGGACATGCTGCTGCCCCTGGTAGTACTGGATGTTCATGAGAAAGTGGCCAGGAATCCCGACTATGTGCTGTCACTGGACGATGTCCGGGCCTGGGAGACGCGTCATGGGCGCATCCCTGCCCATGCCTTCGTCGCCATGCGCACCGATTGGTCCAAGCGCTGGCCGAATGACGCCAGCATGCAGAACAAGGACGCCAAGGGCGTCGCACACTACCCCGGATGGAGCATGGCCGTGCTGAAGCTGCTGTACGAGGATCGGCACATTGCCGCCTCGGGACACGAGACGACCGATACGGATCCGGGTGTGGCGACGACCAAAGACGACTATTCTCTGGAGTCCTATGTGCTGGGCACAAACCACTACCAGATCGAAATGCTGGCGAATCTCGAGCAGGTGCCTGAATTCGGCGCGCTGGTGATGGTGGCGTTCCCCAAGCCGGCAAACGCCAGTGGCTTTCCCGCACGTGTGATTGCGATCCTCCCTTGAGAGTGTGCGTATACCGGAGCACCCAAGATGACTGACGAACACACTACCTTACCCACGGACCCCACTCGGGGTGTGCACCACTACTGCTGGAAGGACATGCCCGCCGAGCCGCTGAAGGGCGGCATCTCGCGCAAGCTGATTACAGCCGAGCGCATGATGATCGCCCATGTGTATTTCAAGAAAGGCGACGATGTACCGCAGCACTCTCACGAGAACGAGCAGTTGACCTATATCCTCGAGGGAGCGCTGCATTTCTGGTTTGGCCCCACCGGTGCACAGCAGATCACGGTGCGTGCAGGCGAGGTCGTGGTCATTCCTTCGAACGTGTTGCATCGCGCCCTGGCGCTGGAGGACACGCTCGACGTCGACGTGTTTTGTCCACCGCGGCAAGACTGGCTGGCCGGCACTGATGCATACCTGAGAAAGTGAGGTTCCTGTCATGACACAGGCCATCGTCCTGCGTGAGACAGGCGGGCCTGAGAAGCTTCTCTGGGAACCAGTCGAAGTGGGTCAGCCCGGTCCCGGAGAGCTGCGTATCCGTCACACCGCGATCGGCGTGAATTTCCATGACACGTATGTAAGGACAGGTCTCTACAAGACACTGCCGTTACCGGGCATCCCGGGCGTCGAGGCCGCTGGCGTCGTCGAGCTCGTGGGGCCCGACGTGACGGCCTTCGTTCCGGGCGACCGGGTCTGCTATGTTGATCAGTCGTACGGCGCTTACTCCGAAGCGCGCCTGTTGCCCGCCGCCCTCGCATTGCGGCTACCCGATGCAATCAGCGACGAGGCTGCCGCAAGTCTCGCCGTGAAGGGACTGACAGCCTGCATGTTACTCCGCCACACCCGGCGGGTGCTTCCGGGCGAGACGTTGCTCATCCATGCAGCCGCTGGAGGCGTCGGTCAGCTACTCGTCCATTGGGCCAAGCACCTCGGTGCAAAAGTGATTGCTACCGTGGGTTCGCCCGAAAAGGCAGCTATCGTGCGCGGCTGCGGTGCCGACGAAGTCATCCTGTATCGCAACGAAAATTTCGTGGAGCGCGTCGCTGCGTTGACCCACGGACGCGGGGTGGATGTCGTGTACGATTCGGTGGGCGCTGACACGTTCAGCGGCTCGTTGGATTGCCTCGGCTACTTCGGGACACTGGTCAACTTCGGACAGTCTTCCGGAGCGGTTCCACCTTTTCCGGTGTCACGGCTGGCTGCCCGCTCCAACACCGTCGTGCGCCCGATAGTGTTTCACTACATCCGCGAGCGAACTGCGCGCGATGCCATGGTGGAGGAGACATTCAAGATGGTGCAGGCAGCGGTATTACGCCCGCGGATAGGACTGCGCCTGCCGCTGAGTCGCGCCGCGGAGGCGCACGCCGCCCTCGAATCGCGCGCCACCACGGGGGCAGTCATTCTCACCGTCGCAAGCCCGACAGCCCGCTAGGCTGTTGCAACCTCCCGCAGACCCATTTCCTCTGCCAACTGCTTGCGCAGAACATACTTTGGAATCTTTCCCGTGACGGTCATGGGAAACTGCTCCAGGAACCGTACGTGCCGCGGTATCTTGAACCGTGCAATCTGGTTTACGCAGAATTCACGGATCTCCGTGGCAGTCGCCTCCATACCCGGGCGCAGGATGATGCAGGCGCAAAGCTCCTCGCCGTACCGTGCATCAGGAACACCCACCACCTGCACGTCCTGCACTTTCGGATGGCGGTAGAGAAATTCCTCGATTTCACGCGGATAGATGTTCTCTCCACCGCGAATGACCATGTCCTTCAGACGCCCCACGATGTTGCAATAACCATTTTCGTCCAGCGTCGCAAGGTCACCGGTGTGCATCCAGCCTTCGAGGTCGATCGCTTCCCGGGTCCTTCTGCCGTCGTCCCAGTAGCCCAGCATGACCGAATAGCCCCGTGTCAGCAGCTCGCCGGGCGTGCCACGCGGGACGACATTTCCCGCCTCGTCCACGATCTTGACCTCCAGGTGAGGTTGGACCAGGCCGACCGACCGCACCCGGTTCTCGGGCGGGTCTGCAATGGAGCTCTGGAAGCTGATCGGCGCAGTCTCGGTCATCCCGTAACCGATGGTGACCTCGCGCATGTGCATACGTTCTACAACTCGTGTCATCACCTCGATCGGACATGGGGCTCCTGCCATCATCCCCGTGCGCAGGCTCGTCAGGTCGTATTGATCGAACTGCGGATGCTCCAGCAGCGCTATGAACATCGTCGGGACGCCATGCAGTGCCGTGCAACGCTCGGCGTGGATCGTCTCGAGAACCGTCCGGGCCTCGAATCCCTCGCCGGGGAAGACCATCGCGGCTCCATGCGTAATACACGCAAGGTTGCCGACCACCATACCGAAGCAATGGTAGAGCGGCACGGGGATGCACACTCGATCGTCACTGCAGAGCCTCATCGCCTCGCCGACAAAAAATCCGTTGTTCAACAGGTTGCGGTGACTGAGCGTTGCCCCTTTGGGCGCTCCCGTGGTACCGGATGTGAACTGGATGTTTATCGGGTCGGTGCATCGCAGGTCTCGGGAGGATGCCGCGAGTTCTGCGAGATCCGCCGCGGCGGGTGCGGCCAGCAGGTCATTGAATTCCAGCAGGCCTGCAGCGACACCCGCACCGAGCTGGATCACGTACCTCAGGTCCGGCAGGGCCTCGCTCTGCAACTCTCCTTGGGTGGCACTCTCCAGCTCCGGAGCGACTTCGCGCAGTGTGGCAATGTAGTCGCTGCTCTTGTATCGCGGAGCAAGGATCAGCGCCTTGCAGCCCACCTTGCGAAGTGCGTATTGCAGTTCCGCTGCTCGGTACGCTGGATTGATGTTGACCAGGACCAAGCCGGCCTTGGCCGTGGCGAACTGTGTCAGGACCCATTCGGCACAGTTCTGCGACCAGATACCTATGCGATCCCCGGGCCGCAGCCCCAGGCGCACGAGGCCAGCGGCCAGGGCAGTCACGCGCCCCTGCAGCTCGGCGTACGTCCAGCGCACTCCCTGGTACGGAACGATCAGGGCCGGGCGGTCACGGTTCGCGGCAGCCGCACCGTCAAAATACTCGCCGAGTGTCAATTCGCTCAAGCCGGTGCGCTCTTCTCCCCGCACATAGCTCGGAGCTTTCTGCGGCGCGTCAGTCTTTGTCGGAAGCACATCCATTGCAGGCACTCCCGATTCAGGCCAGAACCATCGTGGGCCGCAGGAGCAACACGAATGTACCCCACGCCACCACCACGCTCGCTGCCGCGAACAGGCTCACTTCCAAACTGCCCTCCAGGACGGTGATCCAGGGAGCCAGCTTTTCAATCGTCTTCATTGCGTCGTCTTCCTCTTCATTGGGTTGCACATCAGGAAGCGGCAATGGTGGGGATTTGTGCCGGCGAGTTCTGTCAACAGAGTGACATAAGGGAACGCTGGCCGCGGCAAGCGGCAGCGCACCGGGTGCGGGCGACGCGCCGGACGCGTGGAACACGCCGGGCGCGCGTGAAACGCGCGCCCTGAGACTACATCTCGCGCGCGACTTTCTCGAGAGAGCGGATGTCAGCGAGCGTCACGCTGCCGCGCCCGCTGACGATCCAACCCGCTTGCTTCCATGCCTGCAGATGTTGATTGACGATCTGGCGTGATACGCCCAGGAACTGCGCCAGCTCCTCCTGCGAGATGGTGAGCTTCGTGTCATTCACCGCCTCCTGACCGCCCTGCAGGCGGGCAAGGCTGAGCAGCCTCTTCGCGATCCGCGCCGGCACACCGAGGAGCGCGGAGTCTTCCATGAGCTGCGCCGTCCAGCGCACACGCTCACACAGAAGTTGTATCAAGTGCATTGCGAGCTGTGGCTCCGAGATCAACAACTCGGCAAAGCGGTCACGCCGGATGATGATGAGCTCCGTCGGCGCGAGGGTCGTCGCGGTCGCAGTGCGTGGCTGACCGTCGAGCAGCGCGATCTCTCCAAACGCATCGCCCGGACCCAGGATGTTGAGAAAAACTTCCTTGCCGCCGGGCCGGCTGGCGCTGATCCGCACTCGTCCGCTGACCACGCCGCACAGGGAGTCGCCCGGATCGCCGCGCATGAAAACAACAGCGCCGTCGCAATACTGCCGCCGCGCCGCCAACGCCGCAATCCGCTCGATGGTCGCCGGCGTCAATCCGCGGAACAGGCGGTTGCGCTCAATGACTGTTTTCGCGCTGAATGCCAAGATCTGAACCGTCCGTCGGGAGCCCCGAGTAGTATAGTCCGGTGCATCTTTCTTGCATCGGCTTACGGATGTCTACCGCAATCGCGCGGACGTGCTGTCTCCTGATCTGCGGAGCCTTGTCACCGCAGGTTTACGGACAATACGCGGTCGACACGGACAAGCCGGTCTGGTTGCGGGCGCTACTGGATGTGCGCGTGGTACATGCAGGGCCGGCCCCCAGTTGGACCGATCGTGGGCCGGGCAAGACACGCTATGGCGGCAGCCCGACCGACTCAGGCTTTGAGCGCGCATCCCGCTTCGTTCTGTCCGAGCTCGCAGTCGAGGTCGGCGCCACACTGCCTTGGGACATAAGAGCACAGGCGCAGGTAAATGTGCAGCCGGATGTTGCCGACAACTATCGTCCCTGGTTGGTCCAGGCCACACTGCGCAAGGAATGGGGTAATGAGGGCTTGGGCTGGGGTCTGCAGACGGGGGTCATGAGCACCCCCTTCTCGCTCGAGAACGTCGGCCCCGCCTGGTCGCCCGAATTCTCAATCTCCGCTGCGGCGCTCGATAGTTGGTTGTGGGAGGACATCAGCCTTGCGGGTGCCGAAGGCGAATGGTGGCATACGACGCGATCCGGAGTGAAGCTCGGTGCGTTGGTCGGTGCCGGCTACGGCGGCGATCAGATGGGGCGCCTTCTCGCGCTGCGCGGCTGGGCGATCGGGGATGCGCTGGGCGGGATCAACGGTGATCTGGCGTTGCCTGCCCGCCAGGAGCGCACAGACATTTTCAACGAGCGTGATCAACGTCCAGCCCTCTATACATGGCTGACTGCCGGTGACGAGCATGACATCGCATCGCTCAAATTTGGTTTTATGGACAACAGGGGTGATCAGAGGGAAGCTGGCGTATGGCATACGCACTTCAGTACGGTAGGCCTGGTATTACATCCGCACCCGCGGATCGACCTCCTGGTGCAGTATCTCGATGGGGCGGCGAAGGTAAATGCCCCACCAAACGACAGCTCGATATCCGCGGTCTACGTGCTCCTGTCACATCACTACAGGCGGCAGCGGCTGAGCGTTCGCTATGACGCATTCCGCGTCCACGACCTCGATGCTGGTCCCGTCTCGACGAGCGAGCATGGGAATGCGGTTACCGCCTCCTACCTGGTGCAGATGGGCCTGCGGCATCGGCTCGCATTTGAACATGTCTGGATGAACAGTCGCCGCCTCAACAACGCCTCCCTGAATCCAACCCCGGATGGCTGGCAGATGAGTTACCGCTTCAGGTATTGAGCCTCGAGATACACCGTGCACCGACACAACTACCAGCGCATCCTGTTCGTGGCAGCGGCACTGCTGCTTGTGCGCCCTGCCGCAGCGGAACCATCGATCTCCGGGACAGTCACCGGTGCCGATGGCAAGGGCATTGCGGATGCGGTTGTTTTCGTACTCGCGCCCACGCCCCCTGCCGCATCACACGTTGCGCCACAGGTGGTTGATCAGATCGGCAAGGCATTCGTACCCGAGCTGCTGCCCGTGGTCGTCGGCACGTTGGTCCGCTTTCCAAATCACGATCAGATCCACCACCACGTGTACTCTTTTTCTCCCGCCAAGACATTCGAGCTGCCGCTGTACAAGGGAGAAGACGCGCCTCCAGTGTTGTTTGACAAGGTCGGGGTCGTGAAAATCGGCTGCAACATCCACGACTGGATGGCAGGAATCATCCTCGTGCTGCCGACGCCTCATTTCACGGTTACGGACCCTGAGGGGCGGTTTACTCTGCGGGACTTGCCCGCCGGTACCTATACGTTGTCGGCATGGCACGCACTCAGCAAGCTGAAGCCCGAGGATTCCGCACAGTCGGTACAGCTTTCACAGGACGCCGCGCAGGTAGCGTTCACACTGTCCCTATCGGCCGCCCGGCCACGCCGCGCAATGCATGGAGCTCGAGTCGAGCCCTGAGGTAATGACGTGAGGGGGTGGAACGACAGCAGCCTGCGCACGAAAATTTTCATCGCCTTTTCAGTGCTGATCCTGGCGGTTCTGTTGGCGACCCTTGGGCTCACACAGCTCGTCGTGAGCCGCTCGGTCGAAGCGACGCTCGGCCGGGAGCTGCAAACGACCGGCCAGGTGTTCCAGAGCCTCATGGAGGAGCGCGCCGCCCGCCTGCGGACCAACTCAACTTTGCTGGCGAGCGACTTTGCGTTGAAGCGGGTCATCGCAACTCACTTTGACCCAGTGAACTATGACCCGGCCACGCTGGCCTCAGCCGGCCTGAGCTACCGGCAACGCATTGGCGTCGAGCTCGTGTGGATGACGGACGAGGCCGGGCGGCTGCTCGCCGCCTCGCCCGCCAATGCCCGTGTGAAGCAGTCGATCGCGCGGCTCTCCCCGCTCAGCGAGGCGCTGGAGTCCGAAGAGGCGACTACGGCCGTAGTACAAATCGATGACGGCTTGTACCAGGTGGTGGCCGTCCCGGTATTTGCGCCGGATGTGATCGGCTTCCTGCTCCTGGGACGGACCATCGACGATGCCGTGGCGGCGCAGTTAAAGGCGGACACCGGCTCGCAGATTACCTTCCTGACGCCCACCCGTGTGTTTGCCTCCTCCTGGAGCGGACCGCGGCGCAATATGTTGGCCGTATCGCGCCCGCAGCCTGCCGGCCCGCCGCGGCCTTACCTCGCAAACATCGATGGCGAACGCTTCCTGTCCCTGGCAATGCCGATCGATGCCAGCGTGCCGCAGCTGCACGCCCTGATCCAAGGCTCCTACGACGAGGCGCTGGCACCATTACATGCACTACAGGGGCGAATGCTGCTCATTGGAATCGTTGCCCTGGCAGCAGCATTGCTCATCGGCATCTCGCTTGCGGCCGGCATCATCAGGCCGGTGCGCGCTCTGGTCAGCGCGATGCACACAGTGTTGCGAGGAGATCTGCGTCACCACGCCCAGGTCGACCGCGGCGATGAGATCGGTTTTCTGGCCCGCTCGTTCAACGAGATGGTCGATGGCTTGCAGGAGCGTGAGCACATCAAGAACACATTTGGCCGCTTCGTTTCCCGCGACGTGGCCGAGGCGGTTCTCGATGGCCGGATCCCGCTCGGCGGCGAGCGGCTGGAGGTCAGTATCCTGTTCCAGGATATCCGGGGTTTTACGGCTTTGAGCGAGAAGCTCGATCCCGGCACACTGCTGCGCGTGTTGAACCAACTTTTCACCGAGGTGGTTGCGGCTGTGGAGGCCGAAGGCGGGATGGTCAAGCAATTCACAGGCGACGGCGTAATGGCGCTGTTCGGCGCGCCGCAGGTGCGCGCGGATCATTGCGAGCGCGCTGTTCGCGCTGCCCTTGGAATCGTCGACCGCCTGACGAACGTGAACGTCCTTCTGCAGAGCCAGGGTGTGCCGGCGTTGCAGATTGGCGTGGGCCTGCATACCGGCGAGGTTGTGGCAGGATTGATTGGCCCGGACGAGAGAGTTGAGTACGGGGTAGTTGGCGAGCCGGTGAATCTAGCAAGCCGCGTAGAAGGTCTGACCCGGGATCTGGCGGCAACCATCCTCATCTCCAAGGAGATCGCTGCCCACCTTGGGCCGCAGTTTCTGTTGGGGCGCGCCGCCCTGTTACCCGTGAAGGGACGGGCGCAGCCCGTGGAGGTCGTGGAAGTGTTGGGTCACCAGGCGCCAGACAACACCGAGCTACCCGGGCCCGCCTGACGCATGCATCGCGGCATACTCCTTGACCAGCGGCACAAACTCCTCATAGCCCGGCGTGCCCGCGTAGCTATGTACCGCGGGTGTCGTTGCCCAGGAAAGTTTCTCCGCGGTGCACACTTCGACGAACGGGCTGAACCAGGACGCATCGTCCAGCAGGGTCGCGCGAACGTTGACGAAATTCTCGGCTCCCTCCGGCCGCGTGAACGCCCAGCTCATGCAATATGAACAGAAGTAGTGCCGATGGACGCCATGCAGCCCCCCTATGACGGGCTCGCCTTTCAGGACGGCGAAGCCGCTCGCGGGAACTGCAACACTCAATGAGAACGCGCTGCCCGTCATCCGCTGACAGCCGGTGCAATGGCAGGCCATGGTCAGCAGCGGCGCGGCGCTGATGGCCATCCGAAGCCGGCCGCAGCGGCAACCAGCCTCCCAGGGTAGTTTCCAATCGTTCATCCCGATATTCCTTGCTTGGGGCGCCGGGATTGTTATTACCCGTTATTGACGAGTGAAGCAATCACCTCCTCTGCCGCGGTGGCCGCGCGGCGCGCATGCTTCCCTCCGTCCGCGAATTCAATCCATCCCTCGTTGAACCCATCCAGCATTTGCATTCGAGGGGTGGGGTTCCGCATTCCCAGGCAGCGAAACGCCCTCTCCCAATCCTGACGTTGCACCGCCTTCGCGGCGACGGGGGTCTGCAGGGCGGCCGCAAACGCCTGGGCGATTTCGTTCGGGCTGACACGCCGCGGGCCTTCCAGTTCGATGACTCGATGGCCGCGCCACGTGTCTCGTAGCAACTCGGCGGCAACCGATCCGACATCCTGCGCAGCCACCATCGGGTAATGTCTGTCGAGCGGTTGCAGATAGCTCTGGATCAACCCGCTGCTGCGTGCGGACGCCACGTCCAACGCCGCATTGTCGAAAAACCAGGCGGCGCGCAGGAAGGTGACCGGCGTTGGCAACCGTTGCAGCGCCTGCTCCAGCAGACCCAACTGATTCAGAAGGTTAGGTTGCTGCGCGTCTGCGCCGATGGTCGACAGACAGACTATCTTGGGCGGCGTTGCGCGTTTCAGGCTCTCGGTGAGCGCGGCAATCGCCGTCTTCGCTTCCGGAAATCCAGCCCCCGGGTCAAAGATGGGCGGCAGCATGACGAAGGCGCCGTCCACGTCGCGAAACGCACACGTCAGAGCTGCGGCATGCTCGGTATCCGCAAAGGCGATGTCACAACCTTGCTGCGCCCATCTAGAAGCCTTGGCAGCGTCCCGCAGGATTGCCCGCACTTTGAATCCGGACCCCAGCAGCGCAGTCGCGACAGAACCGACCTGGTTGCCGACCGGTTTGATCTGGCGGTGCGCTTCGTAGACCCGCCCGTCAGCTCGCTGGTGGCGAAGCGCCTCACCGAAACGCGCATCCTGACAGTCGCATCACCCGGCTACCTCGCCCGCCACGGCCGTCCGAAGCATCCCAAACACGTGGTGGGGCACCAGCGCATCCTGTTTCCGAATCCCCTGACCTCTCAACCCTTCGAGTGGGAATTCAGGCGCGGGCGCGAGGTGGTCGAGATCCCCGTAGCAGGTCACCTGCTGGTATCGGACGCCGGCACGATGCTCGATGCCTGTATTGCAGGTGCGGGTATTGCGCAGGTTCTCGAGTTGGGAACGGAACAGCTGGTCCGCGGCAAACAGCTCGTCACCCTGTTTCCCGATTGGTCCGGCGAGCGCTTCCCACTGTATGCGATGTATCCGCGCCGCACCTTCATGCCCGCCAAACTCCAGGCGTTCGTGGAATTCTGCTCTGCAAGTATTACGAGCGCCTCGAGGTCGCGGTAACTGCGACAGGCACGCATCTTGCGGCGTTCCCGGGATGACGTGCTTTCGCGGATCGACGGTGAGCCGGCGCAGCCGGCGCAAGAGGAGTATCCATGCTCATTCCCCAGGACACACTGGTATTGGTAGGCGACGGCCGCAAGGCCCTGTTTCTGCGTAACAAAGGCGGTGCGGGGCACCCCGACTTATTCGCCGAGCACACCATGGAGCAGGACAATCCTCCCACCCGCGAGCAAGGTACCGACAGGGCGGGCAGATATGAGGGACCCGGCGGCGCCCGCAGCGCCGTGGAGCAAACGGACTGGCATCGCCAGGCCGAGGACCGGTTTGCGGCCGCAGTTGCGCAGGTTCTCTACAAAAAGGCGCACGAACATGAGTTCGTGCATTTGATCGTGGTGGCCCCACCGCGGACCCTCGGCACTCTGCGCAGTGCGTTTCGCAAGGAAGTGGCACAGAAAGTGACCGCAGAGATCCCGAAGGACCTGACCTCCCACCTGCCCGCGGATATTGCGCGGCTGCTCAAACAGCAGCCTGACAACGATTGAGAGCACACCATCGCGTGCCCGGGGGGCGCCCGCGACGCAAGTTGCCGCAGCCGAGCCTGACACACCGCTAGTGCGTGGCGGGAGCCTCGCCTTTCAGGTACGTCGCCAGCCAGGCGTGTACTTCTTCGTAGAAATGGCGGCTGTCTTCCGGCTTGAGTATCCAATGCCAGGCATCGGGCCAGACCAACAGCCGGCTGGGCACGTGCATGCGTTGTAGCGTGGCCCAGTTTTCCAGGGTATTGCCAATCGGCACGCGGAAATCACGCTCGCCGATGCTCAGCAACATCGGCGTTTTCCAGTTGGCGGCGTAGGTGATCGGACTCTGCTCGCGCCAGATCGCGCTGCCGCCCCACGGCGGCCCGCTGTTGGTGAGCTCGCGGTCGTAGATTGCATCGCTCTCGCCCCACTGGGTGGCAAGGTCAACCTCCCCTGCGTGACTGATGATGCATTTGTAGCGAGTCGTCGTGGCCTCCAGCCAGTTGGCCAGATGGCCGCCGTAACTCGCGCCTCCCGCACACATGCGGGTTGCGTCGATGAAGGGATAACGCTTGACCGCCTCATCGACCGCCTGGTTGATCTCCTCGCCCGGGGTCCTCAGCGGGTCGAGCTTGATGGCCTGCGCGAACTGTTCCCCGAAGCTGGTCGAGCCGGTGTAGTCGGTCATCAACAACACATAGCCGGGGGCGGCCAGCAGGTGATAGTTCCAGCGCAGCCCGATCTGGTCCGCATTGAAACTCGCTGCCCCGCCGTGGATGAATACCAGCAGCGGATATTTTTTGCTGGCATCGAACGCCGGCGGCAGCACGATCATGTTGTGGATGTTGCGGCCCTTGGCGCTGGTAAAGTAGAAGTGCTGCGGCGGGCTCCAGTCGATGGTGGCCGCCAGCGCGCTGTTGATGTGCGTCAGGTTGGTGTGTTTACGGGCGGCCGGGTCGAGGCGCACGATTTCCACCGGGCTCACCGAACTGCCGTAACTTGCGATCAACACCGGCTTGGTGGCCCGCGCCGCGCTGACCAGGGTGGTATAACCACCGCTCGCCGGGCCAATGAACAGACTCGGTTGACCGCCCGCGGCAGGTACCCGGTACAGATTCTCCTTGCCGGCTTCGGGCGTGCGCAGATACACGGTGCGGCTGTCAGGCGTCACTACATAGCCCGAGACCTCACGATCAAAGTCATGTGTCACGGGAATCGGCGCCCCTGCGGCGGGCCACGGGACTCGTTGAAGACGCGCCAGGTGATAGATTTCACCATCGATGGGCGCGTACTTGAAGAACAGCGCCTTGCCATCGGCCGCAAACTGGGGTTCCTGGTAGTCGCCCGTGGCCGGCGTGATCGCTACAGGCTCGGCACCGCCCGCGGCAGGCAACCTGTACAAGTGGTAGCCAACATGGGCAAAAGCGGCATTCCAGCGTTCCGTCGTCGCAGCAAACACCACTTCCTTGCCGTCCGGGCTCCAGATCGCCCCTAGTGAGACCGCGGTTTCACCCTGCACTCCCGAGTAGCCCGAAGTGTGCGCGAACGCCGTAGACGAGAGAATGTCCTTCGGACCTGACCCGTCCTGGACTGCCTGTACCATGATGGTGGGCTGGCGATCATCGAGCCACTGGTTCCAGAAGCGGACCGGAAAATGCTCGTAGACGTGGACGTTGTACTTGCGTGCCTTGCGCTCGCCACCGATCTTTCTGTTGGCCTCGTCATCCGGCGCATTCGGATAGACCGAAGATTCGAACAAGAGCGCCTTGCCGTCCGGACGCCATTGGGGATTCGAAGCGCCGGTGGAAACGCTGGTGAAGCGGCGCGCCTCGCCGCCCGAGGCCAGATCGAGAATGTAGATCTGCTCGGCCTCATCGCCTTCCCGCTTGGTCGTAAAGGCGATGTTCCGGCTGTCGGGCGACCAGGCCACGGCGCCTTCCGCAGCCTTGGTGTTCGTCAGGCGGCGCGGGGGCGAGCTCCCGTCACTCGCGGCAATCCACAGGTCGCTGACATCCTTGTCGGCTTCGTAAGATGGCTCAAGTACTGAAAAGATAACCCATTTGCCATCCGGGCTGACCGTTGGCGCACCCACGCGCTTCATCATCCACAGCTTCTCGTGAGTGATGACAGCCTTGGGAGGCAGCGCAGGGGCCGGTGTCTGGGCCTGAGACTGACCAACAGTCGCACCGAAAACCATCAGACAGGCGGCGGGCAGCGCCGCGCGATGTTTGAGCACTATCATCGTCCTTCCCTTGCGTCCTGCCGGTACGTATTCCGGCAAGGGGCCGCAGGATAGCAGGAACGGCTATCACGGGAAGTCACCCTGGTTGATGGCTGCCAGGTGGAGAGTGGTCAGCCCGGACGAGTTCACGTCCTCGACCGCCTGGGCTATCGCCTGCTTCTCGCAGCTGCGTACCTGCCGCAGCATGCTCCCGAAAGGGCTCGAAGCGCTCGACTCGCACACCTGGTTGGCGGCCGATTTGATCCGCCGATACAAAGTAGCAACCGCCCGGGTGTTGGTAAGGTCCAGATCCGCGAAGTTGACAATATGCATGACCGGCTCGTAGCCCCGCGGCAGCTCGGTGGTGGCGGCACCGGCAAACGGGCTCAGGAAAATAATCAATGCCATACAGGGGATGACCAATTGGGTAGCGCGCAGACGCATGACACTCGTGACCTCGGTTGTTCCGGGTTATTCCGGATGCGCACAAGGTAGGGGGGCGGGCGCGCTCGCGAAGCGGTGAAAATCCCTATTTTGCGGCTAAGGTCTGCCTATATTGCCGGCGGGCAAACCGTTCCCGCCGCCAGCTCCCGACAGTGTCAGTCCCAGTAATCCTGGTTGCGCACGCTGGCGAGCTGGGCGTCGCGCAAATCGAGCTCCCGCTCCAGCCGCCGACGGGTCTCGGCCTTGAGGGTACCCTGCCGGTATTTCTCGTTGATCAGGTCGCGCTCGGCCGCAATCAACTGCAATTCGAGCTCATCGCCCTTCGCAACCCGCTCGAGCCCGTCACTGTCAGCACCGCAGCGGATCAGATTCTGCGCCAGCCGCTGACGATGATGCGCGCGCAACCGCGCAATGACATCGTCAGGAACAGCAGAACCGGCAGCCAGCTCATCGAGGCGCCGGCTCGCTGCCTCGATAGCTTGCTTGCGTGCCTGAAGTTCCTCCGTCCGGAGTGCCTCCTCCTCGAGCTGACCCGCATTCGCAAGACCCAGTGCCCGCACGACCCACGGAAGTGTCAGCCCCTGCCCCACCAACGTGACCAGCACTACGACGAATGCGAGCACGAGAATCAGATCGCGGTTCGGGAACGGCGCCCCGCCGGAAGTTGTAAGTGGAAGCGCGAGGGCTGCCGCCAGCGAGACGATGCCGCGGACTCCGGTGAACGCAAGCACGAACGGCCATTGCCAGGGCGGCGATGGATCGCGCTGTGCGAGTGCGGGGCTCAGCAAACGTGGCAGGTAGGTTGCCGGATACATCCAGATGAATCGCGTCACGATGACCACGACGCTGACAATCGCGCCGGCTGCCGCGAGCTCGGAGAGAGTGTGGGTCTTCAGCCCGGCGACCAGGGCACGCGCCTGCAACCCGGTGAGCAGAAAGACCATGCCTTCGATCAGGTAAATGAGGAAATCCCAGAAGAAAATACCCTGCAGGCGGGTTGGAGCGCTGATCAGCCGCAGACCATTCCAACTGATATACAAACCGGTCGTCACGGTGGCAAGAACGCCGGAGCCGCCGAGGAACTCAGGCGGCCAATACGCGATGAAGGGTGTCAGCACAGACAGCATGATCTCGACCCGCGGGTCACCCACCAAGCGGCGCAGCCGTAGCATCAACCAGCCGACAGCGACACCCCACAACAACTCGCCTACGACGATTGCAGCGAACGTTCCAACTGCGGCCGTCATGGAGAACACGCCGCCACCGACCGCGGCTACGGCAAACCGATAAAGAATCAACGCGGTCGCATCGTTCGCAATGCCCTCGCCTTCGAGGATGACGACGAGCCGCCGCGGCAGATGCAGTCGCCTTGCTATGGATAGCGGGGCAACGGCGTCAGGCGGTGAAACGATGGCCCCAAGGACAAACCCAACCTGCCAGGCGAATCCCATCCAATAGTGAGCTGCCGCGGCGACGGCGGCGGCCGTAAAGACGACACAACCGACCGCCAGCAGCGAAATCGGCCGCAGGTTGGCGCGGAATTCGTTCCAGCTCATCGCCACTGCAGCCGAGTAAATGATCGGCGGCAACACCAGGAGGAGCACCACCTCGGGTGACAGCTCGACGTTGGGTAAAGCGGCAGGCAGCGCCAGGCCGACGCCTGCGAGCACGAGGAGAATGGAAGCCGGGACCTGCAGGCGAACGGCGATGAAGGCGATGATGGAGATCACCAGCAACAGGCCAACCAGCAGCTGAATCGTGGGAATCATATGGGATTCGAATCCATTCTATGAAAGCCCTGTAAGATATTGATAAGTATCCCTTAATGCCAGCCCCTGCGGGGTTGACGCACGCGCTTGCATTGAGACCGCCCCGCAGCCATAAAGAGAGTGCCGATGCTAAAGTGATTGGCAACTATTCGGAGGACTTCCTAATGGCGACGGGTTGGGCGGGCGACGGTGCAGTACAGGATCAGATCGACGCGACCGTGAAGGACGGGATCAGCCGCGCCCAGAGCCGTTTGTCCCAGGGTCCTGCGCTCAGCCACTGCGCTGAATGTGGGGCCGGTATTCCCGAAGCCCGCAGACAAGCCATGCCGGGGGTTCGCCTCTGCATTGCCTGTCAGGATGCTCACGATCGCGCGGATGCCGCCTTCAGTGGGTACAACCGGCGCGGCAGCAAGGACAGTCAGCTTCGCTGAGGCGGGTCCGCAGACTTTGCGGCCGCACGCGCGATTTCAATGAAGCGCAGTATCGGGGCTGACGACTCGTCGGCGCGCTGCGCGATTCCCAGCAACGCGGCGAGGCGTTGGTCACGCAGCCGCTTGTAGGACACGGCCTGGGGTTGCAGCCCCTGCATGCTGCGCGGAACGATCGAAACTCCCAACGATGCTGCGACCAGGTTGATGGTGGATGAGAGTTGGGGTGTGTATTGCTTCACCTTCGGGGAGAAGCCCGCCTTCTCGCAGGCGGCGATGACGGTGTCCGCAAGTCCCGGCCGCTCGGTGCGCGGATAAAGCACGAACGTCTCGTCCGCAAGATCTCTTATCTCGAGGTCTTCGCGCGCCGCCAGCGGATGACTGCTCGCAACGGCCACCACCATCTCCTCCTCATCGATCATATGAAGAGCAATTCCCTCCCCCGTTCGCAGCGGAGGTCTGACGAATGCAGCGTCCACTCGACCCTCCCGTAGCGCGGCGGCGAGAATCGTCGAAGGATTCTCTTCGAGCGACACTTCCACGTCCGGGTACGCGACCCGGAAGTTACGGAACGCGGCCGTCACAAGAGGATTGAATGACGCGGATTCTGTAAAGCCCACGCGAACGTGCCCAACATCGCCAAGGGAAGCACGCTTCGCGATTAGTACGGCGTTGCGTACATCGGCGAGTATCCGGGCGACCTGCGGCACGAACGATTTGCCGGCGTCCGTCAGCTCGACGCGGTAGCCTGTGCGGTCGAACAGGGTCACACCCATCTCGGCTTCCAGAGCCTTGATCTGCTGGGTCAGCGGCGGTTGGGCAATATTGAGACGCTTCGCCGCGCGGGTGAAATTCAGCTCTTCGGCGACGGCCAGGAAGTACCTGAGGTGACGTAGCTCCATCTCAATACTTTTCTCATATGGAGTGGCCGCATTCAATGTATTTTCTTTATACCCCGTCCAGCCATTAGCATGGGGGCCATGAAAACCACCAAGTTGACCTCCGCTGGCGGGCGGCTCCGTGCAGCGGTTGAGGCTGAGCGGCCACTCCAGATAGTGGGGACGGTGAATGCGTATTCGGCTCTGCTGGCGGAGCACAGCGGGTTTCGCGCCATTTACCTCTCGGGCGCCGGTGTGGCCAATGCATCGTTTGGATTGCCGGACCTGGGGATGACGTCCCTGAATGACGTATGCGAAGACGTCCGCCGCATTAGCTCGGCAACGGATTTACCGCTACTGGTCGACGCCGATACCGGCTGGGGTGGCGCCTTCAATATCGCCCGGACTTGCGCCGAGCTCATCAAGTCCGGCGCGGGTGGAATGCATCTGGAAGACCAGGTCGCGGCCAAACGGTGCGGCCATCGGCCGGGCAAGGCCCTGGTGCCGGCCGAAGAGATGGTCGATCGGATCAAGGCCGCGGTCGACGGCCGAACGGATTCGGAGTTTGTGGTCATGGCGCGGACCGATGCCCACGCGGTGGAGGGGCAGCAGGCGGCGCTCGATCGCGCGGCCGCCTACGTCGAAGCAGGCGCCGATATGATCTTTGCTGAAGCGCTCAAGACGCTCGACGAATACCAGCAATTCACCAGCGTCGTGCGCGTGCCTGTGTTGGCCAACCTCACCGAGTTTGGACAGACACCGCTGTTCACGGTCGCGGATCTGGGCTCTGTCGGGGTGCGCCTGGTGTTGTACCCGTTGTCGGCGTTCCGGGCCATGAGCAACGCTGCCCTCGCCGTCTATGGTGCGATCCGCAAGGACGGCACCCAGAAGAAGGTCGTCAACCTGATGCAGACCCGCGCCGAGCTGTATGAGGTGCTCGGCTACCATGAATACGAGCAGAAGCTCGACGAATTGTTTGGAAAGAACTAACTGGGAATAAACTAACGCATGTCCTCGCACGATATCAAATCGGCCCAGCGGCCGGACCCGGACGCAGCTCTCGTTGCGATCGCCGACTACGCCCGGAATTTCTCGATCAAAAGCAAGCAGGCGTATGACACCGCCCGCTATTGCCTCATGGATACGCTCGCCTGCGGTTTCCAGGCGCTGAAGTATCCGGCGTGTACCAAGCTTCTGGGACCTGTCGTTCCGGGAGCCGTGATGCCCGGCGGCGCCCGCGTGCCCGGCACATCGTTTGAGTTGGATCCCGTGCAGGCGGCCTTCAACATCGGGGCGATGATCCGCTGGCTGGACTTCAACGACACCTGGCTGGCCGCCGAATGGGGACATCCGTCGGACAATCTCGGTGGAATCCTGGCAGTTGCGGACTACCTTGCGCGCAAGGCCATCATGGAAGGCAAAACGCCTCCCAAGGTGCGCGACGTCCTCACCGGGATGATCAAGGCACACGAGATCCAAGGAGTGTTGGCGCTGGAGAACAGCTTCAACCGCGTGGGGCTGGATCACGTCATCCTGGTGCGGGTGGCATCCACGGCAGTAGTCACGGCCATGCTTGGAGGCACTCGTGAGCAGATTATCAATGCCGTTTCAAATGCGTGGATCGATGGGGGAGCGCTACGTACTTACCGTCACGCCCCCAATACCGGTTCGCGAAAGAGCTGGGCGGCGGGCGATGCGACGAGCCGCGCCGTACGTCATGCGTTCATTTCACTCACCGGAGAGATGGGATACCCCTCGGCCCTGAGTGCCAAGACCTGGGGCTTCTACGACGTGCTCTTCAAGGGCAAACCCTTCTCGCTCCCGCAGCCCTTTGGCAGCTATGTGATGGAGAACGTACTGTTCAAGATCTCCTTCCCGGCCGAGTTCCACGCGCAGACGGCGGTGGAAGCAGCGATGACGCTGCATCCTCAAGTGAAGGACCGGGTGGATCAGATCGAGCGGATTGTCATCGAGACGCAGGAGCCTGGCGTACGGATCATCGACAAGACCGGGCCCTTGGCCAACCCCGCCGACCGCGATCATTGCATTCAATACATGGTGGCTGTGCCTTTGATCTTCGGTCGACTCACAGCAGAGGACTATGAGGACACGATTGCACACGATCCGCGCATCGATGCGCTGCGGGCGAAGATGCAGGTACGCGAGAACGCTACTTTCACCCAAGAGTACTACGCTGCCGACAAGCGTTATATCGGCAACGCACTTCAGGTGTTCTTCAAGGACGGCACTTCCACCGCACGCGTACAGGTGGACTTCCCCATCGGCCATCGCAAGCGTCGTGAGGAAGGCATGCCGGTGTTGGTGAAGAAGTTTGAATCCTCAGTGGATGCCTACTTCCAGCCGAAGCAGGCCGAGCGGGTGAAGGTGTTGTTCGCCAACCCCGACATCGATGACCTGCCGGTCAACGAGCTGGTGGCCGCGATGGTGACGAACGGCGCGGGTTAATTCCTGAGTCAGCGATTGCGTCCAGGTCCAATAGAACGGCGAGGAGCCCTCCGGTCCTCGCCGCGAACGTCATCCGCAACTTAGCGTAGATTCTCGCCGAGCGCGGCCGTGGCCGTGCTACCGGCTGTGCAGGACTGCAGTTTGCTTGCCACTGAGCATCCCATTCATGGAAGTGCGGATGACACCCCTGGCACGCTCGCGCCCCCGATGGAGAAACCAGCTTTCCTTGCAAGGCGGCGGACCTGCCCAGGCAACGCTCGTCATCGCAATGATGTTGGCCGGCTGCGCCGTCGGTCCAAATTTCAAACGCCCCAATGCGCCAACGATCGCATACCCAACGCCTCCTTCAGCCATCGGGCCGCAAAGCGTGGTGTATGGCGGGGACGTCGCTGGTGACTGGTACAGGCTTTTTCAGTCCCAATCGCTCAATGCGCTCGTGCAGGAAGCTTTGCGGGCGAATCCGGACCTCGAGGGCGCCCGCCACAACCTGCTCGCCGCGCAATACGAGCTGCAGGCCGTGGCTGGTTCCGCGCTCCCGCAGCTCGAGGTGGGCGCCAAGGCCTCGCGCGCCAAAATCAACGGCAGCTTTCTCTACCAGCCCCCGGACGCGCTGCAGAGAACGGGCAACCAATTCAGCCTCGGACCCTCGCTCGCGTACGACCTGGACGTGTTTGGCCGGATCCGCCGCAGCATCGAATCCCAGGCGGCGCAGACGGATCAGGTGGGCCATCAGGCACTCAACGTCTATGTAACTCTCATCAATGAAGTAGTACTGACCGCCTTTGACTTCGCCGCATCCGCCGAGGAGATCGCGGCGACGCGCGCGCTCGTCGCTGACCTGCAGGCGCAGTACGACTTGACGCAGACACTGGAAAACGCCGGTAAGACCACGCGCAGCGACACTTTGCAGGCGAAAGCCCAGCTCGAAAACACGCGGTCTGGCCTCCCGAACCTGGAGAAGCAGCACGACATCTATCGAAACACGCTGTTGCGGCTCACCGGCAAGGCGCCCGATGACAACTCGTTACCACCGCTGGCACTGCATGACTTTGCCTTGCCGGTGCAACTGCCTCTTTCGTTGCCCTCTCAATTGGTGCGCCAACGTCCTGACGTGCTCGAGGCGGAAGACACGCTGCACCTGGCAAGTGCCCAGGTAGGCGTTGCGCAAGCTGCCCGCTTCCCCTCCTTCAACATCTCTGCCCAGTACGCGCAGCAATCGGGGGGGACCGGGGACCTGTTCACCAAGGCCGCGCAGGTGTGGTCCATAGGTCTCAACGTCGCGCAACCGGTTTTCGAGGGCGGCCGCCTCCGCGCGCGCGAACAGGAGGCCCGGCAGCGGTATTTGCAGGCCGAAGCGCAGTACCGCGGAACTGTAATAGATGCATTCATAGAGGTAGCCGATGCGATGCAGGCTCTCCAACACGATACCGACAGCTACAACGCGCACAACACAGCATTGGATGCTGCACGCGCCAACCGCGATCTCGCCCGCGTTCAATTTGAGAGGGGCCTGGTGAGCGAGCTCGTCGTGCTGACAGCACAGCAGCAGTATCAGAACGGAGTATTGACTCAGGTGCAGTCGGACGCGCAGCGGTTTGCCGATGCCGCGAATCTCTTCCATGCGCTGGGCGGCGGCTGGTGGAACGTGCAAGCGGATGCGGGCGGGGAGCCCGCCATCCTCGAGCCGGTCAAGCGAAATGCGGCGCTGAGCCTGCCGGGAGCCCCCTATGACCAACCATGAACGCGGCAACGAGCCAGGCGGGAGAGCCGACCAAGGGGACCAGCAGCCGCACCACCACCCGCACAAGTTCCTGTGGATATTCGGCGCAGCAGTCGCTGTCATCGGCATCGGCGTGCTTCTCCATCACCTCCTTTACGGCCAGTATCACGTAAAAACCAAGGACGCCTACGTCGGCGGCAACCTGATCCGCCTGCAGCCACAGGTCAGTGGAACTGTAACCTTCATTGCAGCCGATGAGACACAACTCGTGCAGCAGGGACAGACATTGGTTCAGTTGGACCCGAAAGATACCGATGTAGCCGTGTCCCAAGCCAGAGCAAACCTTGCGCAGACGGTGCGGGATGTCGTGCAGCTCTTTGCCGAAGAACGGCGCCAGGAGGCACTGTTGCTCGCGCAAGAGGCCCAGCTGGCGCTGGCCAACAAGGAGCTGGCCCGTGACCGCGGCTTGATCGGCACGCATGGAATTTCGCAGCAGCAGCTGGATCGCACCGAGGAAAGCGCGCGCAACGCGCAGGCCGGTATCCGCCAGGCGCGCGCCGCGCTCGAGTCGGTTCGCGCCCAGACCGCTGGTACTCAACCCGAGAGTCACCCACGTGTATTGCTGGCTGAATCGAATCTCAGGTCGGCATGGCTGGCAAGGAACAGAACCGTGGTCCGCGCGCCCCTGTCGGGGTACGTGGTCCGCCGCGAGGTACAGCTCGGGCAACAGGTGAACCCGGCGACCGAGATGGTCGCGATCGCTCCGCTCGATACCGTGTGGATCGATGCGAACTTCAAGGAAACTCAGCTCGAGAACATCCGCATCAATCAACCAGTCAGCATCAAGACCGACATCTACGGCTCGCACTTCAAGTATCACGGACGGGTCCTGGGGCTTACTGCCGGAACGGGCGCCGCTCTGGCCGTCCTTCCTGCCGAGAACGCGACCGGGAACTGGATCAAGATCGTACAGCGCATGCCGGTGCGCATTGGACTCGATCGCCGCGAGCTGCGCGACCACCCCCTGTATCTGGGGTTATCGACTACTGTTGATGTAGATGTTCACGACATCAGCGGCCCGGCGCTATCGCGTGTGCCGGTCTGGCCGGCAGCGATGCAAACCAACGTGTATGCGCAGGAGGATGCGGGCGTGAGTACCGAGATTGAAAAAATCGTCCGCGAGAAT
>Ga0207703_10000856_pt1 | contig 29865 bp, 24 predicted proteins | sample KBSSwiS12_FD_184304 | JGI IMG/M metagenome (GOLD analysis project Ga0207703, IMG submission 184304) | Switchgrass rhizosphere microbial communities from Kellogg Biological Station, Michigan, USA - KBS Switchgrass S1-2 (SPAdes) (version 2) | ecosystem: Host-associated > Plants > Roots >...
CAGCGCGCCCGAAGCACGCGAACACGAGGCGACCTTCCCCACACACGATCGTCCGCGCCACAGGGCGGCCCGGTCAAGCACGACCGACCGAGCACCCCTTGACAAGCAATCCTCCATAGGGAATCAGACGGCCCGGACGCCGCCCGGCGCCGCGCGAACCGGGCCAACGGCGCCAGACCGCGTCAGATGCGTCAGACCGGGTAAGACGGCGTCAGACCGCCCCCGACGGCGTCAGACGGCCGAAGCCACCTCCCGCGCGCCCCGCACCCACTGGCTGACCCACTCGCCGGTGATCTGCCGAGTGGCGACGTTGAGCCGGTTCCAGAGGTTGATCTGGCCGATCGCCAGCACGAGCGCGCCGAGCGCCCGCTCGTCGTAGTGCCGCGCGGCCTCGGCCCAGACGTCGTCCCCGACCGGGTCCGGGCGGTCGGCCAGCCGGGTGACGGCCTCGGTCAACGCCAGCGCGGCCCGCTCGGCGTCGGTGAAGTAAGGCGTCTCCCGCCACGCGGCGACCGTGGCGATCCGCTCGTCGGTCTCGCCCGCCGCCCACAGCTCGCGCGAGTGCATGTCCAGGCACACGGCGCAGCCGTTGATCTGGCTGGCGCGCAGCTCGACGAGCATCACGACCGTGCGGGGCAGCCCCGCCTGCTCCGCCGCCGCCGAGAGCTGCTGGAGCGCCGCCAGCACGCCGGGAAGGGCCACCGCCGGGTTTTCTGTACGTGACTTCATGTCCGCGTCCTTCCTCGAGATGAGCACTGCCCCGGTGACCCCACGCCGCCGGAAGATGTGACAGCGCCGGCGCACAGGACCGGGAGGGAGGGCAGGCGGGCAGGAAGGTGGCGCCGGCCGCGCGAGCCGCCGCGTCACGCCGAGGCCCCGGCCGGGGTCTATGAACGACAGATGCCCCGCACCGACGCCGGGATGTGACGATGAGCGTGAGTGACGACTGGCTGGCGCGGCGGTTCGAGGAGCGCCGAGGGCGGCTGCGCGCACTCGCCTACCGGATGCTCGGCTCGCTCAGCGAGGCCGATGACGCGCTGCAGGAGGCCTGGCTGCGGCTGAGCCGGTCCGACACGGCGGCGATCGAGCAGCTGGACGCCTGGCTGACCACCGTCGTCGGGCGGATCTGCCTCAACATGCTCCGGTCGCGGGAGCGGCGGCGCGAGGATCTCTACGGCGCCGGCCTGCCCGACCCGATCGTCGGCGACGCGCGGGTACTCGACCCCGAGTCCGAGGCGGTGCTGGCCGACTCCGTCGGACTCGCGCTCATGGTCGTGGTCGAGACGCTCGCCCCGGCCGAGCGGCTCGCGTTCGTGCTCCACGACATGTTCGCCGTGCCCTATGAGGAGATCGCCGGGATCGTCGGCCGCTCGCCGGCCGCGGCCCGGCAGCTGGCGAGCCGGGCCCGCCGGCGGGTCCAGGGCGAGGCCCGGGTGCCGGACGCGAGCCTGGCCGTCCAGCGGTCGGTGGTCGACGCGTTCTTCGCGGCCGCCCGCGACGGCGATTTCGAGGCGCTCGTGGCGGCCCTGGACCCGGACGTCGTCCTGGTCACCGACACCGGGTCCGGCACGCCGCCCACCGTGGTGCGCGGGGCCACCGCCGTGGCCCGATCGGCGCTGGCCGGGGCACGAAGCGGCGGCTCGCCGCGGCCGGCGCTCGTCAACGGCACGCCCGGCGCGGTGGTCTTCCGGGGCGGCGAACCCGTCCTGGTCCTGGCGTTCACCGTGGCGCGAGGCCGCATCGTCGAGATCGACTCGATCAACGATCCCGAGCGGCTGCGGCGGCTGAACCTCGCCGGCCCGGACGACGTCAGCTGACGGCCGGTCGCGAGCGCGACCACGGATGGTGACGCCGAGAGGTGGGCGCGGCAGGGTCCGAACCTGCGACCACTCGCTTGTAAGGTCAACAAGCCTCAGCGCTGTGCTGATCAGCAAGACCGCACCATTTGGACGAGCGATACGCCGTTCGGCGAATTGTGTTCGTCCCGAACGTAGCACGATGGGACATGGTGACCAAGAGTGACCAGGTTCAGGTAAGCGCCTCCCCCGAGAAGGCCGTGGGCCTTCCTCAGGCGATCTGGTGAAGCTCGTTGCCATAGTCGAAGACGATCCGGAGCCGGGCGCCGAGGGCTCGCGCGTACCGGCCCAGGGTGGCGACCTCGTTCGCCTCCAGATCGCCGTTCTCGATCTGGCTCACCCGACCCGGCGAGACACCCATCAACTCGGCCACCTGACGCTGAGTCAGGCCAAGCCGGTTGCGCTCTTGCGCGAGGTGAAACGCGCTTACCCACGCCTCCGTTCGTGCCCGCTCAGCGGCCAGCGCCTCGTCGTCGCCGTCGTGCAGTTCAGCGCGGATCTCATCCCAGTCGTGGAACTCGGTCATTGAGACTCCCTCCGCTTCCTCTCCACGGCCAGCCAGCCGCCGTAGGCCGTCTCAGCGGCCGGGATCGCGGCACGGTACCAACCCGACCGGTCGCCAGCCTTGTTGCCGGCCACCGGCAGCACCGCCTGCGACCACGGATCGAAGGCAAACAAGATCCGAATCGCCACGTCACGACCCGACCGAGGCCGCAACTCCTTGAGATTCTTGATGTCCGATCCAGCCACCGTGTCGACCAGCGGACGGCCGAGGCCGGGCCCGATCTCCGCGAGCATGTCGATCGCCACATTGACGGATCTGTATGTGTTCGGCTCGGTCTGGCGCAACGAGCGCAGCCAGGACCGGACCTCTGGTGTCGTCTTGATCGTCCACCGAAGGGGCAGGTTCGGGGGCACGCTCGGACTATAGCTCGAGCTAAACATCACAGACCCGCACCAGATCCCGCGCTCGCTCTACGTCTACGGGTGGCCGTCGCGGTCGAGTGAGGCCGGGCGCCACCACATCGTCCGCTTTCGCTGACTGCCGCACGCGGAGCAGTTTGCCGCTGTTCCAGCGCTGTCCGACGAAGGCATGAGCCGGCTGCTGGACATCCCCGCTGGTCAGAGTGGGTAAGTGGGCGCGGCAGGGTTCGAACCTGCGACCACTCGCTTGTAAGGCGAGGGCTCTACCGCTGAGCTACGCGCCCATCGGGCACCAGGGTACGCAGACATCGTCACCGCTGGCGCTGGCGGGCCTCCGATCGGTTCGGTTTCCGTTGGGCCGGCGGCGCGGCCCGGCGACCCAGCACTCGGGCCAGCGCGGCCTCCACCTCGGCCGCGAGGTCGGGCCGCGGGCCGACCGGGCTGGCCGGCACCGGCTCGTCCGGCCGGTCGCCACGGCCCATCTCCTCCGCCGGCGACGCGGGCGGGACGGGCCTCGACGCGGCCGGGACCACCGCGTCGGCGGCCACGACCGCCGCCAGATCGCGTGACCCGGACGCCGGCGGAGCCGATGCCTCGCACTGCAGGCCGCACTCGCCGCAGCGCAGTACGCCCAGCGCCTTGGCCAGCCGGATGGAACCGCAGCCCGGGCAGCGGTCCAGCCCGGCCGTCCAGCGCTCCCAGTCCGGGCGTCGCTGGCAGGCCGGGCAGACGATCAGCTGTTCACCGCCGGACACGACCCGACGCCAGGGGCTGGCGCCCCGGGCCGGGTCGGTCTGGCGCTCGTTACATCGCGCGCAGGGCATTGCGGGTCACTGTCCCCCGACTGAACCGATCATCCGGTCGGCCGACCGGTCCGCATCACAGCGACGCGAGCGCCTTCAGGTACTCCGACTGGTCGCGAGCGTCCGGGATCGCGTTGACGACCTTGTACCGCACAACGCCCGTCTTGTCGATGACGAAGGTGCCGCGCACGGCGATACCGCGGTCGGCGTTGAACACGCCGTAGGACTCGGCCACCGCCCCGTGCGGCCAGAAGTCGGCCAGCAGCGGGAAGGTGTAACCCTGCTGGTCGGCCCACACCTTGTGCGCGAAGACCGAGTCGACCGACACCGCGAGGACCTGGACGTCGTCGTTCTGGTACGAGCCGATGTCGTCCCGGATCGAGCACAGTTCGCCCTGGCAGACGCCGGTGAACGTCAGCGGGTAGAACACCAGGACAACATTGCGGTCGCCCTTGAAGTCGGCCAGCGACACGTCCTGGTTGTTCTGGTCCTTCAACGTGAAGTTCGGCGCGACCGAACCGACGTCTACGCTCACGGTGAGTCCTTCCTGCTGTCTCGGGATTCTGCTGCCAGCATGCCATCAGCTGGGCCCATGGCCCGCGGCGCGACTCGGTGGGGCCGGCCGCCCACCCCCGCGGGGCCGCCTTGGCCATGCCGCCCGCATCGGGTGCATACGCCCAGCTCACCGCCGTCCTCGGCGCGAACAGCCCGGACCCGCCCGCCGGCCGCGGCCGCCGACAGCGCGCGGCGGGCCGAAAACTGTGGTCAGGCCCACGAACGCCGTGAGCGCGGCGAGACCGACGCCCCTCGCCGCGCGATGCGGCGCTCAGACCGCCAGGGACGCGTGTGACCGCGCGCCGGGTCCCGCCGGCGTCGGCGTCGGCGTTGACGTCGACGCCAGGCCCAGGCCGGGCCGGGCGCCGCCCGACAAACGAGCATCCGGCCAGCAAGCGCTCCGGTCGGGACAGCCCGGCGAACGCACCGCTTACGCGAAGCGAGGACCGCGCGGGCCGCGCCGATCGCTCAGCGGTGCCGGACGCGCTGCGACTTGGGCGCCGCCAGGCGCATGCCGGCCCATTCGGCCGCCACGCTGACGATGCTGGTCTGCACCAGGCCCGCCGTCGGGACCGCCTCCAGGACGTCGCTGGGCTCGACGTGGCCCGAGCGCCCGGCCTTCGGCGTGAGCAGCCAGATCACGCCGTCGTCGGAGAGCTGCCGGCGAGCGTCGACCAGGGCGTCGACGAGATCCCCGTCATCGGAGCGCCACCACAGCAGCACGATCTCGACAACGTCGTCGGAGTCCTCGGGGACCAGGTCCGTCCCGCTGACGGCGGTAACCGCCGCGAGAAGATCCTGGGCGACGTCATCCTGCTCGTTGAGCGACTGCACCAGCATCCCGGGCGTGATGCCCAGACGTTCCGCTCGTCGCTGACCCTCGGCGTTCGCCGCGGTCGGACTCACCCTTCATAACCTCCTGTCGTGCCGGCGCGCTCACACGCCCCGCGTCCGCCCCCGGACGCGCCGCCCGGGTCGGCGAGCCGGGCGCGGGTGGCGCCGTGGCCATCTCCTCCCCCGGTCGTCGTGGACCTAGTCCACCGGAGCAAGCTGTGATTGCGCAAGTGCCACGCCGACGGATGTGGACAGCCATGCCCCCGCCGAGGGCTCCCGGCGGCCCGTCGACGCCTCCCGCAAGCCCCGGGTCAGCCGCCGCCAGGGCCCTGACCAGGCAGGAAGAGCCGACCGCGGGCCGAGCATGCCTAGCCGGGGAGGAAGGACAGCCGCACTGTCCGAACCAGGTTGTCCACATTCAGGTCGACCAGGGCGATCGACTGCCAGATCCCGAGGGCAAGCTCGCCGTCGAACACGGGAACGGTCAGCGACGGTGGGATCACGGCCGGCAGGACGTGCGCGCGGCCGTGGCCCCGGCTGCCGTGGGCGTGCCGCCAGCGGTCGTCGGCCGGGAGGATCTCCCGCAGGACGGCCAGCAGGTCGTCGTCGCTGCCGGAGCCGAGCTCGAGGATCGCGACCCCGGCCGTGGCGTGCGGCACGAACACCGACAGCAGGCCGTCACCCCGCCCGCGCGCGAAGGACGTGGCGCGATCAGTGATGTCCAGCACGGCCTCGGTGACCCCGGTCCGGACCGACCAGGTGAACGTCTCCATGACGGACCCTCCATGACGGACCATTGTGCGATCGGACCATTGTGCGATCGGATCTGCGCTCGAACGGCCCAGCCACCCGCCGAGGCCGGAGAATACCGAGCCGTAACCGCGGGGCACGTGACGCCGCCGCGCGGGCAGAGCACCATAGTGAGCGAGGTGCCGTCGGCGCGACGGTTACGGTTCCGGCGACGGGCCCGTCCGGGCAGCCGCCGGCGCGGGGCGGGCGAGCCGGGCCGCGAGGCGCGGCCGGGCGACCGCCGGCGAGCGTGGACGTACGAACGACGGGACGAGGGCAGGAGTTCGCGTGGCGCAGGAGAGTACGAACAGGTTCTCGGTCATCACCGACGGACTCCCGAGCCAGCTGCCCGACATCGATCCGGGCGAGACCGGCGAGTGGCTCGAGTCGCTGGACTCCGTGATCGACGAGGCGGGGCGGGGCCGGGCCCGCTTCCTCATGCTCAAGCTGCTGGAGCGGGCCCGGGAGAAGGCCGTCGGCGTTCCCTCCCTGACCAGCACCGACTTCATCAACACGATCCCGCCGGAGCGCGAGCCGTGGTTCCCCGGCGACGAGCACATCGAGCGCCGCATCCGGGCCTACATCCGCTGGAACGCCGCGATCATGGTCAGCCGGGCCAACCGGCCCGAGTACAACGTCGGCGGCCACATCGCGACCTACGCCTCCAGCGCGAGCCTGTACGAAGTCGGCTTCAACCACTTCTTCCGCGGCAAGGACAACCTGTCCCCCACGGCCAGCGGCGGCTCGGGTGACCAGATCTTCATCCAGGGCCACGCGTCGCCCGGCATCTACGCCCGCGCGTTCCTGGAGGGCCGGCTGACCGAGCGCCAGCTCGACGCCTTCCGGCGGGAGAGCGAGCCGGGTGGCCTGTCGTCCTACCCGCACCCGCGCCTGATGCCGGACTTCTGGGAGTTCCCGACGGTGTCGATGGGCCTGGGCCCGATCCACGCCATCTACCAGGCCCGCTTCAACCGCTACCTGCTCAACCGGCAGATCAAGGACACCTCGAACAGCCGGGTCTGGGCCTTCCTCGGCGACGGCGAGATGGACGAACCGGAGTCGATCGGGGCTCTCGGGGTCGCCTCCCGCGAGGAGCTCGACAACCTGATCTTCGTGGTGAACTGCAACCTGCAGCGCCTCGACGGCCCGGTGCGCGGCAACGGAAAGATCATGCAGGAGCTCGAGTCGCTCTTCCGGGGCGCGGGCTGGAACGTGATCAAGGTTGTCTGGGGCCGGGACTGGGACCCGCTGCTGGCCCAGGACACCGACGGCGCCCTCGTCCACCGGATGAACGTGACACCGGACGGCCAGTTCCAGACGTACTCGACGTCGCCGGGCGACTACATCCGGGAGAACTTCTTCGGCGCCGACCCCCGGCTGCGCCGGATGGTGGCGGGCCGCTCCGACGACGAGCTGCGCCGCCTGTCCCGGGGTGGCCACGACTACCGCAAGCTCTACGCCGCGTACAAGGCGGCGACCGAGCACGCCGGCCAGCCGACGGTCATCCTGGCCCACACGATCAAGGGCTGGACGCTGGGCAAGGACTTCGAGGCCCGCAACGCCACCCACCAGATGAAGAAGCTGACCAAGGACGAGCTGAAGGAGTTCCGCGACCGGCTCTACCTGGAGATCCCGGACTCGGCCCTGGAGGGCTACCTGCCGCCCTACTACCACCCGGGCCCGAACTCCGAAGAGATCCAGTACATGAAGGAGCGCCGGGCCGCGCTCGACGGCTCGATCCCCCGGCGCAACGTGGTGGCCAAGCCGCTGGCGAGCCCGCCGGCGTCGCTGTTCAACACCTTCCAGCGCGGGTCGGGCAAGCAGCCGGTCGCCACGACGATGGCCTTCGTGCGGCTGCTCAAGGACCTCATGAAGACCAAGGAGATGGGCGCGCGGTTCGTGCCGATCATCCCGGACGAGGCCCGGACGTTCGGCATGGACGCCATGTTCCCGACCGCGAAGATCTACTCGCCGTACGGCCAGCGCTACGACGCCGTCGACCGGGAGCTGCTGCTGTCCTACCAGGAGTCGACGTCGGGCCAGATGCTGCACGAGGGCATCAGCGAGGCCGGCTCGATGGCCTCGGTGATCGCGGCCGGAACGGCCTACTCCACCCACGGCGTGCACACGATCCCGGTCTACGTCTTCTACTCGATGTTCGGCTTCCAGCGCACCGGTGACCAGATGTGGGCGCTGGCCGACCAGCTCGGCCGCGGCTTCCTGCTCGGCGCCACCGCCGGGCGTACGACGCTCAACGGCGAGGGCCTCCAACACCAGGACGGCCACTCGCTGCTGCTGGCCTCGACCAACCCGGCCTGCGTGGCCTACGACCCGGCGTTCGCCTTCGAGGTAGCGCACATCGTCCGCGACGGCCTGGCCCGGATGTACGGCGAGAACAGCGAGAACATCTTCTACTACCTGACCGTCTACAACGAGCCGTTCCCGCAGCCGGCCGAGCCCGACGGGGTCGACGCGGCCCAGATCCTGGCCGGGATGTATTCTTTCCGCCCAGCCGGGACCGGCGGGGCGCCCGTCCCCCGCCCCCGCCCAGTGGGCGGGGAGCCGACCGAGGGCGCCGAGACGCCGGTTCCCCGGGCCCAGGTCCTGGCCAGCGGCACCGGGATGCAGTGGGCGCTGCGGGCCCAGGAGATCCTGGCCACCGACTTCGGGGTCGCGGCGGACGTCTGGTCGGTCACGTCCTGGAACGAGCTGCGGCGCGAGGCCCTGGCCTGTGACGAGCACAACCTGCTGCACCCGGACGATGCCGAGCGGGTCCCGTTCGTGAGCCGGCTGCTTGGGGACGCGCCCGGCCCGGTGGTCGCGGTCAGTGACTGGATGCGAGCCGTGCCGGACCAGATCTCGCGTTGGGTACCCGGCGACTACTCCTCCCTCGGGACCGACGGCTTCGGCCGCTCGGACACCCGGGCCGCGCTGCGGCGCCACTTCCACGTCGACGCGGAGTCGGTCACGCTGGCCACACTGGAGGCCCTGACCCGGCGGGGCGAGGTGAAGGCGTCGATGGTCGAGGAGGCCCGAACCAGGTTCGGCCTCTGAGCCTCGCCGGCCGTCCCGGCGCGGCGACCGTCCCGACGCCAGTTGGCCGACGTGGCGTTGTCCCCCGCCGGACGCCTGGCACGCCCACGGGGCGCGACCGACCAGAAGACGCGACCGGGGCCGCGTCGGCACGCCGGCAGATCGACACGTCAAGTGAGGAGAAACACGCGGAGAGTCGACAGCCCTCGCCTCGCCCTCGCCCCGGTGCCGCCGGCCGCGAGGACGGCGCTACCATCGGCGCGGAGTGCCGCGCGCACGGAGATCACCGTCGACTCCATGGGCCGCGTGCTCCGAACGAACACGTACGATCTCATGGCCCAGGCCGCGCACATCGCGGCCGGGCGCGCTCGACGTAGGGCGTGGGCCGGTGACCGCGGCGCGGTCCCGCCCCACGCGCCGCGTCGGCGCGGGCCAGCGGCTTCGAGGAGGCGACCCAGTGACGGCTGACGATCCGGCTCCCCCACCGCTCGTCCATGGCTCGCCAGCCGCGAAGACCGGCACCGGCGCCCACACACCCGGCGTGACCATCCCCGGGACACCCGGACCGACCACCCCCGGGACACCCGGACCGGCCACCACCGGGACACCCGGACCCGAGGCAGCATGATCATGCGGTCACGCCGGATCGACCGGCTCGAGGACCACCCCAACCTGCGGGGCATCCTCGCCATCCTCGCGCAGCTGGTCCACACCAGCGATGCCGAGCTGATCGACCTGGCCGGGGCCTGGCGCAACTCCCCCGCGCTCGCCGTGGCCCGGGACAAGGCGCTCTCGCCGGACTCGCCGCTCATCGTCGAGGTCCTCGCCGCCTTCGACGCGCTGTCGGCCATCTACGCCGACGACCTGGTGGGCCTCGACGACTACGTCACCGTCCGGCCGGAAATCACCTCCCGGGCACTGAAGTCCGTCCGGGACGCCCTGGCCGCCGCCTATGCCCGCCCGATCCTCTCGCGCGGCGAGTACAGCGGCCTGATGCGTCCCTGGCGATCGGTCTACCCCCGCCCGCGCGGTCACGAACCCGACCTCGGCCCGTTCGGCGCCGAGGTGAAGCGGGTGCTGGCCACCCTCCCGGTGCTCTCCCGGCGCTGCCACGACGGCGAAAGCATGCGCCTCTACGACAGCCTCGTGGTGACGGTTCTCACCCGCGACGAGTCGGCCCACCGCGCCGCGATGGAACTAGCGTTCCACTCCGCGGTCAGCACCGGCCGCCGGCGGGTGTGGACACTGGTGCGCCGCAGCGCGGCCGAGGGCTTCTGGCGGCTGTGCCCGTCCTGCCCCCGCCACGCCGCGACGCTGGAGTCGAGCACCGACAGCCGGGTCATGGAGCTGTGCGCCGACCTGGCCTGCGCGCTGCTGGTGCAGGACATCCTCGACCCGGACACCGTGGCCGGGCTGACCGCGCCGCTGCACACCCTCATCCCGCCCCAGCTCGGCGGCACCAGCCGGGCCCGCTGAGCACAGCGGCGGGGCCGCGCGGCGGCGGCGGGCCCGCGCGGGGCCGGCGTCAGCCGCCCGGCCGGTACACGACCAGGCAGACCGGGCTGACCCCGACGGTCGCCTGAGTGACCCGCTGCCCGACCTCGCCGTCGTAGGCGATCGGCAGCGCGCCGTCGCGGGAGGCGAGAACCGTCTGATGGGTCGAGCGCTGCTCGTACACCCGACTGTGGCGCAGCTGGCCGGTGAGGACTGCCAGCACGAGGCGCGTGCGGGACAGCGGTGAGGTGCCGTCGACCATCCGCTGGTCGAGCAGGCCCTCGTCCAGGCGCCGCCGATAGGTGGGCGCGAACCCGTTCGGGTGGTAGATCCCGTTGCCGAAGAAGATCAGCCACAGCTTCCGGTGCCGGCCGTCGACGTCGAGGCGGATCGGCGGGTCGTGGCGCAGGACCCAGCCCAGCCCGATGGCCATCGCCGGCCACTTGCCGAGGCGGTCCTTGAGCCGGTCGCGGACGGCCACCATGTCCGGATAGCTGCCCAGGCTCGCCGTGTTGAGGAACACCGCCTCGACCGGCTCGCCGCCGGGCCCGAACCCGGAGATCTGGCCCACGTCGACCGCGACGGCGCTTCCGGCCCGCACCGCCTCGATCGTGTCGTCGGCCGAGGCCAGCCCGAAGTCGGCGGCGAAGTGGTTCAGCGTCCCGCCGGGGAACAGGGCCAGCGGGACCCGGTGGCGCAGGGCCAGCGCCGCCGCGCCGTTGACCGTTCCGTCGCCGCCGGCGACACCGAGCACCCGGGCCCGCCGGGCCGCGCTGGCCAGCGCGTCGCCGACGTTCTCACCCTCGCCGACCCGGACGATCTCGGCCGCGGGCAGCCCGGCCGCGATCGCGTCCACGATCGCCTCGTGGCGCCCGGACCCGGCCCGGCCGTTCACGACGACGACCAGGCCGCCTCCGTCGGGCAGCGCGGGCGCCCAGGCCGAGGCCGGCCGGGCCCGGGCCGGCAGCCCCGGCCGGCGCGGCATGACCTTGGTCGTGACGGCGGCGGCGCCGATCCCGAGCGCGACGCCGGCGGCGACATCGGACGGGTAGTGGGCGCCCACGTAGACCCGGGAGAAGGCGACCGCGGCCGCCAGCGCACCGACCGGAACCGCGGCCACCGGCGCGTCGACGGCTACCCCGGCGGCGAAGGCGGCGGCCGAGGCGGAGTGGCCGGACGGGAAGGAGAACGTTGTCAGCTCGCGCGGCAGCCGCCGGGCGAAGGGCACGGTGTGCGTCGCTGGCCGCTGCCGACGGAAGACGACCTTGGCCGGCCCGTTGGCGGCGGCGCTCGCGACCCCGACCGCCAGCAGACCCCGCACGGCCGCGCGGCGCCGATCCCCGCGGCTGGCGCCGAGAGCGGCCGCGACCGCCCACCACAACACGCCGTGGTCGGCTGCCCGCGACAGTCGGGGCAGCAGCGGGCCGAGCAGCGAACGGCCGTCCGCGACCCGGGCGAACGCGGCGCTGTCGACCCGGCTGGCGTGCCCGACCAACCGTCGTCGGTGGTGGGTCAGGCTCGCGACCAGCGGCCGCGAGACGCGCGGGGGTGTGTCGGCATCCACGGCTGGGACGTTACCGGCCGAGGTCCGACGCTGGAACGAGTCCGACATCCGGGAACCGCCGGTCAGGCTGCCCCGGCCCCGCCTTTCCGCCAGGCCAGCCAGGCGGCGACGGATCAGCGACCGCGCGGAGCCGGCACCATGAGCCGGGCCGTCGCCGACGACGGATTGTCGGTGAAATCAAGATCGCGGGGCGGAACTCGGCGTGGTTCGACAATCCGGCCGGTCGGCAGGATCTCGCCGGTGTCCTCAAACAGGATGACCCCGTTACACAGCCGGCTCCATCCCTGGTCGAAATGGCGGCTGGTGACGCGGGCGGCATCCCGGTCGGGATCCTCCGCCGTCGGGCACGGCGGCTGATGGGGGCACAGGCAAGCGGTCCGATCGGCTGGAGGGCCCGCCGCCCGTCCGGCCGTCGAGCTTGTCCGTATCATGCGATCTCCGGAAGTTGCGACTGCTTGCACAGTCACCAGAGGTTACGCCTCGCGGTAACGGCCGTCACACCGACCCGCGCTCAGGGTCGACACCGTATTCCATTCGTTGAACCGCTAGACGGACAACAATGTGACAATGTTTCGTCACTGTCCGTTAGTACGCTGGACCGGCGAGCGCGGATCGCCAGGTGTCCTCCAGTCCAGCCAACGATCAAAGGCCAACACGACGACCCAGGTAGGACCAGCCATCCACCGGCTTCGGGCGGCTATGTACCGTCAGGGGGCACGGCCGGGACCCGCCCACCGACGCCAGAGCGCTACGGCCAGGGAAGGTGGGGAGACGGTCCGCGCGGACAACCCGATCCGGCGCCGACCGACGCGCCGGTCAGGAAAAAGACAACGAACAGACCACCCCGGAGCAGCCAGGGGACACTGCGGCTCCGGCCGGCACGGACCCGCCGCGGGCGGTGGCACAGGGAGACCCAGGTGGGTGAGCTAGGGGCGGCAGCACTTGGCGCGCGTCCGGACGGCGCCGCCGGGCGCGGCGGTGACAATGTGGTCGCGCCCAGAGGCGACGGCGGTGCCGGGCTGGGCCACCCCGGAACGGGCTACCCCGGAACGGGCGGCCCCGGGTTGGACAGCGGCCGGCCCGACAGCGGCCGACCGGCCGGTGCCCTGAGCGCGCCGATCGAGATCTCTGTCGTCATGCCCTGCCTCAACGAGGAGCAGTCGGTCGGCCAGTGTGTCGCCGCCGCCGTGACGGGGCTGGCCAAGGCGGGTGTGCACGGCGAGGTCGTCGTGGTGGACAACGGCTCGACCGACGCATCGGTCGCCGTCGCCACCGCCGCCGGGGCGCGGGTCGTGCCGGAGCGCCGCCGCGGCTACGGCAACGCCTACCGGGCCGGGTTCGCCGCCGCCCGGGGCCGGGTCATCGTGATGGGCGACTCGGACGGCTCCTACGACTTCACCCAGCTCGGCGACCTGGTGGAGCCGCTGACGGCCGGGCGGGCCGACTACGTCCTTGGCTCCCGGTTCGCCGGGACGATCCTGCCGGGGGCGATGCCGCCGCTGCACCGCTACGTCGGTAACCCGGTCCTGACCTGGGTGCTCAACCGGCTGTTCGGGCTGCGTTCCTCGGACGCCCACTCCGGCATGCGGGCGTTCACGGCGGACGCCCGCGACCGGATGGCGCCGCGCTGCGAGGGCATGGAGCTGGCCTCCGAGCTTGTCATCGCGGCCGCCCGGGCCGAGCTGCGCATCGCCGAGGTCCCGATCGTCTACCACCCGCGCCTGGGCTCGTCCAAGCTGCACTCGCTGCGCGACGGCTGGCGGCACCTGCGGTTCATGCTGATGCTCGCGCCCCGGCACCTGTTCGTCCTGCCCGGGCTGACGATGCTGGTCCTCGGCGTCGCCGGGCAGCTGGCGCTGCTGCCGGGCGCGCTCAACCTCGGCTGGCACGCACTGGACACCCACTTCTCGGTGCTGTTCGCGCTGATCGCGATCCTCGGCTGGCAGGTGACGCTGCTCGGCCTGTTCGCGCACGCGCACAACGCCGCCGCCGGATGGGCCGGCCGGGCGCGCTGGCCGATCACGTGGATCGAGCGATCCTTCAGCCTGGAACGGGGCCTGCTCGCCGGCGCGGCCCTGTTCACCGTCGGGCTGGTGATCGACCTGGTCGTCCTGACCCGGTGGCTGGAGAACGACCTCGGGCCACTCGACGAGCTGCGCCCGGCGCTGCTCGCCATGACCTCGATGATCGTGGGCGCGCAGACGGCGTTCTCGTCGTTCCTGCTGCGATTGATCTCGACCGGGCCGAGCGGTTCCTCCAGCCGCGCGGCGGCGCCGACGCCGGTCCCCGACGGCGACGCCGGCCCGGCGCGGGACACGGTCTGAACGAGACCGGCCGGCCCCGCCGGCCGATCCCGTCGCCGGGCCAGCCACCGCGGGCCGACCCCACAGCGCCGGAAGGGAACGCGCCGGCGGAGGATCCGCTGGAGCGGACCGACCCGATCAGCCGGACCGGCGCCTTCGACGTCCCCGCCCGCCCCGCCAGCGGCCGCGCGCCCGACGAGACACCCGACGAGGCGCCCGGCGGGGCAGCCGGCGAGACACCCGGCGAGGCAGCCGGCGAGACACCCGACGAGGCGCCCGGCGAGGCAGCCGGCGAGACGGGGGGCGGGGACGTGACCAGCCCGCCACCGGACGCCGACGCGACCGTCGCGCTGGCCCGTCCCGGCCGGGGCCGGCGCCGGGCGGCCGGCCCCGGCCGGCTTGAGCGGGCCGGGCAGCTGGCGCGACTGCACCCGGCGCTGCTGGCCCTGGTAGCGCTGGGCTGCGCGCTGCGCGTCGTCGTGACCCTCGCCTACCAACCCGCGCTGGAGTTCAGCGGCGACTCCATGGCCTACCTGCACCTGGCCCACCTGATGGAGCTGGACCCCGTCCAGACCCGGCCCGGCGGCTATCCGGTGTTCCTGCGGGCGGTCTCCGAGGTCGGCGGCCTGTGGCTCGTGCCGGTCATCCAGCACGTCGGCGGACTCGCGGTCGGGATCGCGCTGTACGCGCTGCTGCTGCGACGCGGCGCCGGCCGGACCGCGGCCACCCTGGCGGCCGCGCCGGTGCTCCTGGACGCCTACGAACTCAACATCGAGCACTTCGTCCTGGCCGAGGGGATGTTCGACGTCCTGCTGGTCGGGGCGCTGCTGGCGCTGCTGTGGTCGCCCTCGCCGTCGCTGTGGGCGTGTGGCCTGGCCGGCGTGCTGCTGGCCGCCGCGGCCCTGTTCCGCACGATCGGGGCCACGCTCGGTGTGCTCGTGCTGGTCTGGCTGGTCGTGCGCCGGCTGGGCTGGCGCCGGTTCGCGGTCACGGCGGCAACGCTGCTCATCCCGCTGGGCGCCTACGCCACCCAGTACCACGCGACGTTCGGCAAGTTCGCGTTGACCGGCGGGGACAGCTACTGGCTGTACGGGCGGACGGCGGTCATCGCGAACTGTTCCCGGCTGAGCCTGCCGCCGGCTGAGACGGCCCTGTGCTCACCCCACCCGCCGAGCGAGCGGCCCGACCCCAGCTACTACGTGTGGAACCACAACAGCCCCCGGTTCACCGCGGCACTGCCGGGCGCGCCGCCGACCGTGGGCTACTCGACCCCGGCGCGGGAGAAGTACTTCGGCGACTTCGCGCACCGGGTGATCCGCCAGCAGACCGCCGACTACACCTGGATGGTGGCCGGGGACATCCTGCACTACTTCGCCCCGGGCCGGCACACCTCCCACCAGGACTGGTTCAACGCGAGCTGGGTCTTCCCGACGTCGTCGACCTCGCCCTATTACCACAACAACGACCGGGAGATCGACTTCGCGCCGCGGTCGTTCACCCGGCGCGACTCGGCCGGCCCGATCGGCTTCCTGCGGGGCTACCAGCGGGTCGTCTACACCCCGGGCCCGGTGCTGGCCCTGACGGTGCTGCTGGCCGGGGCGGGCTTCGTGATGGCGACCCGGCGCCGGGGAAAGATCATCGGCCGTCAGCTGCGCTGGGACATCGCGCTGCTGACCGTCGCCGGGCTGACGCTCATCGTCGTGCCGGCGGCCACCGTCACCTTCGACTACCGCTACCTGCTGCCGACGCTGGTGCTGCTGCCGCCGGCGGCCGCGCTGGCGGTCGCGGCGCTGCGCCGGGAGGCGCCGGACCTCGTCCGGCCGCGGCGCCCGTCCCGGCGGGCCGGGCGCCCGGGGGCGCGGTCGCGGGGCGGCCTTCCGCCGGCGGCGAGCTGACGGGTGCGCCGGCCCCGCGGCGCCCGGTCCGGCGGCGGATCAGGCGGTCCAGTCCAGGAGGCGCGGCCCCTCGATCAGCGGGCAGGTGTCCATGACGACGGCGAGGCCGGCGGCCTCGGCCCGGGCCGCCGCCGCGTCGTCGCGGACCCCGAGCTGCAGCCAGACCGCGCGGGCGCCGATGGCCACCGCCTCGTCGACCAGCGGCCCGGCGAGCTCCGAGCGGACGAAGAGGTTCACTACGTCGACCGGTTCGGGGATGTCGGCCAGCCGTCGGTAGCCGGTCTCGCCGTCGACCGTGGGCGCGTCGGGATGGACCGGGATGGTGCGGACGCCCCGCGCGCGCATCGCGGCCGCGACCGGGTAGGCCGTGCGGGCCCGGTTGGTCGACAGGCCGGCCACCGCCCACACCGACGTGTCGGTGAGCAGCCGCCGGATGGTCTCGTCATCGCCGTAACGCATGTCCGGCTCAACCGCGCTCACCGCCCGCGTCATCCCGCCCCCGCCGTCCGGGCGCCCCGGGCACCCGGGCACCCGGCACCCGGGCACCCGGCACCCGGGCGCGGCTGGCGGCGGCGTGGCCTGAGGTGAATCCGGCCTCCGGACGAACGGGCTTATTACGATCTATACGTGGCTGAGCAAGGGAACAGTGGGTCCGGCCGGCGGCCAGGTGTCGGCGGCCGGCACGAGGTCGTGGTCTCGGCCTCGGCCGAACGGGACATCGACCGTCTGCCCGACCGCTCGTCGGACGCGGTGCGCAAGTTCGTCAAGGGACCGCTGCGCAACAACCCGCGCCGGGCGGGGACGCAGCTGGCCGGGGACCGCTCGACGATGTTCGAGGCGCTCGGTCCGGGCTGGCGGGTGCTCTACCAGATCGACGCGAACACGACCAGCGTGAAGGTCATGGTGGTCGCGCCGCGCCGCGAGGGCGACGCCCGCCCGGAGTGACCCGCGGCGGGCCGCCGGCGTCAGCGCGCGGCCGCCCGCCGGCGGCGCCGGGCTCGGCCGGACCCCATGGCGGTCGCGCCGAGCAGGGCGCTGCCGCCCGCGATGGCAGCGGCGGCCAGCGGGTCCGGGCCGGCTGACAGCCCGGCCGTCCCGCCGCCGCCGGCCGCGACCGCGCCAGCCGGGCGCGGGCCCGCCGGCGCCGAGATGGCACCGGGCGGGACCGGGCTCGGGCCGCCGCCCTGGTCCGCGGCCGAGTCACCGCCGTCCGGATCGTCGCCGGCCCCGGGCGGGAATCGGGATGGCGGCGGGACGTAGGTGGGGACCTGCCCGGCCGCCGTCGGCGTCGGCATGGCCGGCAGAGCCGAGGGAACACCGCCGATCGGCAGCGACGGATAGCTCGGCAGGGTGGGGAACGGCGACGTCGTAGGGCGGACCTGGCCGCGGGGGCTGGCGTCGGGCGGGACCAAGTCGGCCCCGACCGCCTGCTGGGCGGCCAGATCGTCGACCGGCGGCACGGGACCGCAGCTGGGCGGGACGAAGCCGAACCCCGCGTCCGGCCCGTCAGGTTCGAGGACCGGTGGGCAGCTCGGTTCGGCGCTGGGTGTGACCGACGGCGACGACGGTGACGGCGACGGCGACGACGACAGGGCCGACGACAGGGCCGACGACAGGGCCGGCGACAGGGCCGGCGACGGGGCCGGCGGGCCTGGGACCGGGACCGCCGCGACGGCGGGCGCCGGGCCCGGCAGGCCGAACGCGCCCGCGAGCGCGCCGGCGGCGACTATCGCTCTCGAAGGTCTTTTCATGACTCCTCGCCGTTCACCGGACGTCCCGAGGCGGAAACTACGAGGCGGAAACTAAAGGCGGCATCCACGCAATGCCACGGCGCGCCAATCCCCGGCGATTCCCGGCCACGGCCAGCAAAGACCGCCCAGGCCGCGCCCGGACAGCTCGCGGTCAGCGCGCCGGCCGAAAACCGGCGCTGAATACTTACGGATCGCGTTCGCCCCCGAACGCATCGCGACCGGGTAGGGGCCGAACGAACCGGCTGAACCGCCCTATATCGTGCAGAAGATGCATATCGACGGATACAGCGAGCTGAGGCCGATCGGCCACGGTGGATTCAGCACTGTCTACGCGTCGGTGCAACGAGTCTTCGATCGCCGCGTCGCGGTCAAGGTCCTCCACGCGACGCTGGCCGCGCCCGAGGCGCAGCGCCGGTTCGTGCGCGAATGCCACGCGCTCGGCCGCGTCGGCGACCACCCGAACATCATTACGGTCTTCGACGCCGGCGCGACCGCGGACGCGCATCCCTACCTGGCCATGGAATACCTGCCCCGCGGATCGGTGGCCGAGCTGGTGGCGCGGCGGGGGCCGCTGCCGCCGGCGGCGGCCAGCCGCGTCGGAGCCCGGATGGCCGGGGCGCTGGCCTACGCCCATGAGCGCGGCATCCTGCACCGCGACCTGAAGCCGGCGAACATCCTGCTGCGCGAGAACGGATCGCCAGTGCTGAGCGACTTCGGGATCGCGAGCCTGTCGTCCGACCTGACCCTGACCGGGCAGGCGTACTCCACCGCCTACACCCCGAACTACGCCGCGCCGGAGGTCCTGGCCGACGCCGCGCCCTCGGTCTCCTCCGACCTCTACGCGCTGGGCGCAACCCTGTTCGTGCTGCTGACCGGGCGAGCGCCCTACCGAGGCAGCGGCCCGGTCCAGCTCTACTCGGCGATCATGGGTGGCGCCCTCCCCGTCCTCGGGCGCGACGACGTGCCGGCCGAGCTGGAGGCGCTGGTCCGGCGCCTGCTCGCCGCCGAGCCCCGCAACCGGCCGGCCTCGGCCGAGGCGGTCGCGGCCGAGCTCGCCGACATCACCGCCGCGCTCACGGCGGCCGGGGCGGACAGCGAGCTCGGTCCGGCCGACAACGCCGGCGAGCAGACCGCTCGGGCGGGCGAGCGGGCCACGGTCGCCGGCGCCGTCGCCGGAGCCGGAGCGAAGCTGACCGACCAGACGGCGCCGGCCAACCAGACGGGGCTGACCGAGCGCGCGGAGCTGGCCGGCACGACGATGCTGGCCAGCGGGCCGCCCGGCCCGGAGCCCGCACCAGCCCGGCGGGCCCGCCGCCCGGCCCGGTGGCTGGTGGTGACCGCGCTGGCGGGCGCGGCGGTCATCGCCCTCGCCGCGATGGCGGTGGCCGGCGTGTTCAGCTCGCCGTCCCGACCGTCCGTGGTGACGGCGGCCCCGACGGCCGGTGCCAGCGCGACGGGCAGTCCCGACCAGCCCCGCTCCGGTGCTCAGCCGCGGCTGGGCACCGCGCCGCTGCCCGAGCCGGCACCGGTCCCCGTCCGGGCCTCCCCCGCGACGGTCGTGACCACCCAGCCGGTCGCCGCCGGGCCTCCCCCCGCCAGCCCCAGCCCCACGGCCACAGCCGCGCCGACGTTGGCGTCACCGTCGCCGCGCGCGGTTCCCCCGTCGAACGCTCCCGCCCCACCCTCGCCGAGCGCCAGCGCCTCGCCGACCGCCAGCGCCCCGTGTCACAAAACCAGCGCGGCGACAACGGACTACAAGAACCAGAAGTTCGCTACCCGCTACGTGTGCGCCAACGCGGCGGCGTCGCTCTACGGAAATGTGCGCGCGAGCCAGACGGCGGCGCTCGACGACACCGGCTACCTGAACAAGGCCTCGTCGAACTGGTTCATCTGCCAGTTCAAGGGCCGCGCGAATCCCAGGGACCAAGGCAGGACCAACGTCTGGTGGCTCTACACCCAGGGCGACGCCAACCGGTCCAACACCTCGGGATACAGCCACGCCTGGGGCTATCTCCCGGCCACGGCGATCACCGGGTCGACGAGCGGCAAGCCGGTACCGGGCGTGGCGACCTGCCCCAGCTACTACTGAGCCCGCTGCTCCCGGGTCGCCGGCGGGCTCCCGCCGGGCTGGGCGGCCACCCGCCCGAAGCGACCGGGAGAATGGGCGGAGCCCCCGGTCGCGGAGGGCGCAGGTTGGCCACCCGCCCGAAGCGACCGGGAGAATGGGCGGAGCCCCCGGTCGCGGAGGGCGCAGGTTGGCTGGGCGGGACCCGTCCAGTTCAGGACAGGGCGCGCCCCGTCGCGATTCGCGGTCTAGGCTCTGCGTTCATGACGTCGGTGTCGTTGGCCAAGGGCGGGAACGTCTCGCTGAGCAAGGTCGCGCCGAACCTGACCGCGGTGACGGTCGGTCTCGGCTGGCAGGTCCGCCAGACCTACGGGGCGGACTACGACCTCGACGCGAGCGCGATCGTGTTGAACGAGGCCGGCCGGGTCATCAATGATCAGTTCTTCGTCTTCTTCAACAATCTGACCAGTCCGGACCGGGCGGTGCACCACCTGGGTGACAACCTGGTCGGCGGCGGCGGCGGGGACGACGAGCAGATCACCGTCGACCTGGGCACGCTGACCCCACAGGCGGCCAAGGTCGTCTTCGCCGTGTCGATCTACGACGCCGAGGCCCGTCGCCAGACCTTCGGCCAGATCCGGGACGCCTTCATCCGGGTGGCCGACTCGACGACCGAGGCGGAGATCGCCCGCTACGACCTCACCGAGGACGCGTCCTCAGAAACCGCAATGATCTTCGGTGAGCTCTACCGGTACAACGGGGAGTGGAAGTTCCGCGCGGTCGGCCAGGGCTACGCGACCGGCCTGCGCGGCATCGCCCTCGACTTCGGCGTCAACGTCAGCTGACCCGGTCGCGTCAGCGCGGGCGCAGCGTCCCATCCCGGTTCTGGGCCCGCGCCGGCACCACCGTCGTGATCCACATCGCCGCGTTGTCGCGGACCGTCCCGTCGTCGCCGGCCGCGGGCGCCGGAGCCGTCGCGGCGGGCGCCGCCGGCGGCCGAGGCGCCTCCGCGAATCGTCCGAGGACGCGCCGGAAGAACCGCCAGCCGAGGGCGAACAGGAGCCCGGCCAGCGGCAGCTCGATGATCAGCGCGCTCACGATGCTAGCGGTCACGTCGACAGGGGTCGAGGCGGTGGCGATGTCGAAGAAGGCGTCGCAGCACAGCACAGTGGCCGCGACCCAGGCCAGCAGGGCCGCCTGCGGCCGGCGCCGGAAGGCCAGGTAGGCCGTTCCCGCCAGCAGCGCGAACTCGGCCACGTCCAGCCCGATCCAGACGACCGCCCAGTGCACGACGACGTAGTGGCTGGGCAGCGTGAAGGCGAGCAGCACCGTCCAGGGGACGAGTATCCCCGTGACCGCGACCAGCAGCGTGAGCAGCGGGCGCCGCCACCGGGCCGCCACGGCGGCGCCCGCGACCCGCTCGAGCGGGTTGAGGCCGTCGGTCGGGGGCTGTGAGGTCGGCCGGTCGACGGCGAACGGCCCGACGGGTAACGGGCCGGACACCGCGCTCGCCGGCACCCCGCCAGCTCCCGTCGAGCCGGATCCCGCTACGCCAGCTCCCGGTACTCCAGCTCCAGGTACGCCAGCTCCAGGTACGCCAGCTCCAGGTACGCCAGTCCCCGGCGTGGCCGATTCCGCCCCGTGCCCTGCTCCGTCCACGTGCCCTCCGCCGCGTACCGTCCCCCCGCGCGACCCGTTTCCCACTCGTATCCGCCCAACAACGGCCAACACCAAAGTCATACCCGGCCGGCGGCGTGGGTTTCTCCAGACCGCCGACGGTGGCGCCGGGTCGCCGGCCGGGACGGAAGACGCGGGCGCCCGGTCACGTCAGGATGGGCAGGATGCGACGGAAAGTAACCGAGCCGCCGTGGTAGTCACCCGGTTGTTCAGGTCGGTGACGCTGATCGTGTAGCGGAGCTCGCCGCCGCGGGTGACGGGGCCGATGGCTCCGGTCCAGGTCGTCGAGTCGCCGGAACCGCTGGCCATCGTCAGCGAGGTGTGGGCGGCGGCACCGTCGGGCAGGGTGGCGTCCGCGTCGACGGAGAGCACCCCGACGGAGCTGCTGACCACGACCGTGAGTGTGGTCGACGCCGACGCGGCCGAACCGCAGGCCGCCGGAGTCAGCGCGGCCGGGCTGGCGGTGACCGAGCTCACCGTGGCCGGGCCGCCGACGCTCGCGCTGACCGTGACCCGCCCTACCGCGGTGGCCACACCGGAGGCGGTCGTCGTCACGGTGACCGTGGCGCTGACTGGCCCGGTCGGGGCGGCGGCCCGATCGAGCGCGACGGTGACGGTCGTCCGCCCGCCGGCCGGCACGTTCTGACCTCGCGGGCTAACCGAGAGCCAGCTGGCCGACGCGCTGATCGTCACCGGCGCGGCGGCGGCCGCCGCGTTGGTGATGTCGAACGTCCCCGAGGAGTTGACCGACCCCAGGTCGAGGGCGGTCCCGGACAGACCCAGCCCGCCCTTCCCACCCGGATGGACCGGGCTGGAGGTCGCGCTGGGAGGCGGCTGCGCCGACACGCTCGCCGGTGCCGTGAGTCCCCCGGCTCCCACCGACGGGCGGTCGCTCGCGCCGGTGGACGGCGGGGCGGCGGTGCCGGAGGCGATACCGGTGCCGGCGGTCGCGGGCGCGGCGGCGCCACCCGCGTCGCCGCCGGTCCCGCCGCCGGTCCCGCCGGCGGCGCCGGGCGCCGCGCCCGGGGCGGGGCGACCGCCGGACACGGCGGTCGGGTCGGCAGCCGAGCCGGCGGGCGCGGTGGACGGCCGGGCGCCGCCAGGCACGCCGGGCGTGGCCACGCCGCCCGGCTGGCCGGCGGCGGATGCCGGCGGGCGCCGGGTCGAGGAGCTGTTTCCGGCCAGCGCGAGGCCGATCCCCGTCCCGGCCGCGCCCGCGACCACGAGCACGGCGACCACCAGGCGCCACCACCGCCGGGGCAGGATGCGCCGGTCCCAGCGGGGTCGGTGGCGCCCCGCGCGGGTTCCGTCGCGATCTGGGATAGAGAGCATCGCAACCAGAGTAGGTCGACACCGTGCGCATCCGTGGCCGGATCCACATGACCGCCCCAAATCCGACAACGCGCACGTCGCGGCAACGACATGAACACTCCACCCCCACCGGAAGGAAACTACGGATGGTCAGGTCGCTGACAGAGAGTTGGACGATCGACACGAAAAGATGTCATGACCGAGCCGTCCCGACGCCGTCGGCCAGGGCTGCGCGGCCCGGGGCAGGCCGGGGGAGGGCGCGCGAACACTCAGGCTCCCTGAAGGCTCTGGCCAGCTTTCGTGAAGATTCTTCCGGCAGGCTCCGCCTCGGCGCGGTTTTCCCCAGCGCCGCCCGCGGGCGGCGAAACCGGCTCGCCGGGCCCCGGCGGAACCCCGCTGCCGGGGCCGTCGGCGACCGCGACGATCAACGGCAGTGTGACCGGCTAGACTTCGCCGGAAGCACCGGCCCGAGACCACTGTCCGCGCCGAGCCGAGCCAAGCCGGGGGCGGCGGCCGCGGCGCGCGAGAATGTGGCGTGACGACGGTGGGCTGTGAACGGTGGGCCCAGCGGCGGCGCGGCCCGTCCGGTGAACGATGAGCGGTGAGGCGGGAGCCAGCGGTGGGCACGACGAAGACACGACGCCAGCGCGAACTGGAGGCGCGCCGGGCGGCCCGGCAGGCCGAGCGACGGATGGCCGCGCAGCGCCGCCGACGACGCACCATCACCGGCGTCACGGCCGGCCTGGTGGTCGTCGTGGGCGCCGGGGTCATCAGCCTCATCCTGCTCAGCGGCGGCGGGTCGGGCTCGACGGCCAGCACGGCCGCCGCCACCGGTAGCGCCACCCCGACCGCGGCCAAGTCCGGGACGACGACCACGGTCGGCTCCTGCACCTACACCTCGACCGGCCAGGCACCCTCGCGCGCCGTCTCGCTGCCCGCGGCGGCGAGCACGGTGAGCACCAAGCCGGCGACGATGACGATCGTCACCAGCCTGGGCACGATGAAGGCGGACCTGGACGCGGCGGCCGCGCCCTGCACGGTGCACGCGCTCCTCGACCTGGCCCAGGCCAAGTTCTTCAACAACACACAGTGCCATCGGGAGACGACGGATGGCATCTTCGTGCTCCAGTGCGGGGACCCGACCGCGACCGGCCAGGGCGGCCCGGGCTTCCAGTACAAGAACGAGAACACGAAGGACGTCAACTACAACCGCGGCGTGATCGCGATGGCGAACGCGGGCGCCGACACGAACGGCAGCCAGTTCTTCATCAACTACAAGGACCCGGCAGCCTCCGGCGCGCAGGCGTTGGCCGGCAAATACACAGTGGTCGGCAAGATCACCCAGGGTCTTGACATCCTGGACAAGATCACGTCCCCGGGGGTCGAGGGGGGCGGGACCGACGGCACGCCGGCCTCCAAGCCGGTCATCACGTCACTGACGATCACACAGAGCTGAGCCGGGCACCCAGCGCCGGGACGTTTCCCTGAGCTGAGCCGAAGCCGGGTCGGCCGCTCGTCGGCCGGCCCGGCTGACGCGGTTGGCACCGGTTCGAGCGGGGGCGTTCAGTTCCAGCGGCGGATGGTGTCGATCCGCGCGCGCAGCTGGACGGCACTGGCCTGGGCGGTGGGCGGGCCGCCGCAGGTCCGCCGCAGCTCGGCGTGGATCATCCCGTGCGGCCGGTTCGTCCGGTGATGGTAGGCCGCGACCAGCTTGTTCAGTTCCTTGCGCAGCTCGGCGATCACCTCGTGGGTGGGACGCGGCGCCTCGGCCTCGGCCGCCGGGGCCGCGGCGCCGTCGCGCGCCACCGGCACCGTGCCCACCGGGGCCGTGCCCGCGGGCGCCGTGCCCGCTGGCACCGTCCCCGCCGGTCCTGGGCCCGCCGGTCCTGGGCCCGCCGCCGCGGTCGGGGCCCGCCGGCGGGCGGCGGCCCGCTCGGCCTCCCGGGCCCGCAGCAGCGCCGAGACCTGGTCCGGCTCGAGCAGGCCGGGGATGCCCAGGTAGTTCTCCTCCTCGGGCGACCCGACCGCGGCCTCCGTGCCGAACTCGCCCCCGTCGAAGATCACCCGATCCAGATGGGCCGACGAGCCCAGCGCGGTGATCCCCCGCTCGAGCTGCTCGGGGGTGTCGCGGCGGCGGTTGGCCTCGCGCAGCGCCTCGTCGTCGAAGGCCATCTCGTCGGCCTCGGTCATCGGGCGGTCGAGCACGTGGTCGCGGGCGGCCTCCATCTCGCCGGCCAGCCCGAGCAGCGCCGGAACGCTCGGCAGGAAGACCGAGGCGGTCTCGGCTCGGCCCCGGCCCCGGACGAACCGGCCCACGGCCTGGGCGAAGAACAGCGGGGTCGCCACCGAGGTCGCGTAGACGCCGACCGCGAGGCGGGGAACATCGACCCCCTCACTGACCATCCGGACCGCGACCATCCAGCGGGCGGTCGAACCCCGGAACTCGGCGATCTTGGAGCTGGCGGTCGGGTCGTCGGAAAGCACGACAACCGGTGAGGTGCCGCTGATCTCCCGCAGCGTGGCCGCGTAGGAGCGGGCGGTGGCGTGGTCGCCGGCGATGACCAGGCCGCCGGCGTCGGGCATCCCGCCCGAGCGCAGCTGGCTGAGGCGGATGTCGGCCGCGCCCAGCACCGCCGGGATCCAGTCGCCCTTCGGGTCGAGCGCGGTCCGCCAGGCGGCGGCCGTCTGGTCCTTGGTCAGCGGCTCGCCCAGCCGCACGGACAGCTCGTGGCCGGCCGACGTACGCCAGGACATCTCCCCCGAGTAGGCCAGGAACAGCACCGGACGAACGACACCGTCGCGCAGCGCGTCGGCGTAGCCGTAGAACGAGTCGGATACGCTGCGCCGAACACCGTCCGGGCCGGGCACGTAGCTGACGAACGGGATGGGGTTGACGTCCGAGCGGAACGGGGTCCCGGTCAGGCCGAGGCGGCGGGCGGCGGGCGCGAACGCCTCCCGGGCCGCGTCACCCCAGGACAGCGCGTCGCCCGCGTGGTGGATCTCGTCCAGGATGACCAGCGTCCGGCGCCGCTCGCTGCGTAGCCGGTGCAGGGCCGGGTTGGCCGCGACCTGGGCGTAGGTGACGGCGACGCCGGTGTAGTCGGACGAGGTCGCGCCGGCGCTGTTGCTGAACGCCGGATCGATGGCGATCCCGACGGCGGCGGCCGCGTCGGCCCACTGGCGTTTGAGGTGCTCGGTCGGCGTGACGACCGTGACCGCCCGGACCGTGCCGGCGGCGAGCAGGTCGGCCGCGATGGCCAGGGCGAATGTTGTCTTGCCGGCGCCCGGGGTGGCCACCGCCAGGAAGTCGCGGGCCCCGGCCTCGCTCGCGGCCTGGTAACGCGCGATCGCCGCGCTCTGCCAGGCCCGCAGGGGGCGGCGCGGGGCGGAGGGTGTGGTGGGGGGGACAGGCGCCGGTCTCACCGGACCACCATATGGCGCCGGTCGGACAGAACCGCGCGGACTCCGGGGCGCGCCGATGGCCACCCGCCCCCAGCGCGGCCCCGGGACGGCGCCGGCTGGTCACCGCGGGGCCGCCTGGAGGCGAACGACGGACAGACCAGGCCGTGGGCAACTGTCAATGGAACGACAATTTCCGTCCCAGAATTGGCCAATCTGGCAAGCAATGTATCCCCTCGCGGCTCCATATTGTCCCGCACCTGTCACGGCGGGACAAGATGAGTAGGTGGAAGGTCACCGCTGTCAGGATAGAATTGGATCTGTTAGGAGATTGGCCGCTCGCGGCACGGGCGACCGGTCTCGACGTGGGCTTCCTGACGCCGCCAGCGCCGTCGGAGCTGGCGGCCCATGTGATCAAGGACAGGATCGGTTACCGGCGTCGATCATGTGGGGTCGCGCGGAGCCGGTCATCGGCCATATGTCCCGGCCGAGCGGGCGCGCCGAGTGCCCGGCCGGGCCGCCAACGTGGGGAAGGCTGGCGATGGCAACCACAACCCGAACACCGAACACCCGTCTACGTAACTGTCGCGAGGAGCGGGGCTGGTCGCAGGAGCGGCTCGCCACCGAGCTACGGCGCTTCGCGGTGATCCACGAGGGCCGCGAGGCCGGCGTGACCGGGAACATGATCTGCAAGTGGGAGAAGGGCGACAAGAAGCCGAGCCTGCGCTACCAGCGGCTGCTGCGAATGCTGTTCCAGCACTCGGCGGCCGAGCTCGGCTTCGTGGAGGAGGAGGCGCCCCGCCCCGTCCCGGCGACGTCCGTGCCCGCGATGGCGGGTATCCCGGGAGCCGTCGACGCCACCTCCGGCGTCGAGCGGCGGGCGTTCCTGCGCATCGTCGCGGCGGCGGGCGGGGTGGCCGCCGGCGGGGTCGGGATGGCCGACGACGAGCCGTGGAACCGGCTGTCCGCCGCGCTGCGGCGGCAGAACGTGGTGACGCCGGCCGTGGTCGACGAGATGTCGCAGCGCACGGCCGGTCTCTACGGCCTCGAGGAGCGGGTGCCCGCGCACGCCCTGATGGACCGGGTCCGCACGCACCTGTCCGGGCTCAGCCAGCTGCTGGAGACCTCCAGCCGCGGCCCGGTCCGCCGGGATCTGGCCGTGACGGCCGGTGAGACGGCGGCCCTGGCCGGCTGGCTCGCCTTCGACATGCACGACACGCCCAGCGCGCGGGCCTACTACCGGGTGGCCGTCGAGGCCGCGCGCGAGGCCGACGACACCGCGCTGTGGGCCTGCGTGCTCGGCTACGAAAGCTACGCGCACACGATGAGCGGGCGGCCGGACCAGGCCTGCGCCCTGCTGGAGCAGGCCCAGCGGCGGACCGGGGGCGACAGCGACGCCGGGATGACCCGGGCCTGGCTCGCGGCCCGGGAGGCCGAGGAGCAGGCCGCGCGGGGCGACACCCCGGCGGCGCTGCGGGCGCTCGAGCGGGCGCACTCAGCCTTCGAGCGCGGCGCGCCCGACTCGGAACGGGTCTGGACCCAGTTCTTCGACCGAGGCCGGCTGGACGGGCTGACGCTCACCACGTTCACCCGGCTGCGCCGGCGGGCCGAGGCCCGCGACGCCGCCGAGCGGGGCCTGCGGGAGGCCGGCCCGGCGGCGACCAAGAAGCGGTCGCTGCTGCTCGGGGACGTGGCCGAGATCCATCTCCAGAACGGCGAGGTGGACGAGGCGTGCCGGCTGGCGGCCGACGCGCTGGCGATCGTCGCGCAGACCGACTTCTCGATGGGGCTGGCCAAGGTCAAGCGCCTGCGGGGCCGGATGCGTCCCTGGGAGGGCCGCCAGTCCGTTCGTGACCTGGACGAGCAGATGCGCGCGCTGGCCTAGGTGACACTTCTCCCGGTCGGCCGGAGCGGTCGCTCCGGCCGACCGGGCCGTCGCGCGGCACCGGGCGCCACGTCGGGCGCCGCCCGGGCCCGGACCGCGGGGTCAGACGGCGGGCTCAGACGGCGGCGTCGAGAGCCGTCTCGGCCCTGATCCAGGTCAGGTACTCCGGGTTTCCGGTGACGATCGGGGTCGCGACGACCTCCGGAACGTCGTAAGGGTGCAGCCGGAGAATCGCCGCCCGCAAGGCATCGAAACGCTCGGTTGTCGTTTTTGCGGTACACAGCCATTCCTGCGACTGTTGGACGGCTCCGTCCCACCGGTAGATGCTGCGAATCGGCCCGTGCACCTGGACGCAGGCGGCGAGGCGCTCGTCAACGAGTGCTCGGGCCAGCGCTTCCGCCCCCTCGGCCGAATCGATGGTGGTCGCAACCTGCAAATAATCCATGGTCCCTCCCGAACCATCCGGGGACGCAACTATGCATCTTACAGCCGAATCCGTGATCCACGACGATTCTATTAGTGGCACAACAAGTCAGGCTGACCGTTCTTGCCTACCGATTAATCCCAGATGCGCGTTTCGCGACGGATTGATGGGTTTCGGTAGGAATCGACGGTTGCGCCGAGACGTGGCCGGGCCGGCACAGGCACGGCTGCTCGCTGCTCAGGAAGCGGTTTCTGACGCGTCCGGTAGCGCCGTGATATCAGGCGGTCCGAGGGCGAGTCGCCGGCGGCGTCCAGGTCGGTTCGGCGCCCTGACCGGGTAGCGGCTTTCCTCGCCCAAAATGGTGAGTGGCGGCGCGGCCGGGACGGAAACCGTACGCGTCGCGCCGGGGCCACGCACTCTGCCCGCGCCGGGAATGCCGCCGCGGGCGGAGCGGATCACGATTCCGTCACGGCCGCCGGCGGCTGCCTAGCTGACCGTCGCCTGTGCCCGGTAGCAGTCGTAGACACCCGGTACCGTGCGAACGGCGACGAGCACGTTGTCCAGATGCTCGGGCCCGGCGACGTCGACCGTGAAGCGCAGACGCGCGACCCGGTCGTCGGTGGTGATAGTCGAGGCCGATCGGACGGCGGCGGAATTGTCACAGAGGGTCTCGGTGATATCGGCCAGCAGGCCATGCCGATCGAAAGCCTCTACCGCTATCTCGGCGGGGAAGCTTGCCCGCTCGTCCGGGGTCCAGGAAGTGACGACGACCCGTTCCCGACCGTCTCGGTGGACTGCCGCGTTCGCGCATTCCCGCCGGTGCACCGAGACCGCGAGGCTGTGCGAGGTCGTGAAACCGATGACGGAATCACCGGGCAGCGGCAGGCAGCAGCGGGCCAGGCGGACCGGAGCGGCTTCGTGGCTGTCGAACTCGGCCATGCCGGCCCAACGCGGCGCCTGAGCGTCGGTGGTGGGCTCCGCGTGGTCTCCGCCGGCCAGGACGGGGGGGCGGGTGCTGGCCCTGTCCGGGGCAGCCGCTTCGCCGGCTCCGCCCTCGACCGGCGAGACTCGGCGGCCGGCCCGGGCCCGGCCCGCGGCGGGGCCCGGACGACTGTTCGGCGACTGGCCCGCCGGGGCGGGATCCGCCACCGCGTGGCCCGCGACCGCCTGGCCCGCCACCGCCTCGCCGGGCACCGCCTCGCCGGGCACCGCCTCGCCGGGCACCGCCTCGCCGGGCACCGCCTCGCCGGGCACCGCCTCGCCGGGCACCGCCTCGCCGGGCACCGCCTCGCCGGGCACCGCC
>Ga0207703_10000859_pt1 | contig 29796 bp, 23 predicted proteins | sample KBSSwiS12_FD_184304 | JGI IMG/M metagenome (GOLD analysis project Ga0207703, IMG submission 184304) | Switchgrass rhizosphere microbial communities from Kellogg Biological Station, Michigan, USA - KBS Switchgrass S1-2 (SPAdes) (version 2) | ecosystem: Host-associated > Plants > Roots >...
TTATCCCGGAAGTCAGACAGCCTTTCGAATGTGGCCGTCGCAGGTGCGCCACGACCGGCCTGAAACGATACTGGCCAAGGGCCCGCGAGCGTCTCGAGTTGGCGCCACTGCGTCGGCGGCTCCACATGCGCACTCTCGGTCGCTGCCGCACGAAAGACGACAAACACGGATCCGAATCGATCCAGAGGGACTGTGACTTCAGTCCGATCCCCCATCTTGCGGTACGAAGCTGAGCGAGTGATTCCGGTGTCGGGGTCCCACAACTCGGGCTTCCGATCACTGACACGAAAGCTGGCCGTGATGGTTTCGGACCGATCGATGCGGTTGGACAGAAAGTAGATCTCACCGTCCGTCAGATGCCGATGGATGAACATGATCCGACTATCCGGCTGCGCCTCGAGATAGGTGAAATCGGGTTTGAGTTGCATGGCCTCGAGGGCGCGACCGACGGAGGCCACTGCGAATACGCGGCCCCGCCCCACCTCGGTCACTTCGGAGCCGGGCCACAGTTTGTCCAGGACCGCCTTTACTTGCTTTGGGTCATCGGCGAGGCTCGGTGAGCCTCGCGGGCGTTCACCGATCAACACTGCCCCGGCTTCTACCAGCTTCTGGACTTTCTCGAGAACCGGCAGCGAAACGAGCTCGGTTCCTCTGCCGAACACCATCGCGCCGTATTGCATGCCACTGTCAGTGACGAGTTGACCTTCGCGCGTCACCAGTTTATTGAGGATGGCCTCGCCATTGACGTAGTCATATCGGTAACCCTCCGGCACCGCGGGGTAACTCTCGTGGTACGCGGTAATCACCGGGCCCGCCTCGCCGTAAAACACCGCAAGGTCGCTGACACCGCGACCCTGTTGGAGCAGGAATGAGCTGCGCGACAGATAGTCGATCCAGGGCTTGGCCTGCTCGGCCCAGGTTTCGTTGCGCGTGAAGTACTGCCCCACCCCGAGCGTCATCCCCGGACCCTTGTCGATCGGCTGATGCGTCGAGGTATGGATCACGAAACGGTTTACGCCTGCGAGCAGGATTGCATCGGCGGTGGGCTTCAGATTCCAGGGCGCCGAGCCAAAGCGTGGCCCACCCGTGAGGGCTTCCGCGGCGGTGAGGTTTTGGCCATAAATGTGTGCAACGGAGGCGGACTCCTGCAGATCGTTGAAGTACACAGGCTCGATCTCGCCTGGCCGCTCAACCAGCCACATCGCTCCCATCGGTACATCGGCCGACTGCTTCATCTCCATGCCTTCACCCATCGTGGCGTAAATGGCTTCGTGCGCTTCGCCGTAACGAATGATGCCGACGTCATGAAGCATCGCGGTGAGTTGGTCGTAATGATTCGTCTTCAGCAGCTGTTGCAGAGTCCGGCGCCAATCCCACAGAAAAGCGTCGCTGCGCTCCGGCGTGTCAACAACATAACCAGCGAGCGTCGGTAACCAAGGCGTGGGGTCATACCCGCGCAGACGTTGAAAGTCCTGCAGTATTAGAGGCGTCCAGTTTTCGTTGCTGGCTTCCCAACTGTCGAACATCATCGCCCGTAGCCCATGAGTTCCCATGAGGCCGTTGGTGGCGTCGCGATACATCGCCAGATATCGCTGCATGTATCGCTTCACTGCGGCGGCATCGAGCTTGTCGACTTCGAGTCCGGTCCCTTCAGGCGAGGCCGGTCGATTCATGGCCCCGGTAAGGGAGTAGCCGATTCGAAGCACAATCCACTGTCCTGCTGGCGGCGTCCAGTCCAGGTGTCCGTCCGACCGCATCCTGGCCGTCAGATCGATGATTTCGGAAGTCTTGGGCGCCGCATTTCCCGGCGTACCCGAGGGCAAGCCATAGTAGTTGCCGTTGGTTATGAAGGCCGCTTTGTCCTCGAATGAATGAATCCGGGCCTCGCCACTCAACACCAGCTCATTGATGGGAATGACATCGGGAGGCGGCGCCGACGGGCGACCAAAACGAGGTACACGAATCGGCGGGGGATCGGGTGGCTGTCGCTCACTCACGAAGCGGAAAAAGCGCGCCCGGATGTGGTCGACGGAGATCGTGCGCTCGGGCAGGCCCGCCTGGACCTTCGCGCCGGTGTCACGCCATGCGCGACCATCATCACTCGACTCGAACCGGAATCGCGTAGGTGCAACACCCACCCGTCGCGGCTCCAGCGCGTCAAAGTAGCGCGAGGCAACGGGCGTCGCGAATGTCAGGCCCCGAACGGTGACTGGCCGGCCGTAATCAAACTGAATCCACGACAGGCTACCGACTTCGTGCCCGGAAGGCAGATCAATCGCGCTGGTCTGGATGTCTCCGTCCGACAATGCTGCGGCGTGCAGTGTTCCTCCGCTGGCCGTGATGGTGGGTTTCGGCAGCGCCGCGTCCACTGGCACGCGAAACGCGATCACCTTCTGATCAACATACAACTCCGGCGGATTCTGGCCGGGTGCCCGGCCACCGAGTGCCCAGCCGGCCGTGCTCGTTTGAAAGATTCCCGTGGTACTCGGCGGTCGGCCCAACGTGCCGGTGAATGGCCGGCCCCCCTGGATGAAGGTGACCGACCAGGCCATCTTCTTCATGGCATCGACCGCTTCGACCCAGGGACCGCCGGTCTCACTCCAACCCGGCGAAGCCGCGATCCCGAGCTCCAGGTCGAGTTTGTCTGCATATGCCGCCGTCTGACGAAACACGCGTTTCCAACCATCGCTCATGTACGGCAAACGCTCATCGACCACCTGTGGAGTAGCCCGGCCGGCATCGAAGCTCTGCAGGCCTGCGATGCCGACTCGCTTCATCCAATCCATGTCCTTGCGCACGCCATCCCACGTGATGTTGCCGTTCATCCAATGCCACCACACCCGGGGTCGAGCCGACTCGGGAGGCGCCTGAAAGCCTGCCAACAGCGGATCAGAGGCCGCGGCCACACCGCTCGCCGCCTCGACTGGCATGCTCGATACCAGCGAGGCGGCGAGGCCCAGCGCCGCCGTCAGGATCGGCCAGGTTGAATTTGACAAGATCGGAACTCCCTTCCCGACATTCACCAATGTTTGAGCAATGACAACGAAACCAGGCGCCCAATGGGATTGGAGTGCGCGGTCTGTCCATTGGCGTAGCCCAGCGTCGCCAGCACAAACGGCGGATCGCGGTCGAACAGGTTGGTGGCCTGCAGCGTGATCTCGGTCTGGCCGAGGAAAAAGCCCGCCGAATCGGGTGTGTGCCAGGTCACTCGCGCATCGGCTGTCGTGAACGAGCGCGCCCGATAGGAACCTACGTCCGTTCCGGTGATGGTGTAGGGACCGACCACATTCAGGTTGAAGCCGCTGGACCAGGGCCCCTTCGTCCAGTCGAGCGAGGCCCTGCCCTGAATCTGCGGATCCGTCGCCGACAGATCAGCCTGCGGCGCGCCGGGTCCCGGAATGCTCAATCGATGTAGCTCGCGCACACCCGACACGGACACGTTCCAATTGCCCCACGGTGTCGCTTCCCAGTTGTAACCCACATGGAAATCAATTCCGTCGATGGTCGTCTGGCCCAGGTTCTTGCGTCTCAGGTCGACGATATAGCCGCCGTTGATGAGTGCCTGACGGTAGGCAGGCGTGAATGCTGCGTTCGCCGCGTCGACTCGGAACTGAGATAGCAATGAATCGAGCACGGCGGAGGTCAGTGGCTGGCCACCCGGACCCCACCAGAAGGTGGAGAACGCAGGATTCGTGAACAACGGTACCTGAGTTGGAAACGCGAGGGCGATCTGCTGCTTGATTTTCGAATGCCAGTAAGTAGCGCCCGCGTTGAACGGCGATGACGGCGGAGCCAGATCAAAGCCTGCGGTATAGGTCCGTGCAGTCTGGGGTTGCAACGTGGGCGTACCACCTGCAATGTAGATTTCAGGAACCGTGAGCGCGCCGGATGGCGTAAAGGGCGCATTCGGCTGTGTCTGCAACCGTGTGTCTACTGACCTCATATCGGCCAGGCTGGGCGCCTGGAACGAAGTCGATGCGGTGCCGTGCAACGTGAGACTCTCGATCGGTGCGTAGTCCACTGAGAACTTGGGGTTGGTCGTTGACCCGAAGTCACTGTAGTCATCCCGGCGTCCTGCAATCGAGAGGACGAGCTTGTGAACACCCGTGACCTCGTTGGCAGTGCCGACGATCGGAACGAACAGCTCGCCGAATTCAGCAATGTCGCGGCGGGACCCCGCCTGCGGCCCGTTGGGAATGCTGACCGCGGATCCGTTCACCAACTGGTACGGAACGCCTGACAGGCTCTCCCACCTCAGCTGCGTGCCCACAGCCAGGCGAACCGCCCCTCCGGGCAGCTCAAACAACTGGCCGTCGAGACTGAACGCGCCCTCCTTCAGGTATTGATCCGCCGTATACGAAACACCACCGCCGCCTATGGCACTCAATACCGCGGCCGATGTTTTGCCCGTGAATGGATCGAACGCGGCGTCCGGTGTCGAAGCCGCGGCGGCGGCCGTCAGTGCCACACCATCGACAGCCGGGGTACGGGCAAAGTTGGTCGCCTTACCGTAGTTGCCAGTCAGGGTCGCATGCCAGTCGCTGGCAAATTCAACGTGCAGTGACAGGCTGACGCCGCTCGATGAGATGTCCACCTCGCTGCGGCGGGTGTTACCGAACTCGCGATTGAAGCGGTAGTCGACGGTCTCCGTCGTGGCGGCGACTCCCGGCGGAGCCGTGAAAAACGGATTCGTATTGGGAAGGGTGAAGATGGAGTTGCTGGTCGCAACGTTGTTGGTTTGATCGCGCGTGGAATAGAAGGCATCCCCGGTCAGATCAATGTGATCGGTGATCGACTGGCGACCGTTGAGGAACCACGTTGAGCGGTGCTCGTACGGCAGCAGGTCGGCACTGCGCGTCGGATCGCAAAGGGTCTTGCCCGGCGCGTAGCCGGGGGGCGCGTACGAGGTTCCGGCCACCACGATGTTGGGCGGGGAACAATTGGCAATGAAGTGATTCTTCCCACCCAGCGCCGAGACATCGTTGTTGTAGAACGAGCGATCTCCATACGAAATATTGGTGTGCGAGGTGTACTCGTAGCTCAGCATGATGTTGCCCGAACCCCACGATTTGCCGAACAATTGGCTGAGATCGTATTCGTGGTAGTCATGGCCGGTGCCGTAGTCGAGTCTCGTCTCCGCGCCGTCGAAATGATCGCGCAGGATGAAATTGACTACGCCGCCGACCGCATCGGCGCCGTAGGTGGCCGACGCGCCATCCGGTAGTACTTCGACGCGTTGAATCATCGAAACCGGAATGGCGGAAGGGTCGGGCGTCGTCTGCAATATTCCGGCGCCCACCATGCGATGGCCGTTGAGTAGCACCAGGGTGCCGCCGGAATTGCGAATGTTGAACCGCGGAATGGGATTGGCAAAATCCGAGGTGCCGATCGGCAGGTTGTTGAACGAGGCAATCTGCGGCAAATTGGTCAGAAGATTGGTCGTCGACTGTGCCCCGGTCGCGACAATAGCCGAGCGATCCAAGGTCACGAGCTCGGACCCGGTCGGTTGCGCGCCGTGGATCATCGTCCCCGTTACAACAACCTGATCGAGTGTTTCAGGCTCGGTCGAGGTTGCATTGGACGACTGCGCTGCATTCTGTGCGCTGACGCCCCGAGCCAGCACCAGGCCGCAGGCCAGCAGCGCCAATTGCAGCCCCAAAACCCCTCTGTGGATCCGTGAATCTGTGTCCGAAATGATCATCACATTCCCCCTCCCGTGATCAAAGCCGGTTCAGTTCGTACTGGCAGCGAGTTGCAAAGGGGGGATTAACGCGCGGCGGATGAGAGGTTGGGATTCAGTTAGTGGAGTCTTCCGGCAGGCTCCTGTTACCTCTCGATATGGCATCATTTGTAACCCCCTTTACAAATAACGAGCGTTCGAGCGGAGATTGCGATGCAATAGCAATCCTAGTCAAGCACTTTGTGATAACTTTAGATAGGTTTCGCTCAACTTCGCTCATGGAGGCGAATGAGTCAGCCGCGCGCCTGGGACGATTGGCTCGGGGCTTTCCGGAAAAGCGGCGGCCGCTTCCGCCAGAGCACTCGGCGTGCGGGTTAGAAGTCGCTGGCGACGATCACTTGAACATTGGCCTTTTCGAGTAAGGCAATTCGCGCGGCGGAAATACCTGAATCCGTGATGACGATGTCAATTTCCTCGAGCGAGCACACGACATGACCCGAGGGCCCATCGAACTTCGAGCTGTCAACCATCACAATGATCTCGTCGGCGCGATCGATGAGGCGACGCTCACTCGCCACTAGAAAGATGTCAGCCTGCATGAGTCCCGCTGAACCCAGCGCCGCGGCGCCGAGAAACAACCGGGGCGCATAAAAGCTCGGCATGCCGTCGTCACCGGCCGCCGAGAGGATGATGTTTTGTTCAGAGAACACCTGGCCTGCGGGCAGGAGCACGCACGTTCCTGGTTGAGTCAAGAGCGCATTCACGATATGCAGGGAGTTGGTGAGCACCTGCAGATTGAGCCCGGCCAGGTATGGACACATTTGCAGAGTGGTCGAGCCGCCATCAATCATCACTCCTTCACCCGGGTTGCACAGTTTGGCGGCCGCGCGGCCAATGGCCTGCTTTTGCGGGCGGTGACGCTGAATATTTTCGTTAAAGGGGACGCCACTCAAGGTCCAATTCGGAATTTCGGTCTGATCGCGAGAGCTCTTCACACCGCCGTGAACGCGCTCAACGAGCCCCTGATTCTCGAGTTGCCGAAGGTCACGGCGAAGCGTCGCCGCCGACTCGCTCAGTTGTTTTTCCAGGTCCCTGAGAGAAATAAATCCCCGCTGTTTCAGGGTCTCCAGGATGAATCGAGCGCGCTCCGCTGAATGCATGGGTCACTCAGTGCCAGGTCCGAAGTCGCCGTACTCTGTACGCATTGCGCGCGCGATTCAATCACAATCGATCATACGATCAGCACCAAGTGTCCTTGGGTGCGAACAATTCGGCCGGGCGCCGCCACGAGATCTAACTAATGGGGTGTCGTTTTCGAGTTTTCCGCTTTCATCAGCCGCTGCAGCGCCTGGTAGCGCGGATCGGACGAAATATTCTTGAAGCAGGCCATTCGGTTCGATAGTCCCGCTCGTACCGATATCCACTCACCTTCCGTACCGATGGTGTTGAGCTGCCCAACGTGCTTTTCGGTGAGCCTCCTGAGCCACTCGATTGCCCGATCGGCATCATGGTGATCGGCTTCGCTAGACCACATCCCAGCGGGATCGCTCTGTTCTATGCATGCCGAGACGAACTCGACCTCTCGCATCAGGCGAACGACGTTGCCTGCGTGGACGATACCTTGGCCGCGGCGCTGCGGACTATAAACGAGCCGTCCGCCGCGTCCGCATCAAACACCGTAGTGCAGACTAGCGCCATTGCGAGAACGAGGGATCAGCCTGCGCATTCCACCCCGGACTTGCGCACTTCGAATGTGTCGCTTAGCGACCTCGACCTGGCGATACAGGAAGGAGCCCGTGTTGCGCGCGAGTGCCTGCACGACGAGGCCCGACGCCTGTGCTCACAGGTAGCCGACAGCTTCGACCTCTCGCACCGTCCAAACTTTGTGGGCTGTGTCGACGAGACCTTCGCCAAGGCACTGCGCCAAGTCGCACCACCCGCGCTCGTTGCTGGAGCCGCGGCGGCTTCAGCCCAACCAGCGTCTCATCCCTAGCTGGCAACGTACGATCTCGTCTCAGTTGCGCGCGCCATCGCGTAACTGAGACGGCACACAACCTCCATCCGTCCCACTTGGGGAAGCGTGGCGTTCAAAATCCGTAAAGAGACGCGGGGTTTTCGACCAAAATCTTTCGCCTCAAACTCGCATCCGGTGCCCAAAACGGTAGTTGATTGAGGAGCTGACCGTCGTCAACTCGAAGTAACGGCGCTACATCCGTTGGATTGCGACCGGGGACGCGAGACGAGTCTGGATGGGGCCAGTCTGTCCCCCAAAGGACGCGTTGAGGATTCGCGGAAATCAGCGCCCGGGCCAACAGGGCCGCGTCCGGGTAGTCAGGCGATTGTTCCGATATTCGGTAGGCCGCTGACAGTTTGACGTACGCCTTGCCAACTCGAACGAGATTGACTAAGACGTCAAAAGACGGTTGACGGACACCCAGCGAGGCACGTGCGCCAGCGAAATGATCGAAAACGACCGGGACTGGCGCCGTCACGACCGCATCGGCAAGTGCTTCGACGACGGGAAGCTTTGAATAGATCTGAATGTGCCAATTTCTGCCCGCGATCTTCTTGACAGCAGTTTGGAATCGCTGACGAACCGCAGCCGCATCGGGCATACCCAGATCGACAAAATTCAAACGAATCCCACGGACACCGGCGGCTTGCAAGGTATCGAGTTCCGCGTCCGAGGTTGTGTCATCGACAAGCGCTATGCCCCGCGCTCGATGCCCGAACTGCCGGAGTGCATCGAGCATGCACGCGTTATCAACACCGTAGACCAGGGAGTTAACAACAACAATTCTATCCAGGTGCAGCGCACGATGCAGCGCAAGGGACTCCCTGACAGAGGCAACTTCTGGCGTGTAAGTTCGGCCGGCCCAAAACGGAAAGCGCTGCGAATCACAGAATATGTGCGAGTGGCAATCACATGCGTTCGCGGGGATATCGAAGTTGACGGCGGTTGCGGGTTGAGAAGCGGCGCCCTCCACGATCTGCGTGTATTGCGCGCACAACGCGATGGCGACGCCTCCAACTAGCGCGTCTCGTCGTGTTAGGTTCAGTTCCACATTATCAAACCGCAGGCTTCTCGTACCACTGTACCCGCCAAGGGTTTTGTTGGCTATATCTTGGCGGAAACCTGATCCGAGCAGCCATCCGCCGGCCCTGTTCGATCACTACGAGGTCAATGAGTGTGAAAAAGCCATTCGCCGCACTGCATCGAGCGTATTTGAGGCGCTCGTCGGCCAGATCGCGAAACTGAATAGAAGAAACTCATCGGCGCGGGACGGACTCGAGTGCAAGCTTGGTGTACTATGGGCCCAAAAGGCACTCTAACATGACGCTGATCAGAGCCATCGGCCGGTGGGCGCTCACCGGACTGGTAATCAACTGCATCGTCGGGGGCGGTATTTTCGGTCTGCCCAGCGAGTTGATCCGCTTGCTCGGTCGAGCAAGCCCCCTTGCGATGGTCGCGGGGGCGCTCGTGATGGTGATCATGATTGCATGCGCCGCCGAAGTAGGTTCCCAGTTCCGTGAGCCCGGAGGCGTCTACATGTACGTCCGCCGGGCGTTCGGGCGATTCGCTGGGTTGCAGGTCGCGTGGTTCTTGCTGCTCGCGATGGTCGCCGGTGTGGCCGCCATTGCCAATGTCTTCGTCTCGTATTTGGGGGCCATGGTCCCGGCTCTAGCCAACGGGTGGGCGCGCGGACTTACAACAGCAGTGCTGATCGCCGTTCCCACGATCATCAACTGCCTGGGAGTACGTAGCGGCGCCGCCTTGAGCGGTGTGCTGGCCATCGCCAAGCTGCTGCCGCTCGCACTGCTAATTGCACTAGGCCTTGGACACTCCGTCGCGCACCCCGCGCTGATTCATGGCTCGGATATAGCTGGGCCTGGATGGGGAGTGTGGTTCACAGCGTTGCTGGCGATGTTGTTCGCGTACGGCGGCTGGGAGGACGCGCTCGTTCCGAGCGGAGAGGTCAAAGAGGTGCGACGAAATCTACCCTTTGCGCTCGCCGCCGGGCTGTTTGTATCGGCCGTGATCTACGCGCTCCTGCAATACGTGACAGTGGCCACGATCGGGACCACCGCTACCGACCACCCGCTGGCCGATCTCGCCGCGTCGCTGATGGGCGATACAGGACGGGCCTTCGTCAGCGTCGCTGCAATGCTTTCGACTTATGGGTACGTCGCAGCGGCGTTCGTGAGCGCGCCTCGGCTGCCCTACGCGCTTGCCGTCGAGGGTGACGGTCCGCCATTCTTCGCGACATTGCATCCGCGTTTCCATACTCCGGTATACGCAATCATCGGTTTTGCGATCGTAGGTTGCGCGCTTGCGGTGAGTGGTACGTTCCTGTGGGCGCTTGCGCTCGCTGCCGGCTCCATGGCGATCCTTTACGTGGGGATTTGCGCATCGCTGATTCGCCTTCGCCAAATGCAGCCGGCGGCGGACGCTTTACGAATCCCTTTCGGCCCCGTGCTGGCAATTGTCGGAATCGCTCTGTGCATAACACTGCTCGCCCAACTCGATGCGCGACACGCGGCGCTCATGCTTCTGACGGCCTCGTTGGCTGCGGCGAACTGGCTGTGGGCCGTTCATCAGACAAGGCGCGGTCGATGGAACGCAGCCGAAGCTATGTAATTGACGCAAGGGACGCGCGCTCTTGCGGTGTTGCCAGATACCGCACCAAGCCGCCCCGCTGGCGCGCAGTTGAATAATCCGAGCGCTCCGTCAAATCGCTTCGAATATCAGTTTCGCGTCACACGTTTGGCCCAGACATCCACCGGCCTGGACAAAAACGATTCGATCGCGATCCCATCCGCGCCTACGAGGAGCTTCCGGTGGGGCTTGAATGCTTCAGCAAACATATTGAGGCCTGAACGGGCCGCGGAGGCGCGCCCACTCTTTACTTCAATCGCTGTTACCACCTGACCATGCCGGATGAGAAAATCGACTTCGAAGTTCCGATCACGCCAATAGAGAACTTCGCACTCGCCGGCTGCTGCTGCATTCACCAGATGAGCACCCACGGCCGATTCGACTAAATGCCCCCAGTATTCCCTGTCAGCTTTGGCCTCCTTGAAGGTGTGAGCTGATTGCGCGCTCATCAGGGCCGTGTTGAAAACCTGAAGTTTGGGGCTGGAGCCGCGCTGGCGGACCGCCTCACCCGCGAATTTCTGCAGTCCGCAAACCATACCCACTCCAGCGAGCAGATCCAGGTAGTGTGCGAGAGTTGTAGAATTGCCGGCGTCCTGCAACTGTCCAAGCATTTTTGTGTACGACAAGACCTGTCCGGAATAGCGGCATCCGAGCTCGAATAGCCGGCGCAGCATCGCTGGCTTGTCGACGCGTGTCTGCAGTAGAACGTCGCGTGCAATCGTTGTTTCAATCAGCGCATCGAGTATATATCGGCGCCAACGCTGCTCATCCCTGACCAAAGAAGCAGCGCCCGGGTAGCCGCCGAAGAAGATGTATTGATCCAGCGACCAGCCGAACGCAGTCTGCATCTCCGAATACGACCAGTGCGGCAGGTGGAGAAGCTCGAATCGGCCGGCGAGGCTTTCGGTGAGACCCTGGGAAATCAACATCGGAGCAGATCCCAACAGGAGGACTTTGAGTGGGATACGCGCGTGTGTATCCTCGTCCCAGAGCCGCTTGACAGTCTCAGACCAGTTGGGAATCTTCTGAACTTCATCCAGAACCAGGATGGAGCCGGACTTGCCCGACTCAGCAGCTTCGATACGAGCCGCTTCCCACTGCTGCTCAATCCAGCTCGATCCGCGCAACGTCGGCTCGTCAGCGCTCGCAAATCGGGCGCGGAGCTTGTGACTTTCGATAACCTGACGTACCAGCGTGGTCTTGCCGACTTGTCTGGGACCGGTCACCGCCTGAATGAATCTGCGGGCCTCACGCAGGCGCCGTGTGAGCATGGTGGCCTGGGGGCGAGTAAATACCAAGGGCTCCTCACAATTTACTCAATGTATTGAGTATTTTTACTCAACCCAATGAGCAAATGGAAGCATCAATAATTTTAAACCGGACGGCGTACGTCCCGGCATGCTGCAGCCCAGACCCAAGAGGAGATTAAATACCGGATGCCCGCAAGTCGCCAGAAAGCGAGCGGTAAGGGGAAAGGATCAACTACTGGGGGTTTGCCACTAGCCGTTCACCCCAATGGAATCAGCAACTTACTGATTCCAAAGGACGGTCATCCCCCTCCTCCCCCTGGATTCCCCGTCTTGGTCACTAGAACGGTCACTAGCGAAGTTGGTTCTCGGCTTCGCCGAACTTCCCCCGATCATGCGCGTTGCCGTCACAATGTACTGGGACCGCCGAGAACAGATCGCGTCCGACCCTCACTGACCCCCGGGAATCCCCAGTGCGGCCGTGGCGGAGTGAAGCTGAGCAATTTCGTCGCCTTTTCAACCACGTCCAAGTCAAAACCAAGGATTCCTAAATGAACTGGAACGGCCCTCACGGAGCGAATTGACGCATGAATCGGCATCGCCATCGCGACCTGGGGATCAGAAGGAGTGCACCGGCGCGAGATACCGCTGCGTGTGCCCGCCGCGTATCGACCATAGAAGCGCATCTGAAACTTCGTAAAGGGCGACACATGCATCAAGAAACCAACTTCAAGGTTCACGCTGACGGCGAAATCTTCACCGGTCAGCTATTTGGATGAGGCAGTCGCGGCTGCGATCCGTGCTCGTCGGATCGACGCCAATCTAACTCAACGGTAAATCGCAGCCCGCCTGCCTTGGGACGTCGGTGTTTATATCAAGAGAGATGCAGGCCGCCGCCGCATCATCGTACCCCAATTTATTCTCATCGCGCATGCCCTGAAGCGGAGCCCGACGGGTTTGTTTTTGTCCCCGAATTTATTGACATCGCGCCTGCACTGAATATAACGCCTGAGCAATTGTTGACCACAGTGCTGCAGTGGTCTGTATGGAACCCATGTTCAGTGCAACATGAGGGTTCGTGAACGGTCGAGTGTTGGCGTCGATGTCAAAGGGTGACCGCATGTCAGTCGCCGTACGCGCTCGAAGTCAACCACGCGGGCCGCAGCGAGCCAGGCAGATTCACACTACCGCGCAGCAGCATCAACGCTCACTCTCGACCCAGAGCGGAAGTAGACAGATGAACGCTGCAGCGCCGCATGACACCCTGTTTTACCCGGCTGTGGGTTAACTCCAGATCAGCAACAAAACAGTTGCTCCATCTTCCCTTTAGAGCGCATCCTCTGCGGCCCGCCTGTCGCCGTGGAGGCTTCAGAAGAATCGAGCAGGCATTCGGCAATGCTCCCTTCGGTCCTCGAGGGTCTAGGGACCTGAGTAATACAAATCAAATCAGGAGTCGCAACGATGAAAAAGCTCGCGCGAATTCATATTGGGCTGGTGGGTTTGGCACTACTGGGTTTCGGCGGCCAAGCACTGGCGACGACGGTCTGTGATACTGGGCCTCTGGCTACTCCACCGATTTCCGGCGCCGCCCTTTCCGGCACCGTCGTCGGCGGTGTGGTTGTCAACGCAGGCGCTACATGCCTCATCAACGGAGCGAACGTATCGGGGGGCGTGCGCGTTAACCCAGGCGGGGCGCTGTTTGTGTGCGCCTCCACGATCAACGGCGGGGTTACCTCGAATGGAGCCATGGAGGTCGTCTTCGGCGCCGAAGAACTGAATTGTGGGGGTGACACCGTCAACGGAATTATCAAGATCAGCAACAACGGCCCAGGTATTTTCGGGCCGCAGCCCTCCATTGGAATCGAACGCAGTATCCTCAACGGCGGGGTGCGACTAAGCAACAATCAAGGCCTGATTGCTGTTTCGCAGAACACGATCGCAGGCGGTCTGGCCTGCAGCAACAATGCAGGCGACCTGATAGATGAGGGTGAGTCGAGCATCATCACCGGAAAGGTGAGTTGCAAATTCGTCGATGTTGAGTAGTCCGGGATGATGGACGGGTCCGGCGACGGTGTGCGCGCCGTTCGCCGGTTGCAGCCATGGCCGCTCGGCGTCCCGACTGGAAACGATCGGGACGCCGACTCTGCGGAGCGATTCGAGACCCCATAGATCAGCTCTGCTGGGGCCAGGTCGCGAATTGGCTCACGGGCCGGGAGTCGTTGCTTACGTCGCGGCGCATGCTTCCGGGGAGGGACTCAGTCATGCGAACCCATAAACTGGCTTTGGTCGCGTTCCTTTTCTCGTTGGGCGGGCTGACCCCGCTGCTCGACCGGTTCGCCGGAGGAATTGTGCCTGGCGCGCAGGCGGCAAACGTCTCGCAGACGGCAGACGCCGAAGGAAGCCTGGACACGCGCCTGGCGACTGCATTGGCCCAGGCCCATTTCACAGGAACGATCGAGCAAGTGTTCCATGAACGTCTCGAGGCTGCGCTGGGTCGGCCGATCGATCCCAAGCTCGCAGATCTTGGTCGCTTGCTCTGGTTTGACAAGATTCATTCCCTGCACCAGGACAATACCTGCGGGGGATGTCACTCGCCCACCAACGGCTTCGGCGATTCCCAGCCCATGGCGATCGGTGTCCAAAACAACAACGTGGTGGGACCGGATCGCGCAGGGCCACGAAATCAGCGCCGGACTCCCCTGATGATCAACACGGCGCTTTACCCTGGCATGATGTGGAACGCCAGATTCAGTTCGCTATCAGGCGACCCTCTCGACAATTCCCTGGGCTTCCGCTTCCCATTCCCAGAGGACGACACGCGGTTCTCGTTTCCACAGAATATCCAACACGGCGTGCATGTCCTGTTGCAGGCACAGGCGCACATGCCCCCGACGGAACTCATCGAGGTGGCGGGCTTCACAGGAACCTGCCCGAATGGCGTTCCAGACCCGACATTGGGTCCTGCCTTTTGTCAGTTCGACGACGGGAAAGGTGACACTGTGCCGCTCCCCGACGCTACTGGCAGCCGCAATGAGCCTATCCGGCAAAAAGCCCTGACTCTCCTCAACGCGAACCCGAAGTACCGGGAATTGTTCGGAGCGATATTCCCCCAGGTCAAGGCGGGTGTGCCCATCGATTTCTTCATGTTTGGCGAAGCGATCGCCGAATTCGAGTTCACACTCGTGTTCGCCAACGCGCCTATTGACCGTTTCGCCAGAGGGGACGCCAATGCCATGACGGGACAGCAAAAACGCGGAGCTCTCCTGTTCTTTGGCAAGGCGCGATGTGTGCAATGCCATGCAGTTTCGGGATCCTCCACTGCCGGACAAGCGAACGAGATGTTCAGCGATTTTCTCGAACGCGACATCGGCGTGCCGCAGCTCGCACCGACGTTTGGCGTGGGCAAAGGCAATGTGATCTTCGATGGTCCCGGCGGAAATGAGGACTTTGGGCGAGAAGAATTTACTGGAGACCCGAACGATCGATACCTGTTCCGCACAGCGCCTCTGCGCAATCTAGCGGTGTCGCCGGGATTCTTTCACAACGGCGCCTTCGTCAGGTTGGAAGATGCCATCCGACATCACCTGGACGTCAGGAAGTCCAATCTGACCTACGATCCACACAAAGCCCGCGTGCCCGGAGATCTTCGCACAGTGGGTCCGTCAGCTCCGGTCCTGGCAAGGCTGGACCCTCTACTGCAAAGCCCGATTGACCTGACGGAAGGCGAGTTCAACCAATTGGTGGCGTTTGTCAGGGATGCGCTGCTGGATGACCGAGCAAAACCAGCGAACCTTTGCAGGCTCGTCCCTGCGGAAGTGCCCAGTGGTCTGCCGGTTCTGCAGTTCCAGGCTTGTCAAGGCGATCGCGCGCCGTAAGCGGCTCTGCAGATCGAGGGATGAGATGCCACGCGCCCGGCGTCGCGGTAGCGATGTCCGCCCGGCACTTTGCTGCGAAACTTCGATCTCAGCGCTGCTCGATGAGCACACTGTCGACTGCGTCCCGGTTCTGTATCCAGGTGGCGGGGAAATCCTGCTGGGTGTTCTCCAATTTGATGGCGAAGGAGAGTTGCGTGTCCGAAGGCCTTGCATGAGAGGGCTGGTTGGCGAACCAGGGGGGCGCGGAGTTATAATGGACACTCCCCTTGTCGTGCCGATCGTAAACTATGCCGTGGGCGCTGATACCGCTGTCGCGAATCACCTGTGCGTTCAGACCAAACACATCGCGGACAGCGCATAGATCAAAGCCCGGTACGGCTGCAACGTTCATCCGCACTCGTGCATCTCGGCCGGCGCTTTCTGGGAGAGAGAGCGATACAGTCATTCCTGGGAAGTGGGGATCATCGATCTTGATAGATAGCGCGTGATCGAGCAGGACTGGATTGGGGGGCAGACGCTCAATCGCGCTGCCAGCGAAGACCTTCATGAGGACCACGTCGTTGTCGAACGCAGGTTGCACGAGTAAACGTCGATCGATGGCGACCTTCAGGTTATACAACAGCTGCGCTACATTCGAGGGACGATCAAACAACGCGCTGATGTCGCCGGCAGAGGTGCTCCCGGACAGTTGATCATGCCCAGAATCGGGAGCAGCCCACCGCGGCGATTGCATGTCGCGAGCGCAATGCCCTCCCCATGCGCCTGGGCACCCCGACGCGAAATCGCGCGCTTCCACGGTCCGACCTTCTTCCGAAATAGTCAGTTGCTGGACCCTGTCGCGACCCTGAATTGACGACGCCAGATGAGCCGGTTGGCCTGCCTGCGATCCTCCCGCAAGAATGGCGAACACCGCGCTTTTGCTGGGATGATCTGTATTCTTCTCTGCGTCGTCCCTCGGGAAGTCATAGATGAGCGCACCCTTTGATCCCACCGGCAAACCCTTGTGATCAGCCGCTGACTCGATTCGTGTTTCGAAACCTACCCAGTCGCGCACGTCACAAACGCAGATGTCCGAATCGGTTTCCAGTCGCGCGGTAATAGATCCGGATACGCGCTGGTCCGAGGGTGCCGGCCCATCGAGTACGATGGCTTTCCCGGCAGGCCGCGAGATCTCTTCGTGAATAGCCAGAGTCAGCGCCGGATACCCTTTGCTTTCAATGCTGACCGACCCATCCCTCACCCGGATGACTCTGCCGCGCATCGTCTCGACTCTTTCATGCCATTTTTCCGGTGCCCCGCCAAAGAGGTGCGTAAGGGGTTCGGTCGTGTAGAAGTTCGGTTGCAGCAACAGATCCCTCTCCAGCGAGCTACTGAGATTCAGCAGCAACAGCGGGACATTGGTGGTTGGCGGAATGAGCTGCCCGATAACATGGCCCGGGAGAATCTGGTTCGACAGCGAGGGTCCGGTCGGCTGCGGCGGCGCAGACGGCTCGCCAGCCGCGCCCACCCAGGCGGACAGAAAGACCACTGCGCTCACGATCCGTGCCCTGGCTTTCGCGCATCGACTCGACCTCATCGTCATTTGGCGCGTCCCTCGATGATCATTGCCGCGGAAAGCTTAAAGCCCGCTCGACCCCTCAGGCAATCGACACGTGCCTGCTTCGGGTGGGCTCAATTTCGGTAAGATATGACATACTTCCCTGTTATTATGTCAGCTCAATCAAGGGACGGAACGCTCGGGGCGATAATAGTGATCGATGTTTGTGTCGTGTCGTGAGTGGCATCCGAAACGCTCATCGCCGCGGTTCGTGGAGACAGGGCGAAGCAAAGGGTGACGAGCGCGATCTGAGTACCGGCTCGCTGCTGTCAGAGTGTTGCGGATCTAACTGCCGCGGCTGCGAACTATCACGCCGCGAACAGCCCGGTCGCTTAGATCCCTTTTGCGGAGTTGCAATCACCTCAAATGATTCCGTTCACCTGCAGCGGGATGTCATAACAACTGATGTCAGCGATGCGATCAGACTGTTGCGTCCAAGGATTTATCACCTCGAGCGGTACCCGAGACCAAGGTCTTGGATCTCCTGTTCGACCGAGTTAGGTCCGCGCGCACGCCTGAATCCCGATGGCTCGAGAACCGGGAGTTGATTGCTCGCCAGTGCCGGTGACTGCGTGATGGATCTGCGGACGACGCCAACACTGGAACCGCGACTCACCTCTCACCCTGACGAATGTTTCCGGCAGTCGGGTCACATCGCGCAACGGTTAGCCTTCTTAAAATCCTCCGCTGCCAAGAAAAACAAACTTTGCGGCAAGCGCCCGTTGGAGCAATCATGATTGGCGGCAGCTTTCTAAAGCGCGCGCTGCGCAACTCACTGGTTATGTCGAAACCCCGCGGAGCGCTGCAACCAACAGGGTAGCGGCAGCGCTATCACGAAGCCGACCGTGCGATCCATTGAGATTACTCCGCCCAACCCCAGCCTTGGTGTGGGTACCTCAATGCAGCTCACGGCCACCGCAATCTATAGTGATAGCAGCAGCGCTGATGTCACCGCGCAAGTAGCCTGGAGTTCGTCCAACACGGCCGTCGCCTCTGTACGGCCCACCGACGGTAAGGCGCTAGCCGTAAGCGCCGGAAGCTCGGTGGTTACGGCGACGTTGAATAGAGTCACTTCGGCATCAACTACCCTGACCGTCACGTCGGCCACGCTGGTCTCGATCGCCATCACTCCGCCGGCTTCGAATATTCCGCTCGGCACGACCCAACAATTCGTCGCCATCGGCGCGTACACCGACAACTCAACTAAAAATTTGACCACGCAGGTCACCTGGGTGTCCGCCACAACATCGGTGGGAACGATCAGCAACGCCACAGGCTCTAATGGATTGGCAATGTCAGTCGCCGCTGGCAGCACCAACGTGACGGCGACATGGGGCGGTATCACGTCGACTCCCGTCACACTGACTGTCTCGCCGACGACATTGGTCTCGATCGCCATTACGCCGCCGGGCTCGAATATTCCGCTCGGCACGACCCAACAATTCGTCGCCACTGGCACCTACACCGACAACTCGAGTCAAGATCTGACGACTCGGGTTATCTGGGCGTCTGCCACGGGGTCGGTGGCGACAATCAGCAACGGCGCCGGCTCGAATGGATTGGCGACCTCGGTCGCGACCGGCAACACCCGTGTCGTGGCCATACTCGGCGTCCTGGCTTCGCCTGCGGTGACTCTGACCGTCTTACCACCAACACTGGTTTCGATCACCGTCACTTCGAACAGGCCCAAGATTACCTTAGGGATGACTCCTCCGCTCACCGCCACGGGCGTCTACTCGGACAGCTCCACTCGAGACCTCACGACCACTGCGACCTGGATGTCCAGCGCCCCGTCTATTCTTTCCATCAGCAATGCCGCCGGATCACAAGGTCAGGCCCGCGGCGCGGCCGCAGGCTCCGCCTCCGTCAGCGCGGCCCTGGGCTCCGTTACCTCCCCGTTACTGCCCTTGACCGTGACTGTCGCCCAATATGCCTATGTGGCCAACTACGCCGACGGTACCGTCTCCCAGTACACGATCGGGGTGGGCGGCGCGCTCAGCCCCATGAGTTCGGCCACCATCACGGCAGGAACGGTCCCAGGGGGCGGTCCGCATTCCATCACCGTCGATCTGAGCGGCCGCTACGCCTATGCCGCGAATGCTGACGGCACCGTGTCGCAGTACACGATTGGGGCGAACGGCGCGCTCAGTGCCATGAGTCCGGTCACGGACGCCGCAGGATCGCAGCTCTACTCCCTCAACGTCGATCCGACTGGCCGCTACGCCTATGTGGCGAACACCGACGATTCCACTGTGATGCAGTACACGATTGGTATGGGCGGCGCGCTCAGCGCCATGAGCCCAGCCTCCATCCATACAGGATTTGGTCTCGCCTCACTCGCCGTCGATCCGAGCGGCCGCCATGTCTATGTGGCGAACGACTCCGATGGCACTGTATCGCAGTACAAGATCGTGGCGAGTGGCTCGCTCAGCGCCATGAGTCCAGCCACGGTTGCGACGGCGAGCAGGCCCCTTTCGGTCGCCGTCGATCCGACCGGTCGTTATGCCTATGTGGCGAACTACAACGCGACCCTTGTCGCAGTTCACGATTGATGCGAGCGGGGCGCTCAGCCCCATGAGTCCGGCCACGGTCACGGCCGGGATCAGGCCCCGCTCCGTCACCGTCGATCCAACCGGCCGCTATGCGTATGTGGCGAACTACGGCGATGGCATCAACGCGTCCACCGTTTCGCAGTTCACGATCGGGACGGACGGCGCGCTCAACGCCATGAGTCCATCCACTGTCGCGGCCGGGATCAAGCCCTTCTCCATCATTACGACGGACTGATCGCGAGTGGATGTTTGTCGCAGCGCGAGTGCCTGGGCGAAGTGTGCGATGTGCCGCTATGGCGGACGAATGCGCTTTGACTCCATGAAGCGGTGCCAGCGCGCCCGGAGTTCGATCGAGAAGCGTGCCGCTCGAAGAGTGTGACACCCAATTCGACTTCGAGGTCCCGGATGTCTGCCGTCACCGCTGATTGAGTCCTTCCGACGGAGTCCGCTATTGCCTTCGTAATTTTGTTCCAGGGCGCCTCGGCAGGTGACGTGCCGGCGTACTGCACCGAACCCGTGAGTTCAATTTCGTGGCTCGGGCGTCTCCACTCACACTCGAAAGTTTGTAGAAGACCGCAAAGAAGCAATACAGTATCAGACAGCGATGCTCCAGGCGCCCAAGTGGCGACAGGCAATGACAACACTTCGCGGACCGCTCGAAGGTATACGTATTGTCGAGTTCGATGCGATCGGTCCCCTTCCCCTCGCGGGAATGCTGCTCGCCGACATGGGGGCCGACGTCATTCGTGTCATACGGCCAAAAACGGGGCAAGAACCGTGGGGTGACGTGGGCGGCTCGATTCTTCACCGAAGCCGCGCCTTTGTGGAACTCGATCTGAAAGCAGCTCATGACAAGGAGCAAGCGCTTGCGCTAGTCGCTCGAGCAGACGCGCTGATCGAAGGGTTTCGTCCCGGTGTGATGGAGCGGCTGGGCTTCGGCCCCCACACCTGCCTCACCGCAAATCCGCGACTCGTCTACGGTCGTATCACAGGCTGGGGGCAGGCTGGCCCGCTGGCAACGCGAGCCGGCCATGACATCAACTATATCGGGTTGACCGGCGCACTGCACGCGACCGGGCGCACCGGGATTCCACCACCAGTACCACTCAACTTGGTCGGCGACTATGGAGGCGGTTCGATGTTTTTGATTGCCGGCGTGCTCGCCGCGCTCCTTTCGGCCAAGACGAGCGGCAAGGGTCGGGTGGTGGACGCCGCCATCATAGACGGTGTCGCCTCGACGTGTTCTCTCTTCCACGCATTGCGGGCCAGCGGTCAGTGGAGTGATCACCGAGAGAACAATTTGCTGGATGGCGCTGCCCCCTTCTATCGATGCTATGCGTGCGCAGACGGCAAGTTTGTAGCCGTGGGGGCGCTCGAGCCGCAGTTCTACAGGCAATTTCTAGCCGGCATGGATGTTACCCCCGATGACTACCCGCAATACGATCGAGAGAAGTGGCCGCAGATGGCCCAAAAGTTCAGCGAAATTTTCGCCCGCAAACCTCGCGACCAATGGACAGCCATTTTTGCGGATACTGATGCGTGCGTTACGCCCGTGCTAACGTGGGCCGAAGCGCCGAACCACCCGCATCACCAGGCGCGCAGCGCGTACGTCACCCGCGACGGTCTGTGCCAGCCGGCATGCGCTCCTAGGTTCTCCGGAACACCCACGACTATAACTGAGCCAACCGGCTCAACGCCGGCCGATGTCCTCGCGCGCTGGATGGCCGGCAGATAAAGTTGAGAGTTGGAACAACTGGAGTGAAGGAATCGACTTGATCCTGTTGGTAGCCTCTGAAATCAGGAGACCAACAACTGATCAAGGTGGATCTGAACGCGATGGGCCTTCGGGAAGGACATGAAGGCTACCAGGACCATCTGGCGTTGACCTTCCCGGCATTGCGCAGGAAGTGCACTCGGCAGCGCTGCCACGCTCCCGAAAGTGCCGTGGACGGTGCGGAGGAAATGCTTGGTGGTGTCGCGCAGTCGGTATACACGCCGGAAGGAGTCGAAGCCATACCGGGGGGCTCCTTTCCGCTGGGGCGGATTGCTCTGTTCCGGCAGTGCCCGTGCGGATCAAAGTGAAACACGCTAGCCGTGTGCTGCCACCGACCCGATTGCAGCTGCGAGCAGCTTCTCGGAGACATCCCACAGCCGCTCGGCGTTCGTTGGATCGAGCGCGTACCGAGCAACACCTTCCAAGGTACCCGTTCGACGTTCCACTGTTTCGGCTTCGTTGCAATCGACGAAATAGCGCCCTCCAATACCTTCGAGCAATGGTGATACTGCCAACAGCACCGAAGTTGCAGCGCCCTGTTCCACCGACTTGAACCACTCTGCCGGCGTGCGCCCACTGCCCTTGCCCCCTGTGTGGCGCTGCAGATTGGTGTAGACGGCGCCCGGCATCAGCGCGTTGGCTGTAATTCGGTCAGCCCTCCATCGACGGGTTGCTTCTACAGCGAATAACACGTTCGCGGTCTTCGACTGCCCGTAAGCAAGCCAAGGATCGTAAGGACGGAAGTCAAAGTGCAGATCATCGAAGATCACCGGCGAAATCTGGTGTCCACTCGAGCTGACGGAGATGATCCGCGCACCGGCGCCCGCCACTAGTGCTCGGTGCAGGCCCACGGCGAGTGCAAAGTGCCCGAGGTGATTGGTAACGAATTGCATTTCCCAGCCCAATTGCGTTCGGGTTTCCGGGCATGCCATCACCCCGGCGTTGTTGACCAGTATGTGCAGAGGGCCACGCCACGAGAGCACGAACTTTGCGACAGATTCCATATCGGCAAGGTCGAGCCGTGTCACCTGCAACGCTTTGTTACCGGTGCTCGCAGCGATGGCCTCGGCAGCGCGCTCGCCTGAGGCAACATCTCGTACAGCCAGGGTGAGCCGCGCGCCGATGTGGGCAAGCGCTCGGGCCGTTTCAAAACCAATACCGGAAGAGGCACCGGTCACGATCGCGCTACGGCCAGTGAGATCGATACCCTCAGCGACCTCCGCAGCAGTGCTCGAAAAGCCAAAAGGCGTTTTGATGAGACTCACAATCAACTCCTGCAGGCTCATGGCGGCCGGTGCGGACCTTCCGCTCTACGACTGTGCCTCATGTGTAGAGCAACTCGATCCACTTAGTCTGCAGGGCAGCGTGCACGATCCGCGATAAGCCATGCCAGCGTCTCCGGCTGCTCATCAGCGATGTAGTGGCCGGCATTGGGCACCACGAGACCGACTGCGTTCTTCCAGTGGAGATCACCTCGAGGCCGTCGCAGCGGGACTTCTGAAAGCCTGCCGGAAGAACATTCTCAAATAACGAAGTGGACGGAAAGTTCCGAGCTGGAAGCTCGCGAAAGCCGCTTCTCTTACAAAGGGCAAGGTGCACATGACGTTCGCGGCGACTGGATTGCGGCCGACGGGATAACCGGGCGGGCGGATTTTCGGCCGCGTCGAGTAGGTTCAGCGCGAGGATGAGCGGATGAGCCCTGTCCGGTCCTTCACCTGCAATCCCAACACGTCACCCTCTTAGACGATTTCAGCTCCCGAGATAACATCGATCACTGTTGCAGTGGCTATGAGGTTTGAGAAGCCATCTTTGAGATCGAAATGAGACCCCACGTCCATGTCCAAACCTCCAGGCGAAACTGCCATCACTCCAACTACCGCCTCACCCACTTCGCCCGGTTGTATCGGTTTTTCGCATACCAAAATCCGTCCGGGAAACAACGTTTCTCGATAGGCTATTGTTGGCCCAACCCGCCAATGGAATACGGCGATCGCGATTCGAAGGGCAGCCATGGTGCCACGGGCTCGTTACACGAAACGACCTCAACGAACGCGGGTGCCTCCTGGGGCTGCTTGCTGCCCTTGGGTGCACGCTCCTCTACCCTCCTCAAAAGTTGTAGGTACCGCTCAAGAAATAATTGCGCGGCCGCGCATAGATGATTTCCGCATAGCCGGACGAAGTGGACAGGGACGAATTGCCGGCGACGGGATAGAGTTTGTCCGTCAGATTGTTCACGCCGAACATCAGGCGCCACGCGCGTGTGGAGTTTTCCAATGTCAGTGAGCCATTCATGACAGTCACCCCGCTCGTTTGCGCGACCTCGCGGGAATTGGCCGCGTCGAAGAACTGAGCCGCCGTGTAGGATACATCCAGTCGCGGCGTGAGCAGCAGGCCGCCGGGATGCAGGGTGTAGCCCGCACCCGCGTTCGCTTGCCACTTTGGGGTGAACGGCAGTGAGTTGGACGGCCCGACGGTGGCCGTGACGCTCGACCCCGGCACGACAATCGTCGCGACCTGGTCGATGGAGTTCCGGAGGTAACTCGTGCTGGCATTGACACTCAGGTCGCGTGTTGGCACGTATGTCAGCTCGAGCTCCGTCCCCTCGATAGTGGATTTGCCGGCGTTGAACAGCAACGGTACGACCCCGAGACGGTAGGTAAGCTGCATGTTGTCATACGAAGTTCTGAAGATCGCGCCATTCACGCGCAGCACACCACCCCAGTCGGTCTTCAGACCCAACTCATAGGTCTGAGCCTTTTCCTCCTTGAAGGGGATCGGCAGGTTCCCGGGCGGAGGCGCGTTGTAGCGCTGGTTGAACCCACCGCTTTTGAACCCCTGTGACCAACTGAAGTAACTCATCAGATTGTCCGTCCAGCGATATTGCACGCTCGCGGATCCCGTCGTTGCGGTAAAATCCTGCTTGAACGGCGTCGGTTGTACCAACAGGGGCGGAACGGCGGCAGGCAAAGGATTTGGTGTGGGATTCGTGTAGGGGGAAACGTTGAAGTCTACAATCCGAATCCTCTTGGTCTCATCCGTGTACCGTATGCCCGCTGTTACGCCGAGCCGCTTGGTGAGGTCGTAGGTCCATTGCGAGAACAAGGCCCAGTTCTCGTTCCCGATCTCTGCAGCGTCATAATCCCGCGAGCCGGGCGAGGCTCTGGAAGCCACGAGGGGTGGCGGCGTCGGGACGGGAACCTGTAGCAGATCATCGACGCTTTCTTTGAAGTAAAACGCGCCGATGACACCATGGAGAGGGCCGGTGTCGGCCAGCGCCTGCAACTCCTGGCTGACCTGATGACCGTTGCTTTGGTAATCCGTCTGCAAAATCAGAAACGGCGTGTTGTCCGCATCCCGTGCCCCGGTCCACCTGAGCCGGCGGTACGCGCTGATGGACTTGATTTTCAGAGCCTGGTTGATCGTCCACTCGGCGGAGGCGGAAGTACCCCAGTTTTCCAATGTGCTCTTGACGGGCGCGGTACCGCCGTTACGAAACGGCCCGAGATTCCACGTTGCCGTGTTGGCGCAGCGACTGTCAATCGAGCCTGCTGGGACAAACGGCGGCGGGAATGTCGCTCCGGGACACCCTGCCGCTACACTCACAACAGCGGGAAACGCTTGGCGACCGTTGATGGCTGCAAATACAAAAGGCGAGCCGTGTTCGTCGGCATTGGAATAGTCACCACGGAGGACTACTTTCAACTGCCCTAGCGGCTGCCAACGCAACGACGACTGGACCGTGTAGCTGTTCTCGTTTCCCAGATCGACACCGTCCGATACGCGAGTCACATAGCCGTCGCGTTTACGGAAGCCCGCTGAGACTCGAGCGGCGAGCTGGCTTGCGATCGGAACGTCCACGGCGGCGAACGCTTCCCGCAGTCGATCGTCACCGACGGTCACGCGTGCCGTGCCTCCGAATTCGTTACCTGGATCGGTAGTTGTGAGCAGGACAGCGCCTCCGATGGTGTTGCGCCCGAAGAGCGTGCCTTGTGGACCGCGGAGAACCTGCACCTTGGCAATGTCACGAAATTCCATGACTCCGCCAACCGCACGGCCCATGTACACATCATCGATATAGAGACCCACACCAGGATCAACACTTGGGGACGCATCGGTCTGGCCAATTCCACGGATGAAGACTTGCGCCGCAGAGTTGTTGCCTGACAAAGGGGCATAGCTGTGGAACTGCAGGCTGGGTGTGACGTGTCCGAGATCCTCGGTATTGAATATCTGCTGACGCTCGAGGCTGTCCGCGGTAAACGCGGACACGGCAATCGGTGTGTCCTGAAGCCGTTCCTCGCGGCGGCGCGCCGTCACTACGACTTCTTCCAAGCCGCCGCCCGAATCTGCGCTGGCAGAGGCTGCGGACTGTGCTTGCGCAGGCTCAATGATGGCCAGTGTTGCGAGCCCTGGAAGCACCCACGGAAGCGCGACAACTCGGATCAGGACCGGCAGCCATACTTGCGCGCACGAGTACTCATTCACGTGATTCGCCTCGCCTTGGAGCGACACACACGAAACTGGAAGCGTCATTCGTTGACCCGGCGCCTACGTAACGGGCTTGGCGCGGATATGGGCAGAGCGGCCGAGTACCGCCTGTTGGGAAGTTCTCAGCGACTCTGGGATCGAACGAGCCGTCGCTGGGAAAGGGTGCGACCGGATCGGTGTTGCTCGCCACGATCCGCTCCGGTGGAACTTCCTGTTCCACCCATCTCGTGATCGCCGTCATCATGTTTGCCGCAAAACTGGTTGTACCGGGCCCACCACCGCAATGGGCCATGTTCGGCACCATGAACAAGCGTGCGAACTGCGCCGCATGCCGGTCTTCGTCGGCCAGCTGCTGATACCACTTCACGATGTCGACACCGGAGAAGATGCCATCGTTCACCGAGCTGTAGATAATCAGCTTGCCGCCTCGACGCCGGAATGCGTTGAGATTGGTAGAGTTTGCGGCCATGAACTGCATTGCGCTCAATGGATAGTCACCCGTTCGGGCAAAGATCTTCGGCGCGTCGGTATCGAAGTTGTATGAAAAGATGAAAGCCTCCTGCCCGTTCGGTCCGTTGACCGAAAGTGGCACGGGTGGTGTTGTGAACACCATTGGCACCGCGGCAGCACCCAGCGTCAGATTCGCGGAAGTGTTGTATGCAGGGTTACCTAAAAAGGACACATTCCACGCCTGCCAGCCCAGCGCCACGCCTTCGGCAGGCGGATTCCAGATCCCAGCGTCCCAGTACCATCCCGAATACAACGCCCGGTTGGCAGAGTCGTGAGGTCCTGCGAAAATCCGCTTCAGCGCGGAAACCTGCTCTGCTGTCAGGCACGATCCACCGTGCGGAATATTTCCGTGGGAGCCATTCGGGCTGCACGTGAATTGGGTCAGCGCCGGGTAAACGCGTCGATCGGTGCAGTTGGGGAAATCGTCCACGATGCCGTCGACGAGCCCGTCCAGGGCATCGCAGACACTCAGGATCGCAGCAGAGGTCACGGCGAGGTCCGCGTTGGTGAAAGTCGATGGCAGATACGGCTGGCCGTTGGCATCGACCGTTGTTGCCAGCGGTGCGAGGCTTTGCTCGTTCCAGGCTTCCGCGATGGCTGCCTTGGGCAAATTGAAGCCGGGATTGCCGGCCACGACGCCATCAAAGAGTGTTGGGAACCGTTCCGCGGCGATCATCGCATCACGGCCGCCGTTGGAACACCCACAGATGTAGGAGCGGCGAGGCGTCGATCCGTAGTATTGCTGGATCAGGAGCTTGGAGGCCAGCGCTGTGCGCTCGACACCAACGAATCCATAGTCCTCGCGCGCCTTCTCATCGATGCCGAAATGGGCGACGCCGCCGGCACTATCGTCCTGATCACTCCAGGTGACCCCGGGTGGCGGTGTGTACGGCGGAAATCCCCCGGCCGAATTCTCGTGGCCCCCATCATCACTGGCAACTGCCCAACCCTGCGCCAGCTCCAGACCGAAAAAACCGACGGGATTGGACGCGCTCCCATCCAGCCCGCCACCGCCCATCAACTCGAAGTTGCCGCTCCAGGTGTCTGGCAGGTTGAGCTCGAAAACAATTCCGTACGTGAAATGATCGGGATCCTGTGTGCTGACTCGCCTGCTTATGACGCCTACGACGTTGCAGTAGGCCGGCAGAGTCCCGGATGCGGTGTGGTAGGTGGCGGTGAGAATCTGTACGTTCGAAGCAGAAAAGCCGACAAGGCCGGAGCATGTCATAGCGGGTACAGCTCGCAACGCCGCCTGCGCCACAGACGAGGCGGGCTGAACCAGACTGACAACCATCAGCAGTCCGGCGAGCGAGATCCTGACAGACGACGCGGCGTTTCGAAGACGTGAAGCCACACTTAGCTGAGAAATCATGTATTCCCCCCTTGTTCACCGCCCTTGAGCAGCGATGGCCTGGTGCAGCAGCGCTGATTGAACAGGCGCGCAGTGCCCGGCAGGGGAGATGTTAGTGCCGACCCAGAAGGGGCATTTATGTAGCAGTGCACTCAGCGTTGACGCCCAGCGCAAAGCGCGGATGGAATCAGCGCCGCGGTATTCGCCGGCAGGAAGGCGAGTATCTCGGCTCAGGAGTTGAGCGGAATTGGCGGGGATGGACGATCGACGCACGCCAGTTTGGCGGCCCGGAACTCGCTTGGCGTCATGAGATAGTGCTCCCGGAAAGCACGGCAGAAATGCGCGCTGCTCTTGAATCCGTGCGCGCAGGCGATGTGGGTAACACTGCTTCCTGCGCGAAGCGGATCCCCGAGCAAGCGAGCGCACTCCTCCAGTCGGCGGCGCTGGATGTAACGCGATACGCTCTCACCCTGTTCACGAAAGAGCAGGTGTAGATAGCGCAAAGAGATGCGCCCCTTCTGCGCGATCGCGCTGGGGTCGAGTTCCGGATCCCAGAGATTAGACTCAATGAAATCGATCAGCTGCACACGTAAGACTGCCCCATGGGTCCAACCTCCGACATCGGCTCGAGGCAGAGTCGCGCAGGCTGCCGCGATGACGCTCATCAGGGCACGTGTGAGATGTCGTTTCGAGGCCTCATCCGTAGTCTCCGGCAACCTTCGCCACACGTCGCGAATGAATCGCGCAGCGAGCCGGCTCTCAGCACTGGAGTGCGGCATCGGCAGCAGAGTCAGTTTTTCCGGGCAAGCCACGTACTCACGCAGAAGCGTTCGCGGGATCCGCATGACGAGAATCGAGGTCGGAGAATCGAAGCTCACCCGATAGGGCCGGCTGCTGTCGAACAATGTCAGATCGCCTGGTGAGAGGGCCAGCTCACGCCCGCCCTGCTGATTGACACTAACGCCGCGCAACTGCAGGTGTAATAAAAAATTGGCGTCGGAGCAGCGACTCGCCTGCTCGCGCGAGTGCGTGACGGTGGCTCGGGTCGAGTCGGCAATTGCAAACCGCACTTCGGGCAGGTCCTGGCGTCGCATCCGGGCGTTGATCTGGTTTCCCGGAACATCGACCGTAAGAGACGTGAACGTGTCACATACCACGTCATTCCAGAACTCAATTCGCTTCGCGCCGACGAGGCCTTCCGTGCTGAGCGCCTGAATACCCGTCACCGGATCCCCCTTTTTCCAAGCGGTACCCTGGACATTCACCTCGAAACGAGGCGCGCCAGGTCTTTACGTTCCGGGTCGTGCCAGCCGATCGTAACGGGGCCTTACTATTCTTGCAAGTCGGCCAAAGCCTCGGCCGGCATCCTCAGCCGTACACCAATTTGTCGAGCAAAAGGCGCAGCCGCTTGCGCTCTTCCAACGTTAGTTTCGCGCCGACAGCCCGCTCATGCGATGGAATCCGCTGGCGCAACGCTTGGAGCATGGCTTCACCGCGCGACGTAAGGTAAAGGGCGTAGCTGCGACCGTCCTGCTGCGAGCGGTCGCGCCGTACGAAGCCCTTCTCCTCGGCGCGCGAAACCTGCCCTCCAACCGTGGCACGTTCCAGTCCGATGATTCGGGCAAGCTCAGCCTGATTGGTCCCAGGATGGCGATTCAACAGAGCAAGCACTCCGATGAGGTTCGGGGTGATCTCGCCGTGCCCGATCCGCGCTGCAAAGGTCGACATGACACACATGTAGGCCACATGCAGATACAGCCCGACTACGGGCTCGCCTGTCGGGCTGAGCTCTGCTTCAATCATGGCGGTCGGCGACGTGCGTGCGAGAGCAGTGGCCGCGTTATGCGAACGCTGCCGGCGGCCGATGGCCGTACGGTTTTTCTTGCTCGCTCTAGGTGCTACCGTCACATGAACCCACAACTTTGGTCGAGGGTCAGGATGTTAGCAGCAACCCCACCTGCGGCAATACCGCTGCGCGCCAGTATTCGAGACTGTCCGGCAAGAGAGTGAACTTCACTTGTCTGGTTTCACCTCGACCAAGTGTGACCCGCTGGAATCCTTTCAG
>Ga0207703_10000864_pt1 | contig 29667 bp, 19 predicted proteins | sample KBSSwiS12_FD_184304 | JGI IMG/M metagenome (GOLD analysis project Ga0207703, IMG submission 184304) | Switchgrass rhizosphere microbial communities from Kellogg Biological Station, Michigan, USA - KBS Switchgrass S1-2 (SPAdes) (version 2) | ecosystem: Host-associated > Plants > Roots >...
CCGTGAAGCATCCCGCGGCAGTTGTAACCCGGCGACCAGTCGCTCGAAGGAAATATCCTGGTGTGCCTGGGCCTCCAGCACCCGCTGCCGCACCTGCTGCGTCACTTCGACAAAATTCTCGTCGCCTCGTAATCTCAACCGCAGCGGCAACGTGCTCACGAAGAAACCCATCGTTCCCACCACGACATCCCGCTGAGCGCTGTAGCGGCTCAGCAAAATCTGAAACGCACCCAGCAGAACCACATACAGCGTTGTCCCCTGCGTACGCGCCAACGCCTCGAGCTGGCCGCTCAACTTCACCGGTAGCGTGAATGTACTCACTGCACCGTCATGAGCGGCCAAGGCTGCGCGCGGTCGATCCGTCGGCAATTCCAATGCCTGCGGCGCTCCACTGAGTTGCTCCCGCCAGTAGTCGAGCTGCTTCTGCAACAACTCACCCGCCGGGTCACGCAGGCTCCTTTCCTCTGCATTCATGGGTTTCCCCGTCGCACAGCGGTGAGAAATGGAAACGAGCTGGTCGTGAGCCACAGACGCAGCTTGTTGGTAGTCATGAAATCGCGGCTCAGGCCAAGCTCGTCAAACACCGCGCCCATTGGACGCTGCGGCCCGCGTGCATGGATCTCGATCACTCGCCGGCAGACTTCGTTCGGGTGAGTGCCGGGGTAGTCGATCAATTTCGGAGCTGCTTGGTACAACCCGGTAGAGCTTTTGAGGAAGAGCTTCTTCCGTGTCGCGCTCCGTGTAAAACAACGCTCGAGAAACTCCCGGGAGTTGGTTGCCTCGCTGCGACGCTCGCGTCCCGAATCACGCCGTCCAACATAGAACCAGAGGAATGGCCCTCTTTCCAACAGCAGATGGTGGGTGATTCTCCATCTTTCCAGGTCAGGCAGTGCCAGATAGCGCGCGGCAACCTCGCTATCGGCGAATTCCAGGTTCCAATGAAACTGTCCGGCCGCCTTGTCGTATTGGTTTATGCAAGGCGCGAGCAGCTCCAGTCCGCACTCGGCCAGCAGCTCCTGCAGCGATTCCACCGTGTACGAGTGCTCGACAGGTTGCAACAGGGTGTCGGCGAACTGTGCTTCCGAGACGCGCTGCTGGCTCTCCAGGAGTCGATCCATCGAGCTGGCACTGCGCAGCGCGCCCGCGATGGCCTTGGCCACCCGCAACTCATGCTCGAAATCCGCTCCGGCGCATAACAGGCGGATCGCCTTCTGGAACGCCGTCGTCGAGATTCTGTGGTAGTGATTGTAGACCATCAACTCCATGAAGCCCGTGGGCCGCAACGCCGCGGCCAACCTCGACAGCGGCTCCCGCGGGTCGGCGTTATGATGGATGACGCCGGTGCAGATGATGAAGTCGAATTCTTCCCGATAGCGTGCGTCATTCACACTCTCATTGCGAAACTCGATGTTGTGCACGCCCAGGGCCTGAGCGCTGCGGCTGGCGCTCGCCAACGATTGCTCCGATAGGTCGGAAGCCACGATTGTCGCGCTCGGAAAGCGCAATCCCGTAAAAACCGCCTGGTTCGTGCCGCACCCGGCGACCCAGAAACGAGCGGCTTGCGCAACCGACACGTGGTCCCAATCGCCCAGACTTTGATTCAACATCGTCGTCTCAAAAGCAGGATCCACCGGCGCATCGAACGCCGCCGGCGGCTGCGGGAATTGGAATCTGCCATAAAAGGCCCGATTGACCGCGTCGACAGTGTCGGTCGCACCGGCGAGCCGGCGTTCCTGCCATTGGATTTTCACGGGCACTCTCGCAACGAAAAGCTATTGGGCGTCAGGGATTTACACACTTGCAGCGTGCAACCGGCCGGCCCGCTGCCATTCAAACACAGTACCAACAGCCGGCAGTGTGCGCCCTCGCCTGCAACAACACACGCGCTACCGCCAGGGTGCGCGATAAGTGCCGGGGATCACGAAGTCGGCGCGCAGCTCCGCGCTGTGTGTTGACATTGAGCGCTGAAATGCCTCGCGGTTCGCCACCGCTGCTCCCGCGAGCCGTGCCCGCAGATCCTTACGATCGTAGAGGGTGCCCCCTTGAGAATCCTGTTCCAGGAAGCTTTCGAGCGCGAACGTCGCCTGCATCTCCAGCTCACAATGTGCGAATAGAGCCTGCAGGGAGGCTTCGGGGGCACGCAGCAGCTCTTCGTAACTGGCAACGAACATCCGGGCTGCGCGGTCCTGCATTGCCAGACAATGTCTGACGAAATATATCCACTGGCGGGCCAGCAGATCTTCTATATCGAGCTCTCCTGCGCGCGCCTGCGCATCCCACCCGGAAAGCACCCACAGCCGATCCATCAGATCGCGCGCCTGGAGTGTGAAACGATGGATAGCCGGGTCGCGCATGCGATAAGCACGCGCGCACGAGGTAGCCCATGTCTGCGCGTTCCGGTATAGAAAGACGACCTTCGCCGCAGGGAATTCCTCGAACAGGAGAGGCCAGAGCGCGACCACCACCCCTCTGAACTTGATCGCGCACCTGTGCAGATGCATTGCCGCAAGCACCGAGTGAGCCTGGATCTCGAGACAACTTCGGGCCAGCCGACGCAACTCGTCCTGAGTGATTTCGTTGCCTGCAAACATTGTCACGAGCTGAGTAAAAACATCGGGCTCGGAGAGACTGCCCACGCCAACCGCCTGCGCAAATGCGCGACTCACCAGTGTCGATCCGCAGCGCCCCGTGGAATACACCAGGATGAGGCGCTCCTGCGCGACAGCCGCCTCGGCGGCGAGCTCATGGAGAGTCTCATAGGAGAGGGTCATGAGCTCCCGCGCGGCCTGGTACTGCGCCTGGTAATAGAACGCGGCATTACACAGGTCCGCGTCCGCAGTGTTGACGAAAACGGCCTCCCGTCGAGAATGATCCAGACAATACAGGCTCCAGGACGGGCTGCTCAGTGCACGGCGTGGGTCCACATGACCGAGCTCACGGGCGCTGAAGTCACTGACAGCCGCGACGGTTGCCGGATGAGCCCGTTGCCTGCCGACAATGTCCGAAATCCTCGCGTTGTGATATTGGCTCATGCCCAGTCCCTTACCTCATGTCCCGCTGCCCATGGCCCGATGCCTGACCATGTTGGTGGATGCAGAGTCGAAAACAAAGGAGTGAAGACTCGCCATGCCCGTAAGCGTCGATATGGAAATCGATGTCCTCGTTGTCGGAGCGGGGCCCATAGGCCTCGCGGCGCTCAAGTCCTTCAAGGAAATCGGCTTGAGCGTGCTCGGCGTGGACAGAAGGCCCGCCGTCGGCGGTATCTGGTCGACGCCGTGCGCGCGAGGCGAGCCGATCTACTCCGGGCTCCTGATGAACACCTCCTCCCAGACAACGGCGTTCTCTGACTATCCCCAGTTGACGGCACCACCCCACCAGACGGCGCGGCAATATCACGAGTACCTGCAAGGATATTCTCAGTTTTTCGACCTCGAGAGCGCCGTCATGACCCGGGCCACCGTCACTGCAATCAACCGGACCGACTCGGGCTTCCTTTCCACAATCGACAGGCAGGGCGCAGTCATGACGGCGATTTCAAAGAACGTTTGCGTTTGCGCCGGGTTTACCGGATTACCCCACTCTCCCGTCCTCGCGGGCGAAGCAACCTTCGCCGGTGAGGTGTTCCATTCCGGCCAATTCCGCGACCAGGCGAGCGAGCACACCCGGAGCATCGTTATCATGGGTAACGGCAATACGGCGTTGGACATCGCCATGATGGCGCTGTTGCGCGCGCCGAATGCACGCGTTCTGCTGTCGTCACGACGACCGACGATTATCGTTCCGAGATTCCTTGCCGGGATGCCGATCGATCATTATGACGATTACGCCAGGCTCTATTATTCCAACGCCGAGACGGATCCGCCCGCCCTTTCCCAACTCATCGAGCAACACGGCGTCTTCCTCAGCACCTGCGCCGCAAGGACGGATGCGGCCCAGGCGCGCGTTACGGTCAACGATTACGCTCTCGAAGCCATAAAAAGCGGGAGGATCGAGTTGCGTGGAGAAATCGTGGGGTTATGCGGAAGCTCGGTCCAGTTTGCGGATTGCTCCAGGGAAGCGGCCGATTTCGTCTGCAAGTGCACCGGTTGGTCGGCAGATATCTCGTTCATCGCACCCAACGTCACCGATACCCCGTTGATCCCCGGCCGGGCCTACATCGACAGACGGGGGGATTTCTCGATCATCGGCACGCCCATCGCCTGGGGTGGCACGCCCCCGGTCGGTGAGATGCAGGCTCGCTGCGCCGCGCGGATCGCCGGCCTGCTGCTCGAGGACCAGCAAACCGCAGCCCAACGCCTCATCGAAGGTCTCGCCCATTCAATCAACGGAAAAAAGGTGCTGCTCTATGGCGACTCACTGATGCGAATGGCCAAATTGCTCGACTGTGCTCCGGCCGTGGAATGCTTCCGTGAGCACGATCCGTTTCTGTCCCGGCCCATTACCGCACATCATTTCCGGCGTTGCTAGATCGCGGCGCATTTCAACAAAGCCGCCGCATATTCGCAGGCGCGTGCCGTCAGCGCCATGTAGGTCAACGATGGATGGATGTTGGAGGATGAAGTCATGCAGGCACCATCGGTGATGAATAGATTGGGAATATCGTGACACTGATTTTTCCCGTTCAATACGGAGCGGGCGGGATCATGGCCCATCCGCGCGGTGCCCATTTCGTGAATGGTGTCGCCGCCGGTGGACAGGTTGACAGCGAATTTGCGAACCGCGGTAAAGCCGCCGACACTGAGCATGTGGCACGCCTGCGTGGCCATATCCTGTGCCATCATTTCCTCGTTGGCGCCGAAGCGGAAATTGATTTTGACCAATGGCTGGCCGAATCTGTCGGTGTTGTGTTGGTCCAACGCGACGCAGTTGTCTGCATACGGCAGGCATTCCCCAAAGCCCATCAGGGTAAAAGCCGCTGCATCTCGCATTTCAACCGTCGCCTCCTCCGCGCAGCTCATGCCGCCTTGGGCGCACGCATTCTCGGCGGGTCCCTCCCAGCCAATGAAGCCATAACCGCGCACAAAACTGCAAGCCTCGCGGCCCCTGACGTTTCTGAAGCGGGGAATATGAGCTATCGTCGGCCGGTTGATGTTATGATTGCGGTGCCCTCGAAAGGCAAGACCGGCTCGCAGGCCGGTGGCGCAGACCAACCCGAAATGGTCCATCAGATAACGCCCGAGAACCCCACTGGAATTGGCTAATCCATTGGGGAACGCCTCGCATGACGATTGCAACAAAATCTGAGTCGTGGCAATGGTCGATGCACACAGAAACACCAGCTTTGCTCCAATGAGCTCGCGCCGACCGGATTGTTCATCCATGAGCTGAACCCCGACGACTCGCCGCCGGCCAGGGTCGTAGGCAACGCGCTCGACGATTGCATGGGTGCGGAGGGTCAAATTTCCGGTGTTCCGGGCGGCCGGCAAAGTCGAGCTTCTGCTGCTGAACAGCGCGTCAGTCAGGTACACAGGCGTGTTTGGGGGAAAGCTTTTATAGGCGGCTCTCCCACCGTGATTTTCCGTAATGACGGCGGTCCGTCCGATGGTCAAAATCCGATCGTCGAAATTCGCGAGCATAGCCGCGCGAAAAGCTCGCTCCACCTCCGTGAAGGCCATCGGTGGCAGTAACTCACCATCCTCCAGACCGGGATAGTCCTCCCGCAGACCACTCACGCCGATGAAACTCTCGACGTACGAATACCACTTTTCCAGGTCGGCATAGCGAATGGGCCAGTCGACTCCATGACCGTCGGCCGCGTTGGCGCGGAAATCGAGGTCCGACCATCGATAAGCGCCGCCACCCCACAACACCGATTTCCCCCCCAACACATTCAAACGAAACCAATTGAAAGGCCTGCGCGCGTTTCTCGAATAGGGATACCTTTTGTCGTTATTGAACAGATGCCGTGTTTGCTCGCTGAATATATAATTCTTGCTCTGTATGAAATATTCCGCTTCGTACAGCCTCAGCAGCTCGGACGGATCTGCGGGTTTTACGCACGGCTCCTGCGCGGGCGACAGATCCTCGCCACGTTCCAACACCAGGGTTTTGAGCCCGCGCTCCGTCAGCTCCTTTGCCGCCCACCCCCCTGTGAGCCCGGAGCCCACGACGATCGCGTCAAACACGGCATCGGTGACCGGCGCGCTCACTTTATCGAAACACTGTCCAGGAGCGCGGCAATGATCTCGCCCTGCCGTGTCTCGCTCAAATAGGGATGTACGGGCAGTGACAGGACTCGCCGGGACAGGCTTTCGCTCACAGGTACACCACCCGGAGCCAATGGGTATTTCCGATAGCCCCGTTGTCGGGAAATCGGGGTCGGATAACAAACCACACTGGCTACGCCCAGGTCGGTCAGCCGCGACTGGACTTCGTCCCGGTTCTCGACCCGAACCGTGTACAATGACCACGAAGGTCGAGCAGCTTCGATCACGACGGGCACCGCAACATTTCCGGCGAGCTGCCGCGTATAGCGCGCCGCGACTTCCTCGCGAGCCGACACCTCGTCGGCAAACAGGGTCAACTTCTCGAGCAGCACCGCCGCTTGCAAGGTGTCCAGGCGACTGTTGATACCGATACGCACGTTTTCATATCGGTGACCTTCCCGGCCGTGAACCCGGAGGCTCTCCACCCGGTGCGCCAACGCATCGCTTTCGGTAAAAACCGCGCCGCCATCACCATAACACCCTAACGGCTTGGTCGGGAAAAAGCTGGTAACACTGATATCGCCGCAGCACCCCGCTTTGAGTCCCTCGAATTGCGCGCCCATGCTCTGGCAGAAATCGGATATCAGGACCAGATGCTCGGTCTGCGCGATACCTCTCAGGGTCGCATAATCAGCCGGCTGACCGAACAGGTCGACCGCGATCACCGCCCGGGCTCTGAGCCCGTCCTGCTTCACTTTGACTACAGCACGTTGCAGGCTGGCAGGATCGATATTGAAACTGTCCGGCAGTACGTCGATAAAACAGGGCGTGGCTCCCAATAAAGCCACCGGCTCCGCCGAGGCGACGAAGCTAAATGCCGGGACGAAAACGATGTCGCCCGGCCCGATATCCAACGCCATGAGTGCCAGCAACAAGGCGTTGGTGCCATTTCCACACGTGATGCAATGACGTGCGCCGGTGAATTCCGCCAAGGCTCGCTCGAGGCGCGCGACTTCCGGTCCGAGGACATACTCGCCGTGATCCAACACGCGCAAAACGGCATTATCGATTGCCGAGCCGAGTCTCAGCCGTTGCTCCTGCAATCCCCATTCAAAGGCGACACCCATTTTCCAGGCCAGCTCCCATGCGAGACAAATGCTGCTTCCGGTCAGTGACGCGTCCTTGCGCGGTTTGCAGTATCGCCGCGAGCGCCTGCTGTATACTCCCCAACAATTCCGGCGACAGCTTTTGAGCGGGTAACAGCAGCGCAACCGCGTTGGTCCGTCGTCGGATCCGGAACAGGGGCGCCCCGTTCTCGTCCTTGACCACCTGGTCGTGTATCTGCACCTTCAACTTCCTCCCGGGAACCGACGCCGCCATCAGTTGTTGATATATCTCGCGCGCCGGCGGGCGCCGCGATGCGTTACCGATCGAGCGCGCCTTCTGTACTATCGCCTGTCTCCGGTGCGGGTCTTCCAGCAACTCGAACAGATCCAACCCCCATCCCTCGCAGATCTCCGCTGGACTCTCGAAGGCGCTCACGACCACGCTCGGCAAGCGCGCGAGCTTCAGTAGGCGCGATACTTGCGAGGAGGACACCTTGAGCGCACGCGCTATTTCATCCTGCGACTGAAAGTGACCCGCCCGTAACCAGTGAGCGTAGCTGATACCTCGCTCGTAGGGACTAACGTCCACGCGCTGCCGGTTTTCGATGTCCATGGCCACGATTGCATCCCGGTCGGACATCTCACGCACTTCGACGATGAGCGGCTTGTTGATGTGGCGTGCTACAAACAGACGCCGGGCACCGTAAATCAGCTCGATGTCATAGTCGGGTTCCCCGCGCAGAGCCCGACCCAGGGCTGGAACCAGCTGCCCATGCTTTGAAAAGCTGTCGATCTCGCTTCTACAGTTTTCTTCAGTTATCTGACCTTCGAGTCGATCATGGAGCGACCACATGCGGCAGCGAAATGGATTCACTGAAATAACCTGCATTGGCGTGTACCTCCCTGGTATAGCGATTCCATGTCGTTGAAAAATACCTGCTGCACCCTCCCGTGGCAACCTCAAACATCGTTGTTTGGCAATAATTATTCTGGCCACAACATTTCAACATCAGAAACGCTCACGGCGCGCGCGTGCTGGTTGCTCCAACGGGATCAACGTCTTGTGTGTTTTCATCGTGCAAGATCTGACACGCTGGAAAAAGCGCCCAATGAGAGCGTCGTTGACATCCCCATGCGGGCGTTACAAGGTGAAACGTCGCAGTCGTTGCTGAACACAATGTTGAAATTCCTGTGGCAGACGCTCGCAATCGGCATCGGCTCCGATATGGTTTGCCTCGCGCTCCTGTATCTGAATCTGATCCGGATCCAGATTCGGTACCTGAGTCTGAACAGACGCGGGGCCGTGGGAACAGCGGAGAGCCTCGCGGAGCACGACTGGCCGCCGATCACGGTGTTGATTCCGGCGTACAACGAGGCACGAGTTATCGAGGCGACCCTGCGCTCCTTGTGTGCTGTAGCTTATCCACATATGCAAGTAATAGTGGTGGACGACGGCTCCGAGGATCTGACGCCGCAAATCGTAGCCTCGCTCGCGCAGGAGGACTCGCGCCTCACATTGCTGCGGCAGCCACGCAACCTGGGTAAAGCCCTTGCGCTCAACGCGGGCATCGCCGCCGCGCAAGCGGACTACGTGATAGTCCTCGACGCCGATACCATCCCCGATGCGAACTTCCTGAAGCTGATCATCAGGCCGCTTCTGCGGGAAGATGCGGATGCGGTCGCCGGCAACGTGAAAGTGGGCAACCGTGGCGGGCTGAGAATCTCCACCCTGTTTCAGAGTATCGAATACGTGTCGGTACTCAACACGACACGGCTCCTGCAGGGATTCACCGGAACCATCACCACGATTCCGGGCGCCGCCGGTGCAATGCGCACGTCTGCGCTCAAAGCGTTGGGCGGCTATTCATCCACGACACGAGCCGAGGATGCCGATCTGACGCTGCGGCTCGTGAACAATGACTTTCGTGTCGCCTACGTGCCGCAGGCGATCGTTCGCACGGAGACGCCCTCCACTTGGCGATCGTTATACTATCAGAGGATCCGTTGGATATACGGAAACATGCAATGCATCGCCAGAAACCGCCGCCCCAAGGACCGCGGCCGCCGTTGGCGTTTCCACGACATTCCGGCTTTCGTCTATGAGAATACGTGGAAGCCGCCGTTGGAGTTCTGTCGCGCCCTCGTTCCGATTCTAACTCTCGGCGGCCTCATTCCTTCCTACATGCTGTATGGATACTTCGGCCTCATGTTGCTCAACTGGCTGGTCGTGGCGTCCTCTTACAGGATCGAAGCGGAGAGCAGCCGGGAGTTGCTCCTTGTCCCATTGCAGTATGCCTTGTGGCCCATTTTCATGATCGTACCGTATTGCGTTGCTGTATGGCACTTCCTCTTTCGTCATCAGGTCGCCTGGCGCCGGCCCGCACGCACCGGAGCACCCGTATCTTGATGCAAACTTTCGGAGAGCTTTCATGACCCAGCTGCAGATCACTCCCGTGACGGGTCGGATCGGCGCGGAAATCCGCGGACTCACCCTCTCAGGAGCACTCGATGACTTTGTGATGGATGCGATTCGTGCCGCCCTGGTACGCTACAAAGTGCTTTTCTTCCGGGATCAGCAGGCACTCGATGATGGGGGCCAGGAGGCGTTTGCCGGGCGTTTGGGCACACCGTTCGCTCACCCGACTGTCCGACCTGTGGCAGGCACGCAGACTCTGCTGGAATTCGAATCAAAGGACGGCTACGCCTCCTCGAGCTGGCATACGGATGTGAGCTTCATCCCAGCGTATCCCGATGCCTCCATACTGCGCGCGATCGTCATTCCCGAAACAGGTGGCGACACACTGTGGGCCAATACGGCAGCGGCCTATGAAGAGCTACCGCTCGCCTTGAAGGCCATGACCGATTGTCTGCGCGCGATCCATACCAACTTCTACGACTATTCCGCCATTTATCCGGATGCGCCGAAGCACCAAGGCGAAAAGGATCTTGCCTTGCTCGCACCGGTCGTATTCGAGACCGAGCATCCCGTAGTCCGGGTACATCCCCAGTCTGGGGAGCGCTGCCTGGTTCTGGGTCATTTCTTCAAACAATTCGTCGGGCTGAGCGGCGCCGACTCTCAACGCCTGTTCGGCATATTGCAGGAACATATCACCAAACCTGAAAACACCGTGCGCTGGCGTTGGCGCGAGGGCGATGTGGCAATCTGGGACAACCGTGCGACTCAGCACCGTGCGATCGCAGACTTCGGTCTGCAACATCGCCATTTGCGCCGTGCCACCATCGCGGGGACGATAGCGGTTGGCGTTGGCGGCGTACCCAGTCGCGCCATCAAACCTTGACATGGCGGCCGGTCGGGCAATCCGGGCGGAGCGGCTGCTGGATTGCCCGATCATTTCTCCAAACATGGATGCCCGCATGGGGGACAACATCAACGGGGCGAGCCTCCTCAGGGTCCCTTCTTGGGTACAACAGCCGCACGGCCGTTACTACCTCTATTTCGCTCACCACCACGGCCAGTACATCCGCCTGGCCTATGCCAACCACATATTGGGCCCCTGGAAAATGTACACACCGGGGGTACTACCGCTTGCCGACTCCGGATTTCATGACCACCTGGCCTCGCCCGACGTTCATGTCGACATGCAACGCCGTAAAATCATCATGTACTACCATGGAGTGGTATGCGGTGGACAAAAGCAAATGACTCGTGTTGCGGAGTCATCTGACGGAACGGGTTTCGTGGCGGCCGGCGCTGAGATCCTCGACGCGTACGCACGGATATTCACGCACGGAGACTGGACCTACGCCATTACCATGCCGGGAACTTTGTCGCGCTCACGCACTGGATTGGGTCAATTCGAGAGCGGACCAACGCTCTTTGCGCCACAGATGCGCCATTGTGCAGTACGAATCAAGGCAGACGCTCTACAGGTCTTCTATAGCAATCGCGGTGACAACCCAGAATCCATTCTCTGCCGCGAGATCGAATTGAGGGGTGACTGGATGAGCTGGAGAGCCGGCCCCGTGACACTCATTCTGACGCCTGAAAAAACCTACGAAGGTAGCGACCTGCCGAAGCTACCTTCAGCTGCGGGCAGGGCGCCGCATCCAGTCTGTCAGCTACGCGACCCGTGCATATTTTGTGAGGACGGGAAGACCTACCTGCTCTACTGCGTGGCCGGCGAATCGGGGCTGGCGATCGCACGCATTCACGACTGACGCTAGAATCATGCCGGTGATTTCATAATACCAACTTCCGCGGAAGGAACCACTATGGAAGCGCAAGAGTCGACCGAAATCGTGCGGGTGAGCAACTGGCATCTGACGAGGTTGTTCTTTGTCAATCCGCGCCAGGCGTTCCTGGAGCTTGCGGACACCCCGCGCTTCGCCCTGCCGTTTTTTCTCCTGATATTGGGTAGGGTCGCGCAAGTGCATTGGTACTTTTCCGCGGTCGACATCGACTGGCTGAAGCAACAGCTCTTAAACACCATGACCCAACCCGAGCGTCAGCAGCGTGCGCTCAACCTGTCGATGATCACTCGAGACACGTTGGACGTGTCGGCATGCCTCAGCGCGGTAGTGAGCGCGGGGCTCGTGGTCCTGTGTTGTACGCTCTATTTGTATGTTGTCGACAAAATTCTGCGTTCGGAGCATTCCTTCGGACAGTGGTTTGCATTCAGCTCATGGAGCAGCCTTCCGCAGATCCTGGGCTTGATTCCCCAATACATCGCCATGGGCCTGCTGGATCTGACCCATGAAGATGCGAATTCGCTCAGTCCCCTGTCCATGAATGCGGTGTTCTTTCAGTTGGAACCTGCAGACCCGGCTTATCGCCTGCTGAGCAATCTCACGCTGCTGACTTTCGCCCAGCTCGTGTTCGCAGCGGTCGGCCTGCAGGTGTGGTATAAAAAATCGTTTCCAGTCAGTCTCGCCATAGCAGCCGCTCCGGCGCTGGTGCTTTATGGAGCCTGGGCGCTGTATATTTTCTGACCACTAGTGTCGCGTCAGAAGATTGACCACATAGTCGGCTACGTCTTCGAGATCCTGCGTGGAGTATGAGCGGGCGAATGCGGGCATGTTGCCCCGTCCGTCACTGGCTACCGCCACAATCTCCGCACGAGGGACCCCAATCAGCCGTGGGGCGCCGCCCCCACCGCCGTCGCCGTGCTCGCCGTGACATTCGATGCAGGTCTTGCGAAAGATCCGCGCGCCGTTCTCGATCGAGGCAGCGGTAGCAGGTCGAGCGGGTCCACTGATAGCGGTGTCTAGAGAGAACATCCAGACAGTATCGGCGCGCCTGGGGGTATCGGTGAGATCACCGCCCGCAACGACCGTCACATATTGCTTTCCCAGGTGCGCGAAGGCCGTGACCGGTCCGCCAATCGCGTCATTCGTCACGAACTCCCATAACCTCTGTCCTGTGAGCTTGTCCAGCGCGGTGAGTCTGCCGTCTCCGCGGCCAACAAACACGAGGCCGCCCGAGGTGACCAGGGATCCACTACGACATCTTTCATTCCATTGCTGACGCCACACGAGAGTGTTCGTAGTGACGTTCAATGCTGCAAAGACGCCTGCTATGACCGGGCGAATCGCGTCGATTGGCACAACCTCCCCTGGCCGCGGAAGTGCAGCTCTTTCGATAGGCCCGTTGAGGCGCCACGAGTACGCTGCATCCGATGCACAGACATAGAGGACATGCGTCTCGGGGTCATAGGAGCTGGGTGGCCAATTCGCCCCCCCGCCCGTTCCCGGTTTCGCGACTACGCTGTTATTCCAGAAAGGAGTGAAAATCCGGCCGCCATTCTCGAGCTCCAGGCTTCCCGGAAGCGTCTGCGCGCCCTCGGGTGCAATATCGATGGATTGCGGCACGATGGAATCCCCGACAGGATAGGGTTGGCTTCCGGCCGTCGCCTGGTGCGGCTCTTGTGGCACCGCACGCTCCTCAATTCCCAATAATGGCGTTCCATCCGTTCTGTCCAGGATGTAGGCCCAGCCCGTCTTCGAAACCTCGACCAACGCTCGCCGGGAGCGGCCTTCCCTATCAACATCGAACAGCACGATGGGATTCGGCGAGTCATAGTCCCAGATGTCGTGATGGACTTGTTGGAAGTGCCAGCGATATTTGCCGGTCTTCGCCTCGACTGCGACAATGGACGAGGTGAACAGGTTATCTCCGGCACGCCGACTGCCATCGTTCACCGGAGCTGCGTTACCCGTCGAGAAATACAGCAGTCCCAACTCCGGATCAACTGCGGGGGTCTGCCATACTGCGCCACCACCCTGTTGCCATACCGAGCTCTCCGCTGGCCAGGTGTCGTGGCCCACCTCTCCGGGGCCCGGAATCGCGTAGAACGTCCAGCGCAATGCACCGTTGTGGGCATCATAAGCCTTTACACGTCCCCGTATCCCCAAGTCACCCGCAGCGAAGCCTGTTATGACGAGCCCGTCGTAGTACAGCGGAGCGCTGGTGATACTGAAATTCTCCTGCGCCTTCTCCGCCTGGATCGACCATACGACCTTGCCGGTGCGCTGGTCTAATGCCACGAGTTTCGCATCCCGCTGACCGACAAAGACCTTCCCGTCCCCCAATGCGACGCCACGGCTCACGTTGGGCGCTCCTACAGGAGCTGCGGCACCCGGATGGTATTTCCAGAGAATCTTTCCCGTGACGGCATCCAATGCAAAAACGTCATTGGCGCCGTTCGTCGCATATAAAACACCGCCGTCGGCGAGTATCTGCGCCCCGTTGGGTGGTCGCAGGGTCGCACTCGCGGGCAGAGACGTGTGCCACAATGGTTTCAGGCGCGAGACATTACCCCTGTTGATGGTCGCCAGCGGTACGTAGCGTTGATTGAAAACAGTGCCGCCATTCGTGACCCAGTTTTCAGTGGGCAAATCGGTCAACTGTTTGCCTGTAAACGCCGGTGACACCTGCGAAAGCCCAGGCGAGGAACCGGATGGTCCACACGCACAGACTCCCAGCACCGTTACAGACAGGCACGACCTGGCCCAGCGTATCGCTGCCTGTGAAACTGCACGAGCTACGACCACGCATACCCGCCATTGATCCGAGTACACTCTATGAACGCAGGGTCTCGAGCCCGCAGCCAGAGGTGACAAACGGATTGGCGAACGTGCTCACGTCGCTCCGACGATTGTTGGGCGCCACCGATTTCTGCGGCGCTCTCCCGGCTTCGCTCGGCGACGTTCTCTGCTTCGTTCCCTGCTTTGATAGAGCGTTCAGAACCCAATCCTTCTCGTCCGGCGAGTAATAAGGGATCTCGATCGTCCCGCCGCCTACGCCGTCAGGCTCTTCTTTGATCACCAGAAACAGACCATTGCGCAACTCACACTCCTCCCGATTTTTCGGCACAGGCTTGCGTGATGCTCGCTTGTCTGTTTTCCCACGCACACTCGACAACCACGCTTCGAACTCGCGCACCGACTTGTTCTTCGAAATGCAGTCCAAAGCCGCATCGATAGCGGCATGCTCGTCTTCCACACCGGCCAACACCTTGCCGTGACCCACGGAGAGAGCACCTTCGCTGATGAGGCGCTGAACTCCCAGAGGCAGAGAAAGAAGCCGCAGATGGTGCGCGATTGTGGACTGGGACATACCCACGCGTTCACCGATCTGCTCTTGCGTGAGCTCGAAGTCATCCAACAAACGGCGTAGTGCACGAGCTTTCTCGATCGGATCCAGATCGCTCCTTTGCAAATTTTCGGTCAAGGAGATCACCAGGGCCTCGCTGTCCGAGCACTGCGTGATGACACAGGGAACCCGAGGCAGATTCAGGAGTCTGGCCGCTGCGAAACGGCGCTCCCCGGCGACAACCACGAAAGTGTCGGTATCCACTTGCCTCACTATGATGGGCTCGATAATGCCCAATGCCGCTATCGACGCAACGAGCTTCGAGGTGGATTCGTCGTCGCGCAATGAGCTGGACCGCGAGCCGCAGGCACCACTACGCAATAAACTCGTATTGATGACTTTGAGACACTGTTCCTCTCTGCGCGTCTCCTCCTTCATGTTACCTGACCGTGACATCCTGACTCCTTGGGGCCGCACATGCTGTTGTTAGTTCGATGCAGGGCGACCTTAACGTATTGGTCAGGCCAAACGATGTCAACGCTCGACACCGCACGAGGCTGCGGAGCCGGCTGTCACACGCTGTGGGTGCAGTCTCATCGAGTGCCGTTTCCCTACCAATACAAGCACATCCGTCTTTGCATGCTGCAACTCGCGGACCGGCCGGACTAAAACCGACCCTCCTCGAGATCCTCAGCGACCGCCCGGTTGACACCGGGCGAAAACACTGCAGCGTCGGCGCACCGCCGCCATCCACGACGGCCCGCTTGCGCGGATCACGCTTGGCCTGCTGGACACAAAATTCCGCTATCGTCGCACGGTCGGAAGGCTCGAACCGTGTATACCCGTTGGCGCACGACTCTGACCGGCGTGGGTCTATGACGGCAACCTACGCCAATCGATGCGTCCGAACCGCCGGTTCGCATCGAACAGACAAGATCTCCTGTCTCATCGCTTCGATCACCGGTCTTTGCGATTCTCGGATGAAGAAATGATCGCCCGGAAAACGCCGTGAGTGAAAGCTCCGCTTCGTATGTGCGGCCCACGCATTCAGCTCGTCTGTTTCCAGGTCATCCTCCTCGACACCTGCAAATGCAAAGATGGGACAGTCGAGCGGCTGCTCCGCGTGAAACCGATAGGTTTCAAACAGTGCGAAATCCGCACGGATCTGCGGCATGAATGTGTTTCGCAGTTCGATGCTCTCCAGGATAGGACCCACGTGGTTACCGTAGTCCTTGCGAAGCTCTTCCAGGAACTCCTCCTCGGGGAGCGATGCGATCGGAGGCTTCTTCTCCTGTAGGTGCGGCGCTTGCCGACCCGCCGGAACGAACAGGAAGGGTTGATGGGTTCCTCGCCTTCTCAGTTCCCTGATCGCTTCGAACCCAACGAGCGCTCCGAAGCTGTGGCCGAAGATGACGTAGGGTTTATCCAACAGTGGAGTCACCGCCGCGACGACCTCGCCCGTCAGATCCTGCATCCTGGTCATGAACGCATCATTGACACGCCCCTCTCTACCGGGCAGCTGAACGGCTACCAGCTCGAACGGACCGGGCAGATGAGCAGGCCAATCGCGAAATTCCGATGCGCTGCCTCCTGCGCAATGAAAACAGAACAAGCGGACCGAGGCCGCGGGGTTGTGTTTGTACCTGATCAACCAAGGCGAGCGCATGGGCGACGTCATCCTGCTTGCTGGGACAATCTACGCGAGCAGTGCCTCACGCGGTGCTGGTCCGAGCTCCCCGGAATCGCGCGACACCAGGTTCCGATAGGTCTCACAACCTCTGAGCAGATCCGCATGGCTACCGTGACCCACGATCACGCCATCGTCTACGACCAGTATCCGGTCAGCGGGGCCGATGCTCGAGAGGCGATGCGCAATCGAAATCACGGTGGCACCGTGTGATGCTGCCCATTTCCTGACAGAGTCCGACACCCGTCGCGCACTGTCGGCATCTAAAGCGCTCTTGTCCTCATCGAGAAGCAGTATCCTGGGCTCCCTGATCAGAGCTCTCGCCAGGGAGATTCGCTGTCGTTCCCCTCCTGACAGTCGAGCAGCTACTTCGCCGACATCTGTTTCATAGCCTTGCGGGAGTTGTACGATGAACTCGTGCGCACACGCCAACTCGGCCGCTGCCACCACCTTGGCCTGGTCGGCGGCGTCCGCTCCATAAATGATGTTATGGAACACCGTACCGGAACGCAGAGCCTCCTTTTGAGGCACGTAGCCGACAAATGAGCACAACTGGCCGCGACCGAGCTCGCGGCTGTCCCGGCCATCGATCAGGATGTGTCCTGCATCCGGGCTGTAGAGCCCTAACAGCAGCTCGAAGAGCGCCGATTTCCCGGCGCCCGATGCACCGACAATGACGGTGTTCGCGCCTGCTTCGACCACGAAGCTGATGCCCTTCAGGACCTCCGTCTGCGATCTCGCCGGGTACTTGAAATGAACATCCCTGAACTCGATGGTGCCGCGGACGCAGCTCAGGCTCGCGCTCCTCGGCCCTGAATGGCTCTCGACGGACAGGTAGCCCATGATCCGTTGGGCCGCTCCCGTAGTTTGTTTGAGCCCGGCCACGAAACCGAAGAAGGCGGCCACCGACTGAATGATGAGTGTGTTGAAATACGCAAAGGACACCAACTGGCCGATGGTCAGCGCGCCCGAGTAGATGCTTCTGGCAGCCGCCCACAGCAGGAACAACAATGCGATCATGGCCATGAGGCTCACCGAGGACGTCATTGCCGTCTGCAGCCGGGCAGCCCGGACGACGGTCGTTACGATAGCGTTGGCGAGCTCATGAAACCTGGCGCGCTCCTGTGCCTCCTTGTTGTATACGTGCACTAATTTGATGTGGCGGAAGATCTCCCCGGTCTCCTTACCGAGCTCGGCGGTTCTTTGTTGAATCTGTGCCCCATAAGTGCGCAGTCTGCCGCCCCAAACCCAGACCGGCAGGAACACGAACGGCATGCATAGCAGCACGATCAGGGTCAACCAACCGCTGATGAATAGAGCCCCCAGAGTGCCTGCAATCACGGAAATGCCCGCTGTCACGATTTTTGGGATCTGCTGAGTCGAGAATCCGCCGACAATGTCCGCGTCCGAGATGATTCTCGTTTGAATCTCGCCGCTCGGATGCTGCTCGAGATACGACACTCGCTGGCCAACGAGACTGGAGAAGACATCGACTCGCAGGTCTCTTATGACCCTCATGGCCACCTTTACCAGGCTGTAGCTCGTGATAAAGCCGGTTGTCGCCGACAGCGTGACGACCGTCAGCGCGACGAGGAGCCCCTCGTTCAAGACGGTATAGCCTTCCTGCGCATCGGTTGGTACGGAATCGATGAAGTACTTGATGGCCAAACCGATCGAAAAAGAGATGAGCGCACCGAGAATCGTACCTACGATGCCGACGGTAAGCAGGAGCACGTGCCTGCCGATGTAGGGTCTCAACAGTCTGATGACGCTCATGCATCGGCCACCACGAAGCTATAGCCTCGCTCACTGGTCGTCCGCAGGCGGTTGTGTTTGTAAACATCCTGACCTGATACCAGCACGACGCCATACTTCTCGAGGTCCAGCACCGTGCCGTACTCGTTCACGGTCTTTGTGTCGGGATAGACCTTCACGCACGCTGGCACGTAACGGGCCGTGAAACCGAGACGCGTCTTACTCTTGGAAATATTCGGCAAAGACGCATGCATCAAGGTGGACCAGAAGATGACGAACTGGCCCGCACTCATGGGAATCGAGACGGCCCGGCTCTCGTCGGGAACGAAATCGGGATCCTTCTGCAGGTTTCGATAGTCGTAGCCGAAAAAGCCCCGCTTCACGCCGCCCTTGTCTACGGCATTCACATTCTCCGGCTGATACTCCATTCCCAACGACTCGTCATAAAACATCTCTTCATGGGTACCCGGCATGAATCGCAAACACCCCGTTTCCTCCGTTGCCTCGGTGACCGCGGTCCAGACAGTCAGTGAGCCGCCGAACCTGGAGTCCATGGGCCATACGATCTGCGGCTCACCCGATGCATGCGCGAACGTATCGGCCTGGTGCCAGTCGGTCCCCTCGTCGCCGGGGTACTTCGGAAACATTTCGGATCTCCAACAGACGATGTCGGGCCCTAAGATTCCCTCGACCTTGTCGACAATCTCCTTTCTCATGATGTGCTGACTGAAGAAATCGATGTCCAGATGCCGGTCGTATCCGGCCAGCCGGCTGGTGTGATCCAACGGATATATCGCACGGGTTCGATCGAATATTTCGCTGCGAAGCTTCTTGTATCTGAACCTGATCTCCTCGGCAGCGTAGAGATCGAAAGGACCGATGAACCCATTGTTGCGAAAATTCGTCAACTGCTCGCTGCTCAGACCGTATGGCTTTTTCATGTCGATATCCTTCACATTGCGCCGTTTCACGCGGGGTCTGCTGGAGCCTCGGCCTCGATCGGCGCGCCTGCCGTGCGTGTATATAAGCTTATCCAATCACGGACGGTCGGCTGCCCCATGAGGTCACTCGTCGGCACCGTAACGTTCAGAGCTTCCTCGATCCGGATCTGCATCTGGATCACGGCCAATGAAGACAGGCCGTTATCGAAGAAGTCCTCGTCTTCCGGCATGTCAGCCAACACCCCCTGCTGTCGAAAAATATCCCTGACGGTCGCTGCTATTTGCTCGTTTCTGTCCAATGTCCTCACTCCCTTGGGTCAAGGTGCCTCACGATCTTCGCCCGATCGATTTTCCCGTTCGCGTTGATCGCCAGTGCGTGATCGAAAACGAACTGACTTGGAATCATGTACCCCGGCAGTTGCTCCGCGAGGCGGCGCCGTATGGTTTTCGCATCGATATCGCTGCCTTCCTTGCTGCGCACGTAAGCCACCAGTATCTGATCCCCGAGTGGCAGGTCTTTCCTGACGACGACGGCGTCAACCACGTGCTCCAAGCGGACCAGGTGCGTGCGTACTTCCTCCAGTGACACGCGATGACCGCGCACTTTCACGAGGCTGTCACGCCGTCCGATGAATTGAAGCTCGCCATTCTCGGCCTCTTTTACGAGGTCTCCGGTCCTGTAGATCAACCCTGGCGCTATGGTCTCGTCGACGAAGAAGGACTCACCGTGCTGCTCATTCAGGTATCCCAGCGCCACGCCCTCACCGCTCGCGTACAGCTCTCCAACGGCACCCGCGGATACCGGCATCAGTAGATCGTCGAGGATGTGCGCACGTGTACCAGTTACCGGCTTGCCGATAGGGACAGACTCATTTGGCGGGTTCCTCGAGGTCATGACGTGACAACAGGTAAAAGTGGTGTTCTCGGTGGGGCCGTAGCCGTTGATGACGGTTATTCCAGGGACGTGCTCGAGCACCTTGCTCACGTATCGGGCATTCAGAACATCCCCGCCGGCCAGCAATACCCGTAGCGGCCGCAGCGCCTCGATCGCCTTGTCCGCGACGAGGCTGAATAGCGCAGCCGTCAGCCAGAGAATCGTGATGTTGTTCTCGCGTATATCGCTCTCGAGCTGGTTGGGGTCCAGCGTCCTGCCGGAGTAGGGAACCAACGTCGCTCCATTGAGCAGGGCTCCCCAGATCTCGAACGTCGAAGCATCGAATGATGGCGGTGCGAGTTGCAGAATCCGGTCGTGCACCTCTATCGATATATAGTTGGTGTGTCTGACCAGGCGCGTAACACCTCGATGCGGAACCACGACACCCTTTGGAACGCCGGTGGAGCCCGACGTGTACATGACATACGCCTTGTCATCGCACCGGGAGTCGAAACTCTCTACGGAACTGTCCGCGGCAGCGAACTCCGAGGTGAGGAGCACCGTTCGATTCTGTCTGCAAACCGCGTCCAAGGGCTCGGAGCCGATGATCACACTCACGTTGGCGGCTCGCATGAACTCCGCATTTCTCTGCGAGGGGTTCGCGTCGTCCAGCGGTAGATACGCCGCCCCACATTTCAGTATCGCCAGAAACGCCACGACGATCTCGATAGAGTGCGGTAGGACGACCGCCACTATGTCGCCGGGTCGCACGCAGAGTTCTCTCAGGCGCCCTGCTACGAAGTTTGCCTGGCGATCGAGCTCTCGATACGTCATCTCCCTGCCGAGGTAGCTCACGGCGATGCGGCCGCCGTGCTCGGCCGCAATGTGCTCGAATAATTTGTGAATCGCCCGCTCAGGCATAGCGGATTCGCTGCTCGCAAAGATAGTTCCACAGACTGACCAGTGTGCTCGAGTCCTCGCGCAGGATCCCGTAATGATCCGCGTTGTCGTCGATGTGCACGACCGAGTTCGGCATGACTTCCTTGATCTTCAGGGTGCTCGCAACATTCGCCTGCGCATCTTTTTTGCCCGTCATGAGCAATGTCCGATGTGTTACGAAGCGAGCCAGCTTCAGAAAATCCGCCTTCTTGTAGGCCTGGTAGTTCTGCGCATGCCGCCGCAGAAATTCGAGTTGACTGAATGGCAGATCGATACCCTGGGGCCGATGCTCACCGGCATCGGCTCGCTCGTCCCTGACCTTCTCGAATATCTTGCGCAGATGGCTCTCGTCTGTATGTGCCATCGTGAGCAATCCATCGATCTCTTTCGCGAACTGGGTGCTGCACCCAGGCTCGTTGAGGAGCACGTACTCCCCGTGCGCGAGAACGAGGTGGGAGATTCGCTGCGGATAGCGATTCGCAGCGCCGAGGGCGATTCCCGCTCCGGAACAGTAACCGACGACCACGCACCGTCGAATGTTGCATGAGGCGAGGACGACGTCAAAATCCTTCACATGGCGGGCCAGCTCGAAAGCGCCGGGTGCGGCCGGCACTTCGTCGGGAGAAAGGATGAGTCGCGACTCCCACGAGACAATGTTGTACTGAGGCTGAAAGAAATCGAAGAATGGCCTGGCGATGGTCACTCGCAAGCCGAACGGGATGATCAGCGCCATCCACGGCTTGCCTTCCTGAAACTCACTGACTGCGTAGTTCAGAATCACGCCGTCAGGCGCGACTGCCACTGCCTCTTTCATGGTCAACCTCACTGACACGCTACACGAGCTGACGCTACCCCTTCCACATTCGAAGTCCAGTCATCTGCCGTTATGCCACGTGGCATTTGCCCTCCAACTCGCCGATCAACTCCGACAGGGCGGTGTGGATCGAGCCACAAATTTGCTGCGGGTCAATCGATCCCTGCACATGCGCCTCCAGTGAAAAACCTTCTCCAAGGTCGTTCACCACCAGCGACAGTGGATAGTTGGTGCGCTCCTGTCCATATAGGGAGGTAATCCCCTCAAAGGCTTGCTGTCGAGGCTCCCTGTCCGCCTCTCCCCGTTGGTAGCGGTAGTTCAGCAACGTGGTAAACAGCGGCATCGGCGCAGATACCCGACTGCAGCGCTGTGCCAGCGCCAGAGTGGCATGCTCATGGCGTATCAACTGGCCCAACTGCTCATGCGTTGCACGCAGCGTGCTCAATACACTCTGCCCGCCTGTCGAGACTCGCAGCGGCAACGTGTTGATGAGTAGCCCTACCGCCTGATCGGTCCTGTCGCCGCCTTGCGTACGACCAAACAGCACCGTCCCGAACACCACTTCTTCGCGACCTGTCAGCCGACTCAACACCCGGGCCCACGCCAAATGGCACACACTGGCGGCACTTACACCCGCCTTGCGGGCACAGCGACGTATTCCCCTGGCGATCTGTGCATCAACCACCAGCCGTGCTCCGATGATGAGCTGCCCACTTCGCACATCGGTCAGTCCAAAGGGCGCCGTTGGTTCCTCGATGTCGCCGAGCCGCTCCCTGAAGAATTGCTCATGCTCCCGTGCACTGACGCCCAGGCGCGCCTGGGCTACATAGTTGCGATACGGTGTCGGTGCACCGAGCCGGTCCTGCTGCCCCCACAGGTGCATCTGAACCTCGGCAAAGACAATTTCCAATGACGTGTGATCGAATACCAGGTGATGACTCAACCACATCAGCAGCCAACGATCCTGGACTTTGTCGTACGCAACACAGGCTCTTTGCAGAGGCGCACGCCTGACATCGAGACGATAGTGGCGCGCATCGAACCGCTCTCGCAGCTCACTCACCACATCCACCGAGGACGGCACTAGCTCCTCGACGGGCAGCGCCGCCTGCCGCCACACCACCTGTACCGGCTCGGATAAACATTCCCACAATACGCCCGTGCGCAGCGCATCGTGTCGATCGATCACCGACTGCAACGCTTCGATGAACCGATCCAGTCGCTCGCGTGTGTCAAAGGCCAACAGCCGGGGGAACACATACGGGTCGCCTCCCGAGGCCATCAGGTGATGAAAGAGTATGCCCGCCTGCAATGGCGCCAGCGGATAAATATCCTGTACGTTGCCTGCGCCTCCCGGAATCTGCGACACGATCCGGTCGATGTCTTGCTGTTCCAGATCGATCAGAGGCAGCAGATCGGGTGTGATGTGCGTGCATTGCGCACTAATCAGGTTTTCCGGCACTTCCACGCTCGTGCGATTGCAGCCCGCCTGTCCGGCCAGCTCTGCGAGTGTCGCGGTGTTGAAGATCGTTCGCACATCGGCATGCAATCCCTGCAGTCGCATCCGCCTGATCAGCATGACCGCCAACAGCGAGTGCCCGCCCAACTCGAAGAAGTTGTCGTGACGGCCGACTCGCCCGGCCTGTAACAACTCCTCCCAGATGGCGGCGATAACCGGCTCGATCTTCCCACTCGGAGCTTCATACTCCCGGGTCGCATACGCACTGCTGTCCGGCGCCGGCAACGCCCTGCGATCCAGCTTGCCGTTCGGTGTGAGCGGTAGTGCCTCCAACATAATCAACGCCGCCGGGATCATGTAGTCAGGTAAGTTGTCCCTCAGGCGCTCGCGCAGCTCTGCGACTCCGGGCAGCGTTCCCGGCGCACCCACCAGATAGGCGATCAGACGCTTCTCTGCGCCTTCACTCTGCGTGGCCAACACTACCGCCTGCTTCACCTGCGGCTGCCGCAGCAGAGCCGCTTCGATCTCTGCCAGCTCGATGCGAAAGCCTCGGATCTTCACCTGCTGATCCGCACGGCCCAGATATATGAGGTTTCCATCAGGCAGATACCGCGCACGATCACCGCTGCGATACAGTCGCTTCCCATCCGGGCCCGCGGCTGAAAACACCCGCGCCGTCTGCTTCTCGTCCTTCCAGTACCCGAGCGCGACATGGCGACTCAGGATTCCGATCTCCCCGACTAAATCCGCTGCCGAGCCATCCGCTCCCAACAAAACAATCTCGGTTGCCTCCACCGGCCGGCCTATCGGAATCCGGTCATTTTCCAACGGGGTATCCTGAGTGAGGAAATACTGCAGCGCAACGGTCGATTCCGTCGGTCCATAGCCGTTGACGAGCACACACTCAGGAGAGAAATGCCTCCGTACCAGCTCGCCATCCCGCCCTCCAGCCTCCTCTCCGCCCAACACCACCAGCCGGACCGATTCAGCAATCCTCGACCCGAAGCTTTCCACCGCCACACGCAGCAGCGTGGGTGTGGAATGCCAGACCGTGATCTGCCGCTCCTCCAGCCAGCCCACCAGCTCCCCTACCCCCTGCGCCCTGACATTCCACAAGTGAACGGATGCGCAATTCAACAGGGCTCCATAGATATCCATGACGGCGGCATCGAATGCGTAGGAAGCAAACAATGCGAGCCGATCACTGTTAGCCAGATGCAGCGCATTGGTGTAGGCCGCGATGAAATGCAAAACATTGCGATCGTTCTGCACCACCCCTTTCGGCCGGCCAGTGGTCCCCGAGGTATACAGAATGTATGCAACCGCCTCGGCGGACCGGGCGGTCCCTGGACTGCGGGTTGCGGACGACACGCTAGTCGTATCAATCACCAGCGCCTCGCCCGCACATTGCCCCGCAAGGCCGAGGCAATGGTGGCCCACGAGCACGGCCACGGATTGCGAATCATCGATGATGAAGCGCAGCCGCTCGGGCGGATGCGTCGGATCGAGCGGAACATACGTCATGCCCGCTTTCAACACACCCAGCATCGCGCCCACCAGCAGCGCTTCAGGCTCGAACAGCAGCGCGATACGCTGCGATACCGATCCGAACCGAGTCAGCAGGCGCGCGGCGATCCCATTGGCATAGCCGTCCAGCTGCGCGAAGCTCCAGGCCTGGCAGCCATCGGTAATCGCAAGGGCCTGCGGATTGTGCGCAACCTGCGCTTCGAACCTGGCGATCAGGGATTGATTCAGCGCCGCCGGGTCGAAGCGTTCGAACGGATGGTCAATGACCGATGAGGCAAGGCGGGAGGTACGCATTTCCCACTCCTCCTGCGAGAGCATCTGCAGCTGGGAAATCCGCCTGTCCGGATGAGCACTGATCTGCTGCAACAACCGCTGGAAATGCTCCCCCAGCCGCTCGATGGTGGCCCGATCAAACAGATCCGTGGCGTACTCGAACACCCCTCGCAGGCCCACCGAGGTCTCAACCAGTCGCAGTGACAGGTCGAACTTGGCCGACACGTGCTCACCACCTGGTGCCCTCAGTCCCAGCTTGGGCACCTCCAGCTGCTCCTGCGGCAGGTTCTGCAGCAACAGCATGACCTGGAAGAACGGGTGACTCGACAGATTGCGCTCCGGCTGCAGATCCGCCACCAGCTTCTCGAATGGCACATCCTGGTGGGCATAGGCTCCCAACGCCACCTCCTTCACCCGCTGCAGCAGCTCACGGAACGAGGGGCCGCCAGACAGATCAGTGCGCATGACCAGTGTGTTGAGGAAAAAACCGATCAGCCCTTCCATTTGAGGATGCGTGCGCCCGGCAATCGGCGAGCCCACCAGGATGTCTTCCTGACCACTGTAGCGCGACAACAGCAGTTGAAAGCCCGCCAACAGCAGCATGTACAGCGTGACACTCTCGCGCCGGCTCAACTCGCTCAAGGCCCCGGAGAGCTCGCTGGACAGCTCGAACGGCACCAGCGCTCCTCGGTAACTCGGTACTCTCGGCCGCGACCGATCCGTCGGCAGTTCCAGCAGCGGCGGCGCACCCTTGAGCCGGGCCGCCCAGTACTGCAGCTGGCGATCCAACTCCTCCCCCTGCAACCATTGCCGCTGCCACAGCGCGTAATCCGCATATTGCAGCGGCAGCTCCGCCAGCGGCGAGGGCAGCTCCCGGGTAAAAGCGTCGTAGAGCACGCTCAGCTCGCGGACCATCACCCCCAGCGACCAGCCGTCCGAGACGATGTGATGCATGACCAGCAGCAGTACGTAGGCCTGCTCGCCGATCTTCAATAGCGATACTTTGAACAGCGGTCCTTTCGCCAGATCAAACCTGTGAGTGACGTGCTCCTGGATCAACCTCTGCAGGGCTGCCTGCTCCTGCGCACCCTCCAAGGTCGGCAGCTCTGTGATCTCCAGCTCAAACTCCCGGGGGGGATCGATCACCTGAACCGCCTGATCGCCCACGGTCCGGAAGCGCGTACGCAGGGTCTCATGGCGTCGGATCAGCTCCTGCAGGCTGCGTCGCAGTGCCCCGACCTGTGCATCCGCCTCAAACCGTATCGCAGTCGATATGTTGTAGGCGGAGCCGGTCAGCCCCAGTTGCTCCAGAAACCACAGTCGCTCTTGGGCATGAGACAAGGGCAAGGAGCTCGGGCGCGGCTGCCGTTTGAGCGGTGGTAGCACCCGTCCTTGCCCCTCACGCTGTACTGTGTCGAGCCGTTGAGCGAACTCGAATAGTGTTGGAGCCTCGAACAGCACCCGCAGCGGCAGCTCGACCCGCAGCAACTCGCGAACCCGAGCAATGACCTGCACCGCCAGCAGCGAGTGCCCACCCAACTCGAAGAAGTTATCCTGCCGGCCGACCCGCCCGACTCTGAGCACGACCTGCCAGATCGACGCCAGCGCGGCTTCGATCTCGCCACCAGGCGCTTCATACTCCCGGGTCGTATACGCACTGCTATCCGGCGCCGGCAGCGCCTGGCGGTCCACCTTCCCGTTCGCCGTCAGCGGCAAGCTCTCCAACACCACGAACGCCGCCGGCACCATGTAGCCCGGCAACTGCTCCTGCACGCGACCGCGCAACTCCTGGATCATCACGGCCTCGTCCGCCTGCGCGCCGGACTTCGCCACAACATAACTCACCAGCCGCCGATCGCCGCCGTCATCGCGCGCTACCACAACCGCATCACGTACCGCCTCGTGCCCCAGCAGCACACTCTCGATCTCTCCCAACTCGATCCGGAAACCCCGCACCTTCACCTGGGTGTCCATCCGGCCCAGATACTCCAGCGTCCCGTCCGGCAGCCACCGCGTAAGATCCCCAGTCCGGTAAAGGCGTGCGCCGGCGTCCGCGCTAAACCTGTGCGGGATGAACTTCTCCCCTGTCAACCCCGCTCGCTGGAAATAACCCCGCGATAAGCACACGCCTCCCACATGCAACTCGCCCACCGCACCGGACACGCACAGCTGTCCGTCGGCATCCAGTATGTAAGCCTGCGTGTTGTCGATCCCTTTGCCGATCGCTGACCACTGCCCCGCGCGCTCCTGACTCAGACTCTCCGGCGCCACCGCCTCACACGTCACATCCGCGCCCATCTCCGTCGAGCCATAAATATTGAATAGCCGCGCCTGTGGAAAACATTCTGAGAACCGCTCCAATCCCGATAAATTCAGTGCCTCGCCACTGCTGTAGATCGACTTCAGCCACCGCGCTCGCTCCCCCTGCGCCGATTCCAGTACCGTCTTCAGCAACGAGGGCACCAGCGTCAGCTGCGTCACCCTTCTCCCATCCAACTGACGCAGAAATTCTTGCGGCGCTCGTAACAGAGACGCCGAAATAATTACCAGCGGCACGCCGCAACTCAGCGCCTGGAAGATCTCCGCCACATGATCAACAAAGCCCACGCTCGTCTTCTGGCACAGGACTTCCTCACTCCCGACTCCCAAGGAACGGGACAACCAGTTCACTCGGTTGACGATACTGCGATGTAACCCGACTACGCCCTTCGGCGCCCCGGTCGAGGCGGAGGTATAGATGAGATAGGCTGGATGAGCGGGGCACAGTCCCAGCGCTCGGCTGTCTACAGTTTCCGACATTCCACTCGCAGACGCCTCCAGCGGCTCTGCCTCACTCACCAGCAGCAACTCCCGACCCGCGCCCCTCACGCGCGCAGCCACGCTCACCTCGCTCACAATCAGCTCGACCCGCGCATCCTCCAGCAGATACTCGAGGCGCTTGCGCGGATACTCCGGATCCAGCGGTACGTAGCAACCGCCCGCCTTCAATATCCCCAGAATGCCGATCACCATCTCAAAGGAGCGCTCTACGCACAAACCCACTCGCACCTCGGGACCTACGCCGCGCTCCATCAGTCGATGCGCCAGAACCCTCGATCGTCGATTCAGCTCTCCATACGTGAGCTCATTGCCCTCATGCACCAGCGCGATCCGATCGCGTCCCTGTTCAGCCTGCACCTCGAACAACTCATGGATGCACTTATCATCCGGATACTCACGCGCCGTCGCATTCCACTCGAGCAGCAGGTGTTGCCGCTCCTGCTCACCCAGCATCTCGAGGTGCGACAGCCGCGCCTGCGGGGCCGACACGATCGCCTCCAACAGACGCTGATAGTGACCCAACATCCGCCGCATCGTGCCGCGCTCGAACAGGTCCGTGTTGTACTCCAACACCCCCAGCAGACCTGCCGATGACTCCTGCACGGTCAGCGTCAGATCAAAGCGCGCCGTTCCTTCCGGCCTGCCCGCTCCCTCGTTTTCTGTCGCTCCCCTGTGCAGCGGCTGCACCTCGAGGCCTGCCAGATCGACTGCCTCCAACGGTATGTTCTGCAGGATGAACATCACCTGGAACAGCGGTGTGTAGCTCACACTGCGCGGCGGGTTCAGCGCCTCCACCAGTTGCTCGAATGGAATGTCCTGATGCGCATACGCCTGCAGCGCCATCGACCGCGTGCGCTTCAACAACTCCACGAACCGTGGGTCGCCGCTCAAGTCATGACGCATCACCAGCGTGTTCACGAAGAAGCCGATCAGCCCTTCGGTCTCTCGTCGCGTGCGGTTCGCAATCGGGGTCCCCACCGCCACGTCCTGCTGACCTGCGTACCGACCCAACAGCACCGCGAACGCCGACAGCAACGTCATGTACAACGTCACCCCCTGCTCACGGCTCAACCCCTGCAGCTGCTGTGTCAAAGAGGCCGGTAGCGCAAAGCGCTCCGTGCGTCCGCGGAAAGTCTGCTCGCTCGGTCGCGGCCGGTCTGTCGGCAGCATCAGCAACGGCGGCAATCCCCTCAGCTGCTCGCGCCAGTACGACAGCTGCTTCGCCAGCACTTCTCCTTGCAACCAATGCCGTTGCCATTGCGCGTAGTCGGCGTACTGAATCGGCAACGGCGCCAGCGGCGACGAGTCCTCCCCCTTCGCGTACGCCTGATAGAGGCTCATGAGTTCGCGGAAGAACACTCCCAGCGACCAGCCGTCCGACACACTGTGGTGCATCGTCACCAGCAGCACGTAGTCGCTCGCATCCGCGCTGTCGCTGTCCATCTCACGCAACAGCCGAATCCGACACAGCCGCTCACTCGTCAGATCGAACGGGTAGATGCGCTCCGCGTGTGCAATCGCCTGCACCTGCGCCGCCAGGACAACCTCGACCTTCAGTTCCAGTCCCGGCGGATCAATCACCTGCACCGCGCTGCCATCACGAGCCTCAAAGCGCGTGCGCAACGACTCGTGCCGCTGATACAGCTCCTCCAGGCTTCGCACCAGCGCCGCCTCGTTCGTCTCTCCTCGCAGCCGCAACGCCAGCGGCATGTTGTAGACCGCATTCGGTCCCATGTACTGGTGCAAAAACCACAGCCGCTGCTGTGCATACGAC
>Ga0207703_10000870_pt1 | contig 29633 bp, 18 predicted proteins | sample KBSSwiS12_FD_184304 | JGI IMG/M metagenome (GOLD analysis project Ga0207703, IMG submission 184304) | Switchgrass rhizosphere microbial communities from Kellogg Biological Station, Michigan, USA - KBS Switchgrass S1-2 (SPAdes) (version 2) | ecosystem: Host-associated > Plants > Roots >...
AAGTAGGCGAACACTTCTGGGGATTCTTTGTTAACAGGAGTTAGACGTGCCGAGAACAAATTTGTGGTGAACTTCAGATTGTTCCCCTCGTGGTAAGGTAACAAATCATAACGGACGTAAAATCTCGTCCGCATCCTCGGAGAAATATGAGAATTCGCCAACTCCGCACCGCCATAATTTTGTGCACGATAATGTTTGCAGTCCTGGTTCTGTCAGCGGAAGACGCACGCTTTCCCAACAACGAGGACATGCGTCACTTCCGCAGCATGGATTCGCCCCGCCTGTCGCCGGACGGCCAGCAGGTATTGATTCGTGTGAGCGATGACACTGCTCATAGTGGAAGATCACATTTATGGCTAGCGGATGTAGCAGGCAAACCCTGCCGCCAACTCACCTACTCTCCTTTCGCAGGCGACAAGAACACGAAGTATCGTGGAGAAGACTCAGGCGAGTGGATGCCGGATGGCCAGAGCATTTTGTTTCTCGCACATCGAGGCGAGCAGAATCAGCTTTACCGTTTGCCTATGAACGGCGGCGAGCCGCTGGCGTTCGACCTAAAGGTGGTTCCGGCGGTGGATGACTCGAAGCTGCCGGGTGCGCTGCCGCCGCAGGAAAAAGAAAAATCAGAAAACTCGCAGCAGGTTGCTGAGCCGGTGCCCATCGATGTCTCCGGGTACGCAATTGCCCCGGATGGAAAAACTATTGCCATCTGGGCGAAGGACCCGGCGACTCCAGGAGAAAAACATCAGGAAGAAGAAAAGGCCGACGCCGTGTTGGTGGATCACGAGCAGCATGGAACCAGACTCTATCTGCTGGATCCGGCAACTTCGAAGTTGACGGCCGTCGCGGTCACTGCAGATGTGCAACGGGTTTCGTGGTCGCCGCAGTCCGATCGGCTGCTAGCGGAAGTCGATATGCCAAACCGCGCCAGCGACCTCGGTCCGTCGCTGAGCACATGGTTGGTGGCGATCAGCGATCCGCAACATCCGGCCAAAGTTGCGATTCCTGCAACCGGACACAATACGGTTTGGTCGCTCGATAGCAAGAAGCTTTTTTACATGGCACAAGCGGAGGTCGATGCGCCTCCAGGATACGAAGACTTGTATGAGTTTTCCTTCGACGGCGGAACAATTCGCAACCTGAGCGGGAAGTTTCAGGGAACGGTGGGATCTGCGGTACCGATCCCAGAGGCTGGAGGCAGTGCACTTCAATCAACAGAGATCGGCGTGCAACTCGGCATAACGCGATTCGGCCCTAACAAGTCAGAGCCATTGACAATGGCCAGCCCAGTAACACGACAGCTGCACACCAACGAGCGCCGCAACGGATGGGTCTATCTGGCGAGCAGCAGCACCCAGCCCGACACTTTGTACTATGCGCCTTCGCTGGATGCGGCGGGGCGGGAGTTGGCCACGCCTGCATTGTCCGAGCGGACTTTTCTGGCGTCCGCTTCGCAACTGGTGCATTGGAGCAACGAAAGCCGGCAGATCGAGGGATTGATGAACTTGCCTCCTGCAACAAACGGACAGCGCGTGCCGCTGGTCATGATCATTCACGGCGGGCCTACGGGCGCATTCCAGGACGGCTATTACGCCATGGTCAACTTTCTTGTTGGTCGAGGTTGGGCCGTGCTGCGTCCCAATCCGCGCGGCAGCACAGGACGCGGCGCCGACTTTGCCGCCGCCAACAAAAACGATCTCGGCGGTGCCGACTACCGCGATGTCATGGCCGGCCTCGATGCGGTACTGAAACAATATCCGATCGATCCCGACCGGCTGGCACTATTCGGCTACAGCTACGGTGGCGAGATGGCGGGTTTTGTGGAAGGAAAAACCAATCGCTTCAAAGCGATCATCAGCGGTGCTCCGGTGATTGATCAGTTCAGCGAGTACGGCACCGAAAACGATTCCTGGTACGACCGCTGGTTCTTCGGCAAACCTTGGGAGCATTTTGAAGACGCGTGGAAACAAAGCCCGCTCGCCGGCGTGGCGCATGCGACTACTCCGTTTCTGTTGCTGCAAGGGAGTGATGACGCGACTGATCCCGCCGGGCAGTCACGCGAAATGTATCGCGCACTACGGCAGATGGGAGTGCCGGTGGAGTTAGTGGAGTATCCGCGCGAGGATCACGGACCGCTAGCGGTGGGGATGTTTGGTCTACCTAGCATGGAACCCTGGCATGGGTTCGATGCGCGGCAGCGGATGGTGCAGTTTATTGAGAAAGGGTTTGCTGGCAAAAAACACTAACTGGAGGAAGACTGCTGGTCGTCCAGACTGCACAGCCAGTTTTTGTCTGCACCAGCAATGCTGCAAGTGAAAAACCTGGGCGAAGATGCCCGTTGATTCTTGTTTGTCAACCTGTAACACACACGGCGCGAGTGGGGGCGGTGATATCGAGATCGCTAATATGAACGTCGTGTTAAAAACTTCGCCTTAAACCTTGGCTTGTCGCGCGGCGAGTCGCAAGTGTATTCTCTTGCACACAAGATCTTCCATGCGCCCTTTTACTTGAATGCGCGTCCTCTAAACCTCCGGCGGAGTTTTCAAACATTAGGTGATTCATCGTTATACCGCGTCTTAAAGGGGGATCCATGAATCGACGGAATTTTCTGCAAACGGCCAGTGCAGCTTGCGCTGGTTTGGCATTTTCAAGATCATTACCGGCATTTGCCGACGCGCTCATGACGAGCGGATGGCGTACTTTTGAAGTTACATCCAGAGTGGAGGTACTCAAGCCCAACGGTGTGACGCGCATCTGGCTACCGGCGGCGCTGATTCGCGATACTCCTTATCAGCGGACGCTTTCCAACAAATTCAGCGCGGAAACCGGAACCGCCAAGCTAACCAAGGACATGCCGAGCGCTCTAGGCATTGTGTCAGCAACTTATCCTGCCAACGCGAAGCCGGTGTTGACACTCACCAGCCGCATTTCGACGAGCAATTATGCAGTTGACCTGGCGGGCTCCAAGCCAGCGCCGTCCCAGCGTGCTTCAAAAGCTGAGCTCGACTTCTTTCTACAACCTAGCCGCTATGTGCCGACCGCTGGCATTGTGAAAGAAACCGCACTTAAGGCTACGGCCGGTGCTAAGACTGACGTCGACAAAGCGCGCGCAATTTACGAATGGATCGTGGAGAACACCTTCCGCGATCCCAAAGTGCGCGGCTGCGGGCGCGGAGACATTCGCGCCATGCTCGAAACTGGAGACATGGGTGGCAAGTGCGCGGACATCAATGCTCTCTATGTTGGCATGGCCCGCTCGGTGGGCTTGCCGGCCCGGCATATTTATGGATTGCGGATTGTGAAATCCGATCTCGGATATAAGAGCTTGGGAGTAAACACCGACAAAGCGACCAAGGGACAGCATTGCCGTGTGGAGGTGTATCTCAGCCAGCACGGCTGGGTGCCGGCGGACCCAGCCGACGTGCGCAAAGTGGTCCTGGAAGAGCCGCCGGGGAACCGTGCATTGACCGACGAAATGGTAACCAAGGCGCGGACGCGTTTGTTCGGCTCATGGGAGATGAACTGGATGGCTTACAACTATGCCCATGACATCGTGCTGCCGGGATCGGCCAAACAGCCGCTGGTGTACTTCATGTATCCGCAAGCTGAAACTTCCGATGGACGAGTTGACCCATTTGATCCGGACAACTTTAAGTATGAGATCAGTGTGAAAGAAGTGACCTAGCGTTAGTTCGACGGGTGACTGGCCCAACCCTTTTGTTTCCCTTCCTCATCAACGAATGAGGCTGCCCCCACCCTCTGTGATTTTCAGAGGGTGGGAGATGCAACTTTCAACCTCTTGAGATTGCGATTTTGTATTTGGCGCTAGCAGTTCAAAAACGCAAGGAACGGAAAATCTGCACGATACAGGCTGTACAGGTCCCCACCCTTTGAACACCACAGAGGATAGGGCAGCCCACAGTTATCAGTATAAGTAGGTCGAGAAAAATCAAAACCTAAAGGGTGGTCCCGCAGCCCGTGCGCAGCAGTTAAACTAGAACGCATCTCTTGGGGAATGGAGTAATCATGCCGAGGGTTTTATTGTTTCGCGCCTCCGATGAGCTGAATACGCGACTGATGTCGCAACTCGCCAGCGCGGGTTATGAAGTTTCAGCACCACAGAGCGCGGATGTTCAGACTGTTCTTCAGCATGAGCCCGATCTTATCTTGCTTCAGACTGATGTCACGACACTGGACTGCTGTGGCCTTATTGCTCAGCTTAAAGGCAATGAGGCATCAGCTCCCATAAAGATAGTTCTTCTGGCTCACGGCGGGCCTTTGGAGCGTAGTCGCGCTCTCGACCTCGGTGCGGATGATGTTCTAAGTATCCCCTTTGAATCCGCTGAACTCTTTGCACGAATCCGGGCACAGCTCCGCGAGAAGGCGCCTGATGATCACTTGCGCTCCGAAGTGCTTGATGCCAGGAGAAAAGAGCAGGAGGCTGAAGCAGCGCTGGCTGCGATCGTTACCCAAAAAGAGAGCGGTAAGAAGCGGTGGTGGGCCCTCTGGATCGTGGTCGTTTTGTCTCTTGTCGGAGCGGGTATAGCTGTTCGAAATGCGCAAGTAAGCAGTAAGTCGAATGCCCGGCTGGCTCTCCAGGTGGAAAAGCTTCATTCTGAGATACTCAACGAACGCCAGTTGCTGGAGCGTGTGCAAAAAACTCGTGAGGCTGACGGCCAGGACCCATCAGATTCGGTGAAAAAGCAACTCGATGAGCTGCGCTCCGACAGCTCCGATCTGAGAAGCCGAATTTCGGCATCGTCAGGGGCCACCCTTTCCGATCTGGACAGCCGCTTGAAGGAAACTAATTCACGCATCGGAAGACTAGAGACCGAATCCCGCATTGCGCAGCAAATTGTCCGGGATTATTCCAACAGTGTGTGTCTCATCTATGCAGTTCTTGGCTTTTACGACAAGAAGAGCGGGGCGCAGCTCCGGTTTGCTGGAGTTGACGCCCATGGCGATCCGCTAGTGGATGAACGCGGAAATCCCCTCGTTACCACGGAAGGTAGTGGACGGGCCGTGCACGCTCACGTTTTTGGCACTGGCTTTCTCGTCGATTCCGCTGGCCACATCCTTACCAACCACCATGTCCTCGAGCCGTGGTGGCACAATTCTGAGTTGATTCCTATTGCAGGTGATGCTTTTGAAGCGACGGTGGTATCTCTTCATGCGTACTTCCCAGGCAGCGATGTGGCTTTGCCCGTGCATGTCGATGGTTTAAGTGAAGACGTCGACCTTGGTCTCGCGTCAGTAAATCTTTCCAAGAATCATCCCAAGCCAGTCCCAATCGAGAAGCAACAGGGCGCAGCTTCAGGAAGTGCTATCGTACTGATCGGGTATCCGACCGCCGTCGAGGCGATCCTTGCACGGATCGATGAGGCTACACTCAAAGAGATCGCACAGGCTTCTGGAAGCAGCACGGAAGACCTTGTGCAGGAATTAGCACGAAGAAAACTCATCCGCCCCTTGGCGACGCAGGGCCACCTCGGCGTGGTCGCACCCGACCGCCTTGTTTATGACGCGCAAACCACTTCCGGTGGATCTGGAGGGCCCGTGTTCAACGTTGATGGCAAAGTGATAGGCGTGAATTTTGCAATACTTACCAACTTCTCTGGCTCAAACTTCGCCGTGCCGATTTCGTATGCCGCGAAGATGCTCGAAATACCTAAGACCAGGAAGGCTGGACGGTGATTGACAGGTGGCCCACTCAACCCGGTTTCGGCTTGAACGGGTCACTCGTCCTTTCTTCACCTTAAAGCCTCACGAAAAAACTCCCGGCCAGCGGCGCCATCTTTCTCAAATGAGCCCTGCCCTTCAATCGAAATGCCGCCGGAATAACCGGTCTTTTTCAGGGCGGCAAAGAAAGCGCCGTAGTGATCGTCTTCGGAGAGCGCATGTGGCCAGAGCCGCCCGTGCGAATTGGCGAAGTGCAGATGTACGATTTCCCGCTTTGCTTCTTCGATGATCCGCGGGTTTTCGTTCTCTTCGCACAGGTGGAAATAGTCGATGATCATTCGCACGTTGGTGTGTTTCACCCTGCGTACCATCTCGAGGGCCTCGGCACCCGTGTTCAGGATGTTGCTTTCCTGACGTCTTAGAGGCTCAATCGCAATAGTGATGTCGAAGCGGCGCGCCACCTCACCGGCCATCTGCAGGAAATCAGCGATCTGGTCCTGCGCCCGTTGGCGAATGAAACCTTCCGGGACATTACGGGACCCGGCACTCCCCCACACCACAATGGAAGCACCGAGACGGCGGCACCGGGGCAGGCAAACTTCCAGATACTCTTTCAACGCGGAGTTGGAAGCCTCGGGGCCAACCACCTTCAAATCCGGGCGGCGGATGAAACTATTAAAGGCATGACAGCGGAGGGGCGAAGCAAGCACGATGTCGCCATACTCGCGAAATTGAGCTTCGGTCATGGCCGCGATTTCAGCTGCGGCCGGTTCTATGTAATCGAAACCATACTTCGCCGCGCCCGCAATATCACGCGTGCAGACGCCAACTTTCACCGCACCAGCCCGGCCCCACGCCAAGGGAGATAAGACAGCGGCTGCGGTTCCCGTCAGGAATGTTCGTCGTGTCACCATGAGCAGCGCCCAAAAAATTCCTGGGGGAGCCTATACTTCCTCTGGCACCACATAAGGTGCACGATAGCTGCCACGCAGCATACGCTTGGCTTCGTCATCGTCAATAACCTGCTCCTTTGCGGGGTTAAATCGCAACGATCTCCCGAGGCGATACGAGGCGTTGGCCAGATGCACTAGTGTCGTGGAGATGTGGGCTTCTTCAATCGGCGAGTGAATATCTTCAGCACGTCGGCTGCGAACGCAATCAATGAAGTTTGCCCAATGGTCGCCGGAAGCCTTACCGGACGGCCCGGGTTCCGCTTGATCGGTCAGCCATGTTTTATAGGCATCGTATCCATCGATGGCCAAGTACCCGTTCGATCCATAGAAGATGTTGCCGATGGTGTTGGTTTTCGCGTCCTTTGGTCCTAACGACGGTTTCTCGTCAGGTTTTTTGGTCGCTGCAGCGGTCAGCCCCGCTGCCGGTACTCCACCAGAACCATAGGCGCCGGTACCGATCTCTGCCTCGTGGTTCGTAATCCAGTGCCGGACTTCGAGCTCCATCATCTTGCGATTACCTTGCCCATCCTCGAAAGCGAAAGTAGCGTTCAAGGTGTTGGGCGTCTCCTGATCGTCGTCGAACATGAAGTGCCCACCCATGGCGGAAACAGATACCGGGAAGCCGACACCCAGCCCCCATCGTGCAATGTCGATTTCGTGGATCGCCTGGTTGCCTACTTCACCGTTCCCTGTGTCCCAAATCCAGTGCCAGTTATAGTGAAAACGATTGCGAGTGAACGGCTTCATTGGTGCGGGGCCAGTCCACAGATCGTAGTTGACGCCGGCCGGTACTGGCTCGGTCTCTGTATGCCCGATTGATGCCCGCCACTTGTAACAGAGCGCGCGGGCCATGTAGACGTTGCCGATGGTGCCGTCGCGCAGCTTTTGCATGGCTTGCAACATTGCAGGGTTGGACCTCGATTGACTGCCGTGCTGACAAATCCGGTTGTACTTCTTAACCGCGCGCACGAGTTGCCGTCCTTCAAACCAGTTGTGCGAGCAAGGCTTTTCCACGTACACATCTTTACCTGCTTGGCAGGCCCATATGGCCATCAGTGAGTGCCAATGATTCGGCGTGGCAATCGAGATGGCGTCGATATCTTTGTCCTCGAGCAGCCTGCGAATGTCGCCGTAGGATTTCGGCTTAGCCATACCCAGCTTTTCCGCGTCGCCGAGACGCTGGTTCAACACGCTTTCATCCACATCGCACAGGGCGGCGATTTCGGTTCCCGGGACTTTTGCAAATCCATGTAGGTGATCGTTGCCGCGACCGCGCACCCCGCAGATTGCCACCCGCACGCGATCATTCGCGCCGAGCACCTTCCCTCTCAACGCAAGCGCCGCCGCGCTCACCGCCATCGAGCTTCCCATGGTCTTCAAAAAATCACGCCGATCAATCGCCATTGTTGCCGCCTTCCTGGTGGAATTAAGTCTGCACGCCGCATCATATCGCCTTCAATGCGCGGATGCACTGGCCTGAGTCCTATTTTTCACCGCAAGAAAAAACAAAAAGCGTTTGTCGCTATCCCCATCCTAAAAGCATTTCGGCCCCTTATTTTTCCGAATCCCTCTTTTTGGATACAATGCAAAGTCGCTCGTGAAGTAAACGTTTTCTCAAAATTCATAAGGCAAATAGGATGCGCATGAAAATGAAAATCAATCTTGCACTTATCTTACTGACGCTCACGCTGATCGGCACTAGGTTGACAATGGCGCAACCGGCGCGAGCAGCGTCTGCTATTGCTCCGTCCCGGCCGAAGGGTCCGTGTGACATCTACGCCGACGCTGGTGATCCCTGTGTGGCCGCCCACAGTACCACACGGGCTCTGTATGCCTCCTATAATGGCCCTCTCTACCAGGTCTTGCGCCAGTCCGATGGCAAGACTTTGGACATTGGCGTCGTACAGCCTGTAGCGGTGCCGTCCCCGGATACAGGCGGATATGCGGACGCAGCTGCGCAGGACAAGTTCTGCGCCAACACGTACTGCTGGATCACCACCATCTACGACCAATCTCCCAAGCACAACCACCTCACTCAGGCTCCGCGCGGCGGATTCAGCGGCCCGGCCCTGGGTGGATTTAACAACCTACCGATCGCCGATATGGCACCGATCACGATCATGGGGCACAGGGCCTATGGCGTTTTCATCGAGCCGGGGATGGGTCTCCGCCAAAATGATGTGAAGGGTACCGCGGTCGATGATCAGGCGGAGGGGCAGTACTGGGTCATCAACGGTCTGCATTACAACTCTGGCTGCTGCTTCGACTACGGCAATGCTGAGATCGACAGCCGAGACGACGACAACGGCACCATGGAAACTACCTACTACGGCAACTCAACAGGTTGGTATCACGGCAATCCTCCTGGCCCGTGGGTCATGACCGACCAAGAGAACAACCTTGTCGGTTGTGTCAATCCGGATGGATCCAAGTTCTGCCCAAACTTGGCGACCGTCACCTGGCGATTTGTGACCGCGATGGCCAAGGGCGAACCGCACCACTGGACCTCGATGGGCGGCGACGCACAGCGAGGCGCGCTGTCGCTTATGTTCGACGGACCACGCATCAACGCCACTTATGACCCGATGCGCAAGCAAGGGGCGATCCTACTGGGGAATGGCGGTGACAACAGCGTCGCCTCACAAGGCACTTTCTATGAAGGTGCAATGACGGCCGCAGGAACGTTTCCGACAGACGCTACCGACCAACTCGTGCAGGCCAACGTTGTGGCTGCTAAGTACGATGTGCCGCGGCTCAGCGTGGCACCGGCGTCGGCGACCGCCACTCCGTCAGGACTCCAGACCTTCTCACCCGGATCTTCGCAGGACACAACTGTGACATTCACGAACACGACAGGGGTTCCGGTGAGGGTCCTCCAGTTAAGCATTTCCCTGCCCAAGCAGTGGACCGCCTTGGTTACGGGTACCACCGAGACATCAAAGACATTCGCTGATCCGGTCGCGCCGGGTGCGAGTGTGAGTGCAACCTTCAAGGTCACTTCAGGAGCGGCAGCGTTCAACGGCGACATCGTTGGCACCGCGCGGTGGGCGAATCAGAGTGGCGGGCAACAAGTCGAGACAATAGTCGAGAAGGTGCGCAATGTCAGCCCGGTCAAGATTAATGAGTTCCGCATTAGCGCCGGTCCTCCCACCAACTCAACGGACTCATTCATTGAGCTCTACAACGCAGGCACTCGTAGCGTCGATATCTCGAATTGGACGCTGACCGAGCACCCGACACAACAGGCCATCTTTTCGAACGTCAAGATCCCGGCCGGGACAAAACTCGCAGCTGGCGGCTTCTATCTGCTCGGCCTCTCGAACTCCGGACTGGCCGTTCCTGCACGCGCGGGTGATAGCACCATCAACGTCAGGAGCACGACTGGCATGTCGGTTGGCGATACGGTTAGCATCGACACCGAATCCAACATGGAGAGGCGCAAGATCGTAGGTGTTGGAACGGCGGCCAGCAGCAGTACGACGCTGTGGCAACCTGTTCCTGACGGTCCTGTTATTACAATCCCGGTTGGCTCAACCAACGTGCCGGTTACGAACACGGCCGGCTTTGTAATCGGCGAGAAGATCGCTCTCGGCTACGGCGCGACCTATCCTTCCGTCGCAAAATCCATGGAGCATTATGAAGTCGCCACGGTCACATCGGTTGGAAAGCCGGGCACGCAAGCCTATCTGGCGGAGGATGCGCACGCTGGTGAGACTAACATCAAGGTGACGTCTGTCGCCAACATCTCCATCGGTGACAAGATCAGGTTGGACATAGACAGCGTCGGCCATGGGATCGAGACTGTTACGGTCTCGCGCGTCGGCTCGCAGGCCAGCCGCACGAATCTCGCAGCAAGTGCGAGTGCTGGTGCCACCAACATAAGGGTGCGCAACGTGACCGGTTTCGCGGTGGGCGATAAGCTGACCATTGGCCTCCCACCGACACAGCAAACAGTTGCTATCACTGCGGTCGGTACCCAAGGGCCGAACGGCACTGGCTTGGACTTTACGCCAGCTCTCGACAAGGCTCGCATCAATAGTGAACTGGTAGTGGCGCCGGGCACGGGACTCGATTTGGACGCACCGCTAAAGTTCACCCATGCATCCAACCTTCCCTTCGCCAATCGTGGAACAGGGATCAGCTTTCAGCCCGCGACAGCGTTTGTCCACTCGAGCAACGAACCGGTTCAGGCGCTTGGTACGGGGATCAAGCTCGACAACCCACTGGCAAGAGAGCATGCGATCAACGCCGTTATGCATGACGCGGCAGTTACAACTGCGGGTTACCAGGGAACTCCGGCGCCGAACCAGTGGTTCGGCGGCCCCGAGTTCACCACCACTGTCGACTTCTTCGGCAGAGCCATCTCGATTAGAGAAGGCAACATGGTGCTGCGTGACGCCTCGGGCGTAGTTGTCGACAGCCTCAACTATGGAGGTCTCGTCGACCCATGGACCGCCGAGGGATATCAAGCCAAATCCGGATCAGAGGAGAGTGGCTGCTACGTAGCTACGCCAGGACCGGCGAGCGGACGGTTCACTCCGAATCTCACAGCCTCTAATACAAGCGCGGGTCGCTTCCCGGATGGCGCCGACACTGACAGCAACTGCACCGATTTCGTTACCGAGCCCACTACCGCGTTGTCGGCCGCATCGGCCGCTGGCGCGATGAATATCAAAGTTTCGAGTGTGACAGGTTTCAGTGCTGGCCAAGCCATCAGAATTGATTCGGGAGCGAACCTCGAGACCGGCACCATCACGACGGTTGGCACGGCAGGCGGTTCGACAGTTGGCACCGCCACCAACGCGGGCGCGACCCTTGTTCCTGTCGCGAGTGCAGCAGGTTTCAGCAACGGTCAGACCATCACTATAGATAGCGGCACGAATTCTGAGACGGCGGTTATCGCCGCCATCACGAGGTTTGGCGGCACCGCAATCACCGTCGCCGCACCGCTCACTCATGCGCACGCGACGGGCGCACAAGTTTCTGGAACCGGCATCACTCTCAATGCGGCTTTAACTCGGGAGCATGCCAGCGAGGCACAAGTCGCGGGGAGTGCGTCCACACCGGGTGCGCCCAATCATTATCAAAGGAAGTCTCATTGAGACGCGTGTCCCACTCGAGCCGGAGTTTGGCTTGAGTGGGACATTTATGCGGGAAGCGTGATCTCCGACTCACTCAGATCCAATCTCAATTCCTCGTCTTTTTTTTCACATAATGTATTTCGAGTAGCACATTAACCATAGCGAGTCCAATAAGTCCGAAAACACAACTTAAGGATGCCCTTCTTGGCGACGTCAAACCCAACCGGACCGATACCAAATACCAGCATTGGTGCTGCAACGACAAAAAAGAGAGCCCGAGCCGCCAATAATGGCCTCGGCAATCCTTCCGGAAACCGCAGAATCACACTGGCTTTTTTTCTAGGAACTGCCAGCCCCGTGCGTTCGTAATGACCGATCACAAGCGAGTAAGTCACGCCGTAGACAACAACAATCACTATTGTAGGCGCCGCGCTGCGCCAGTCCTTAAAACCAAACGTAACTGCGGACACAACAAAGGAGATAGGAAACGCAATATCGATGAGAGTCAGGCGGAACGGTCTCCCAAATGGAAAATCGTGAGTTTTACGTTCACGACCAGGCACGGCAGGAGTTTAGCCCTATCGTGGGTCAAGTTCGAGAATTTATTGTGATCTCTCTACTTCAAAACCTTTGAGCCGCACTGAACCGTAAATGCCACCTACGCAAAATTGCAAAAAGGCCGTATGCCATGGCATCTCGACGTTCTCCTTGTCTCCTCTTGACAATCAAGGGGAGAGGAGGAGTATCCTCTTGATTATCAGGGGGAGTCGTTTCCAAATGCCGGAAAAGGCAGGTGATCTCATCCAGGGAACACTGGACATGCTTATTCTGAAGACGCTCGCGTTGGAATCTATGCACGGATATGGGATCGCTGTGCGGATCGAGCAGATGAGTAAAGGTGTATTTCGTGTAAATGCAGGATCGCTTTTTGTGGCATTGCAGAGATTACAGCGATCTGGGCTCATCCGAAGCGAATGGAAGGCGTCTGAGAACAACCGGCGCGCCAAATATTACGTTCTGACCGAGCAAGGACGAAAGAGATTCAACAGCGAAACGCGGGAATGGGAGAGACAAGTTGCTGCGATCGCGAGAATTTTAGAGGCATAACCATGGCAGTGTTGCGGACCATTGCGGCTGGGCTTCGGTCATTATTTCGCAGGAAAACCGTGATACGCGAAATGGATCAGGAATTGGGCATGTTTCTCGACATGGCCGCCCAGGAGAAAATGCAAAAGGGTCTGAGCCATGACGATGCCCTTCGCGAAGTTCGTCTAGAGAGAGGCAGCCTGGAAATTGCCAGAGAAGCCGTCGGCTCCGCAGGATGGGAATCCGTTCTTGAAACATTCCGGCAAGATATTCGATTTGGATTCCGCACGTTGCGCCAGCATCCCGGTTTTGCCGCTGTGGTGGTAACGACGCTAGCGTTGGGCATCGGTGCCAACACAGCAATCTTTAGTCTCATCAATGCACTGATGCTTCGCACTTTGCCGGTCCGTAATCCAGGGACCCTTGTTGAACTTTTTCATCAATACCCAGGCGAGCCCGCATTCAACGGCTTTTCGTTGGACTCATACAAAATCATACGCGATGGGAATCACGTCCTATCGGATTTGCTCGTCGATTCTCCTCACTTTTTCGAGGTCCGCGGAGAAACGCTTGAGACACAGAAGGTCATAGGCGGGTATCTAAGCGGAAATTTTTTTGAATCGCTCGGACTACGGCCTGCAATCGGTCGTTTCATTGGAGCGGAAGCCGACGATCTAGGACATCCTTCTCCGGTTGCAGTCGTGAGTTGGTCGTACTGGAAGAGCAAATACAACCTCGACCCGACGATCCTGGGCAAACAAATTGTCGTAAACGATACGCCGGTCACAATCATTGGAGTCACTGAACAGGGGTTCGCGGGGCTGCTCAGCCAAGAAATGAGCCAGGATATTTTGCTTCCCCTGTCGATGGAACCTGTGGTCCACCACTCATCTTTGGGGTGGGGCTCTATGTGGTTAGTGGGACGGTTGAAGCCCGGTATTTCAATTGATCAAGCCCGCGCGGAAATGGCGGTATTGTTCGACTCTGCTATCCAAGCGCCGGACGTCGGCCCTTATGTTCGGCAAATGAAGTTCAAAATGGAGCTAGCGGCAAACGGCATATCCACGCCACTCCGCCAGATGCTGAGAACACCACTGCTGGCACTCATGGTCATTGTGGGCCTGGTTTTGTTGATCGCGTGTGCCAACATGGCGGGTCTATTGTTGGCGCGCGGTGCTTCGCGCCGGCATGAGATGGCAATGCGCGCATGCCTTGGCGCTGGACGTCTTCGATTGGTGCGTCAAGTACTGACAGAGTCTCTTATGCTTTCGCTGTTTGGCACGTTATTAGGCGTCCTCATCGCTTATTTCGGAGTTCGCGGGATTCTTCGAGTGATTACTTCTGGACGGCAGGTCGTGGGACTTCCAGTTCACATTGATGCGTTTACTCATCCCGATACGCACGTCCTGTCATTCACCTGCGTCATAGCGGTGGCCACAGCATTATTGTTTGGCGCGGTGCCTGCAGTAAGTTTGAGCAGCCTGCTTGCCCCTGGGCTACAGCAAATTGCGCGGATTGGAGTCGAAATCATGGCGGCGCTTTAGTAAAAGTCTGGTTGTTGTACAAGTGGCTTTGTCCACAGTGCTCTTGAGCGCGACTGCGTTGTTTGTGGGCTATGTATCGAATCTGCGCAATTTGGATCTTGGGTTTCGTCGCGACAATCTGTTGCTCGTTAGTCTTGATTCGTCCCACAGCGGTTATGATTCGCAACGGTGGTCTGGTTTGTCACAACAGTTGCTGGCGCAATTGGAATCCCTTCCTGGTGTGCGATCAGCCACCCTCAGTGAGACGACCCCAATGTCGGGAACTGGGGCATCCAGCATGGCCTTGGTGAAGGGCCATCCTGAGAACCGCCGTGAAGTTTCAATCAGCTTTGTTGCACCAAATTATTTTCGAACTTATGGCACGCCTCTGATGGCTGGTCGTGATTTTTCTTCCAGCGATCAAGGCGAGCATCTGGTGGCAATTATCAATCAGACGATGGCTCGCGACTACTTCGGCGCGAGCAACCCAATTGGAAGCTATGTAACTCTTGACCACATTACTTTGCGGGAGGATGACACACCAACCTATGAGATCGTGGGTATCGTCGGCGATGCTAAATACAATGATTTGCGGCAACCCACACCACGCACAATCTACTTGAGTGCATATCAGGAGGGTCGCATCGTTTCGCAGGTCACACTTCGAACCGACATCGACCCGGAGGCAATGATAAGTGCGGTTCGCCAGACGGTCGCTTCAGTAATGAAAACCGTGCCGATCGGTCGTGTCCAAATGATGACTGATCAAATCGACGCATCGATTGTCCCCGAGCGATTAGTCGCCATATTGTCGACCTGGTTTGGGGCGCTGGGAGCTTTGCTCACGGCGGTTGGTTTATACAGCCTGCTTGCATATACAGTCGCGCGAATGACGAATGAAATTGGAGTTCGTATGGCTCTGGGTGCAAAACCAAGCGATATGCTTTGGATGGTTCTCACGGATGCACTGTGGATGGTGTGCCTTGGCATGTTGATTGGCATTCCGCTGACATTCGCTAGCAAACGGCTTGCAACTGCCTTGATTGATGGGCTTCCGGTGCAAAGTCCAATTCCGATCGTGGTTGGAATCGCAGCAATGATTGTTATAGCCCTGTGCGCCTCCTATCTCCCAGCACGCCGCGCGTCTCACGTTGACCCGATGGTTTCCTTGCGCTACGAATAGCGCCTTTACCCTTTCGCGATTTCAAAGCGCGGGGAGACGACTGAATCCGATTCCCAAATTTCCCACAAGTTTTACAACAATGGTACTTGCCAAAACGTGCCATTGTTCAATGGTCTTGAATCATTCACTGTGGTTCGTAAGAGTCACTCAAACCAATAGAAGATTCGAAAGTTTTAAGGAGAGCAGTTTTGAAGTTTTTTCGTGCACTATTGTATGGAAACGATGGGCAGGATGTTGCCGAATACGGAATCATGCTAGTTGTACTCGTGATTGTTGTGATTGGCACGGTCCGCCTGATCGGAGCAAACACCAGCAATGTCTTCTCAAGTGTCAGTAGCACAATTCGATGAAGCGTTAGAAGACTTGGCCTTTGAGCTCTAAGTAATCAACTGCGAAGTTCGTGCCTTTTCTGGTCCTACTCGGTTACCATTCTGGATGCGGAGTGCCGATCCGACTTGCCCAAACCATTCGATATCTTACGAACTTACCTGGAAGGCAGAGCTGCGTTCACTGACCAGGACATTGAGTTCATGAGGACTGCTTTTCAGCCCACAGCACTCCGATCCGGAGAATTTCTACAGCGTGCTGGTGAGCAGGCCAAGTATGGTGCGTTCGTAGCGAAAGGCTGTCTCCGCAGCTATACGATCGACACTAAAGGCAAAGAACACATCGTACAGTTCGCACCTGAAAATTGGTGGCTGGCTGATAACGTGAGTCTTATGAATAAGACTCCATCTCAGTTTTTCGTGGACGCAATTGAGGATTCAGAGCTCATGCTGATCGATTCGGAGGCACATCAGCGAGTCATCGAGAATGTCCCAGGATACGCCGCAGCCTTTCGAACAGGCCTTCAAAAGCATGCGGCGGCAAAGGATCAGCGCATTGTCCACTCCTTAAGCGCCACGGCTGAGGAACGTTATCTGGCATTTCTGCAGATGTATCCATCCATTGTGTTGCGAGTACCCCAGTGGATGTTGGCATCCTATCTGGGTATTTCTCCCGAGACTCTAAGTCGCATACGCAAGGATCTGTCCAAAAAATAACCCTACATCACATTGCACAACTCGTGGCTCATATCGGGGCCTCCCAACGCAGCGCCTTCGAGTGACCCAATCCTCGAAGAAACCTCTGCGTGGCGTGCAACCATGATTAACCGGGGAGAGTCGGGCAAATAATATGGCTTTAAAGCGTAGTCGCCATAGACTTCACTGATTTTTAGACCAGAGCGTCCCAACATCCGTTGAAAATCTGGCAATTTGAACCTTGCTACCCGCTCCTCATATTCACATGACTCGGCCGAATTCTCCGACTCGATCTTGATCTTTTTGAAAATGTGATCTCTGTCCGTCCAGCGAGTAATGTGGTAAGTGAACCCTCCAATGTGCTTTACTTCTTTCGGCACAAGATGAGCTTCTACGTTGTAAACATTCATATAGTCGAGCACGAGCGTACCATCGGCCGTCAGGCAATTTGCCATGTTGCGAATGACAGCGGAATGCTCATCGGGAGAGTCAAAATATCCGAAGCTTGTGAAGAAATTAAATACATATTCGAATTTATTTCTTCCAAAGGGCTCTCGCATGTCGTGCTGAAAAAAGCGAAGTCCGGGGCATTCAGTCTGCTGCGCCTGCAATATGCTCGCAGCAGCCAGGTCGAACCCGGTCACACGAAATCCTTTCGAGGCAAGGTATTTTGCGTGACGCCCTGCTCCACAGGCCACGTCAAGCAGTCTCGATTCTTCCGCTAGATCAAGCTGTTTGATCAATGCATCGATGAAATCCGCTGCCTCAGTATGATCGCGATTCCCATATAACCTCTGGTAATGATGTGAATCAAACCAGGCGTTGAGCTTTTCCATATGTTGTGTCGTCGCCACTTTCTTTGTCTGATTTGTAAGGTTCCATCGCAGCAAGCAAGCTTGAAATACCGCGACAGGACAAAGGTAGCGATCAAGACAAAAATGGCCATTGATCTAGATCAAGAAATGCACTGTGCCTTGGCATACAGCGGTTCCCTTCACTTTTTCGTATGATTGGACGATCAGGGTCGCGGAGCTCGATGTCGTTCCAAACCCATGGGGTCCTCCAGGAGTGGTTCATGATGTTTCTGCAGACTAGAAAACTAAGGTTCTTGATCCTTCTCGCCATTCTTTGCGTATCCTCCCTTGCCCAGACTCCGGCGCCAGCACACCGTCCGACCAGCACTCCTTACACTGGCGATGAAACGATCTTCGACAAGCCCGGCCGAGCTGAGCGATTGGGAATCGATAGCGTGATGGACACCCTTGGAATTACCCTCGGCAAGAGTGTGGCGGATATCGGGGCGGGCTCGGGATTTTTCACTGTACTGGCAGCGAGAAGAGTGGGCGACAAAGGAATTGTTTACGCGGTGGACATCAACCCAGAGGCGATTCAGTACATTGACAGTCGCCTGAAGAAAGCAGATCTGCACAATGTGAAAACGGTCTTGAGCAAGGCGGATGATCCCCTTCTGCCCGCTCCCGTGGATGCCGTCTTGCTTCTTAAGACCTATCACGAGATAGCGGAACCCATGGTCCTGTTCCGCAACTTGCGCCACTCGCTCGCGAAAGAAGCAAAGGTCGGAGTGATTGACCGAAACGGCAATGGTACCGATCATGGAGTCGGCCGCGATGTGGTGGTTCGAGAAATGCAGGAAGCAGGTTACAAGCTGGTGCAGCAGGAAGACTTCGTCAAGGATGGAATGGATTACTTCTTGGTGTTTGCGGCTGAATGACGAGCATGTTACCAGAGCACTTAAAAGTTCTCTGACGAATGATTGTTCGCAGTTCCCTACTCGCGTTTGCCCCGGCCTGCACTCCCATTGCGAGCTCCCACAGCTTCCAGAATGCGCCTGACCTTTTTGGGTGATATGGAAAGACGGGCGGCGACTCGTGAAACTTTGCGGCCTTCGTTCTCCCATATCTTGGGGATGATCAGCTCGGTAAATTCATCCAGAATCTGCTGGAAGCTTTTTTCGCCGACCGAGCCCTGCGACCAGGATCGCAATTTATCTTCAATTCTGGCTTTGGGCAGGAGCCGCCGTTTCAGCGCTTCCAGATCATTCCAGAGCTGGCCGGCCTGGTCTCCTTTCAGAAGAGCCAACGCCGAATCGTATGATTTACGCGCGGTTTCTAGCTCATGCAGAAATGGATTCGCGTAAGTTAACCCTTCCCAGACGTAAGCGTTGCCGAGGAGCCGCCGGTTTTGTGTCTGTTTGGCAAATTTGATGGAATCCTGCGCCCATGCCAAAGCCTGCCGGGCATGCAGTTCTGCGTCGAATTTATCGCCGACGCCATCGTCGACTTTTGCATTTTTGATCATGCAATGCAGCAGGCTGAGACGAGACAAACCAATGGGGTCATTTTTTCGGCGTGCCAGTTCAAGCCCGGTCGCGGCGTGGTGCTCGGCACGTTCATAATCGCCGTCGTCGAGATACAGATATCCGTAAACCAAATGAATACTGCTGCTTCCCTGATCACTTTCATTGCGCTTGTTGATGGCCTCGGCTTCTTGCAGATGATGGAAGGCTTCCTCACGCAACTGGTCGCGGCTGGCGCGTGGCGGGATAGTACCCTGTTTCACCTTTTGTCCCCGGGCTGCTGCTTTGCGACGCCGCTTAGTTTGTGCGTCAATTTTTTGGCCGATGTGTAGTGAAATTAGCTGCTTGACCAGGGCGATATTGGTCAGAGTGCGGACAAGATGAGGGTGTTGCGACCCGCGCTTGCGATACTCCTCAATGGCCTTGGTGAAGTGCAGAATGGCCTTGTCATATTGCCCCGCGCGGCGCGCCATCCGGCCATAAGAGGAATGAATATTCCCCAAAGTGACATAGTCGTCGCTCTGCCGAAGCACGTGCTCCGCATGATGGAGAATCTGCTCGGCGCGGTCGGATTTGCCAGCCTGGAATATCAACCAGCTTTCCAGGACCTGCATGACCGCAGACATTTTCGGATAGCCCAGTTCCAAACCTAGCGCGCTGGCCTTCATGGTGGAGACCAGCGCCTCATCGTAGTCGCCGATTTTTCGCAGGCAGCGCGACTTCCAGAAATTCGCGAGAGCCAACTTCTCCTTGTCGCTTAAATCGCTTCCCAGAGCCAGTACAACATTAAAATGCACCAGGGCTTCATCGGCCGCTTCTTCATTCATGGCGAGCATCCCATCCGCCAAGCGCAGATCCACGTACTCAGTTAAAGGAAGGTTCGCGCGTATTTCTGTAGAAAACCTGGCCAGCAAATCTTTTAGTCGTGAATGCTGACCATAGCCGATATCCATCCACTGCGCGTAATAGCCCACCAGGCGTGCTGCGTTTTTTTGGGTCGGATCCAGGTGCTCCAGCAAGGATTCGTGCTGCCGCAGACACAGCATTCCACTATCAATCTGACGGTGAGTGATCCCGCGCCTCAGTTGCGTCAGAACATCATCCGGGATGTTGACCACAGGACTCTCCTTGGGAAACGTCCTCTTGAAGCCCGTGCTTCACAGCGTTCTCCGTACCCAAATCCGATGCCAGCCGGACATTATGCCTCACCCGCTGGAATGGCTGGGAAACATCTGTGCAAGTCACTTTAGGCCAATACCTTAGCAGCGGCAATACGACGAATTCCCCTGCTAGGACAGTTTGGACTAGTCGGTCGCAGCGGACTATCGAAATTGTAAAGATTTCTAGAATGAGGCCTACTGTTGCAGGAAGGGATGGTTGTGCCCATGAAATCGCGGGAAATGAAGCAATATGGCTGGATTACCGGACCGGTGGAATGCTGCTGTACCGGCTGCGATTGGAGTGTGAATTTCGTGGCTGTGGATTCGTCCATTCCGGTCCACATCGCCAAGGATTTCGCGTCCCATAATTGTGCTGACTACACCCCGCCCTCCCACATCACCGCGCAGAGAGTTGAAATCACCGTGCAGAGAGTTGCACTGGGGGCATGATGATCGAGTCAAAAAGCGTCCATGGCTTGGACCACAGCGTCGGAACTTTGCCCGAGTTGCAAGGGCTCAGACCAGCGGCAATTATTTTCTTGGGGCCTCCCGGAGCCGGAAAAGGCACACAAGCCCAGCAAGTAGCCAAAGAGCACTCTCTGCCTCACATTTCTACCGGTGATGTTTTTCGCTCTCATGTTGCCAATAAAACCGCCTTGGGGTTGAAAGCAGCCGAGACCATGAGTCGCGGCATGCTGGTGGCCGATGACTTGGTCTGCAACATGCTTGCTGAATATATTCAGAGCCTTGACCACGTGGGCTGCATGGTTCTCGACGGCTTTCCGCGTTCCGTCGCGCAGGCAGAGTGGCTTGATCGTTTCTTGCGTACCCGCACGACCGGGATGAAAGATCTCCCGCACACTGCGCCTCTAGCCATTCAGATAAAGGTCGCGCGCGATCAGCTTCTCCGCCGGCTCTCCGGAAGACGCTCCTGCCCAAGCTGTGGGCGAATCTACAATCTTCATTTCCATCCGACCCGAAATGACGGGATTTGTGATCACGATGGGACCAAGCTAGAAATGCGTCCGGATGATTCGGAAAATGTTGTTCGGGAACGGCTGACAGTGCATGAAAAGAACACGTTTCCGTTGACCGAGTACTATCGCCGGAAAGGCCAGCTGCGGGAGATTGATGGCAACGGTGCTGTGGACACAGTGCGCACTGCTATAACCCGCGTCACCAGCATGCTGACTATCTAATTCTCAATCGTTCGCACGGGCCGCACGGACTGACCCTTTTTCCGCTATTCCGACCTTCCAACAACCGGCAGGCAACCGGCACACAACGTACTAACAAGGGTTTTCCTTTATGCGTGTTAATTGATGCGGCTATAACGCGATTGTCTTGATGCCGTTCAATGCATTTGCTCATGTATGTCCAGTTGTCAGCAGGGGTTCCGCAGTCAGCGTTAATCGAGGGAAACGGCACACTTCGGTCTCGCCTCCTGCCGTTGCGCAAACTGTCAATGCGCGATAGGCTAGCGTCCTTCCGGGCGTTCAATTCAACAATGAGGATATCTCCGTTGGACTATCTCGACTGCAAGTGTCGGTTGCGGAACATGCGGCTGCAAGTCTGCTGGGCCATGGCCATCGCGGCCTTGTTCTTTGGAGCAATGAACGGTAGTTCGGCTAAGGCAGCAAGCGAGCCTAAAGGCTATCCCGCGTTGGTCAAAGTTTTTCAGCAATGGCGGGAGTTCGAACATCCGGTGATGAACAATAATGTTCCCGACTACAGCGCGAGCGCGATGGCAGCTAAGGCTGCGGCGCTGCCCGGGTGGCGCAAGCGGCTCGACGCAATTGATCCCAAGTCATGGCCCATTGAAGAGCAGAACGATTACAAGCTGGTGAAGGCCGAGATGAATGGGCTCGACTTCAACCTGAGGGTGCTCCGCCCCTGGGCCCGTGATCCCGGGTTCTATGTAAGCGTATGGTCGTCCCGCAGCGATGTGCCTTCGCGCGAAGGTCCGGTTTCCTACCCCGAGGTCCAGCTCTACAACTATCGTTTTCCGCTCGACGCCGAGGCGCAGAAGGATTTGACTGCGAAGATCGGGATGATTCCCGCCTTTCTGGCAGAAGCAAAGGAGAATTTGAAGGCGAGCAACGAGCGCGACCTCTGGGTGTATGGCGCGGAGGAAATGCGGAATCAGTCCCGCACATTAGCTTCGCTTGAGGCTGGGACGCTGATTGTCCATACGTTGGCCGAACACCAGCATGCCGACCTGGGCGGCACCGGCCCAGCGTTGCGTGCCGCCGTGACCAGCGCCCGCACGGCGACCGACGAATTCGTCGACTGGCTGGAGAAGCTGGCGCCCACCAAGACTGGTCCCTCGGGCGTGGGCAAACAGAACTACACCTGGTATCAGCAGAATGTACACTTCAGTTCTTACAACTGGGACGAGGAGGTCGTATTGCTGCGCCGCGAGTTGGATCGCGCACAAGCGTCCTTGCGTCTTGAGGAACACAACAACCGCAACCTAGCTCAGCTGGAGCCGGTCGCCGATGCCGCTGCGTTCGACAGGATGGCGCATGACCGTCTGGATAAGTTCGTCGACTTCCTGGTAAAGCAGGAGATCATCCCGGATAAACCTTACATCCGGGCGGCGCTGGCGGAAGAGGTCGGTCACTTCGTTCCAGAGGAGCAAAGGGTGTTTTTTACCCGTGTCACTCACCGCGAACCCATGGTGCTTTTCTCGCACGACTATCACTGGATCGACCTGGCACGCATGCGTGACGAGCCAAACCCGAGTCCAATCCGCCGCGAGATTTTGCTTTCTAATATTTGGGACACTCGTGCGGAGGGTTTCGCCACCGCTTTCGAAGAGCTGATGATGCACGCCGGCCTATACGACGATAATCCTCGCGCCAAAGAACTGGTCTGGATTGCCCTGGCAAACCGCGCCGCCCGCGGTCTCGCCTCGCTCTATGTGCAGGCGAATCAATTTACCCTGGAGCAGGCAGGACAGTTCCAGGCCGAATGGACGCCGCGCGGCTGGGCGAAGGCAAAGGATTCGCTCACCACATTCGAACAGCTGCTGTATCTCCGCCAGCCGGGTTATGGTAGCTGCTACATCACCGGCAAGATGCTTGCCGACGAACTGATCACCGACTATGCCCACCAGCAGGAGCTAGCCGGCAAGCCGTTTGTGCTTCGGGATTTCATGGATCGCTTCAACAACGAGGGCATGATTCCGGTTCCGCTGATGGAGTTGGAGATGGTTCCCGGTAGCGGACCTATCTCGGGGCAGCGTCAGCCCTAAGCGACGGGGTTTTGGCCGCCGCCTCTCCACCCGGTTCAAACCTGCACCGCGTGCGGGGCTGTTCCAACGCTGGGCTATGCTGTATACAATATCCGGTACCCCTACACATGCCGGCATCGCGCCGCTTTTTTCCGGAGGAGTCATGAGTATCTTCACGGACCACAAAGTTACGCGCCGTTCCCTGTTGTTCTCGACCTGTTGTTTGGTTCCAGGCATCCGCGTCTTAAACGCGCTCGATGCCCCGGCGATGACTGCACGGGATTACACCGTGAAGCCGGTGCCGCTTACCCAAGTCGATATTCACGATGATTTCTGGGCTCCGCGCATTGAGGTGAATCGCAATGTTTCCATATGGCACTGCTTTAAGAAGATGGAAGAGTTCGAAGATTTTGGTGCCCCGAAACTAATCGAAGCGGCTGCTTACATGTTGGTCAAGCGTTCTGATCCAAAGCTTGAGGAATACGCGGATCGAGTGGTCGACCGGCTGGTGACGCAGCTGACTCCTCGCCTTGCCGACCCTGAGAAGGCGGTACGGGTGTCGGGTCATTTCTTGGAGGGCGCGGTCGCCGACTATGCCCTTACCGGCAAGCGGAAGATGCTCGATGCTGCGCTCGAAGACGGCAAAGTGATTGATGCGAATTTCGGGCCCGGCAAACGAGACTACATCTCTGAGCACGAGGGCCAGAAAATCGGATTGCTCGAGCTTTACCGCCAGACCGGCGACGACAAGTATTTAAAGCTAACCAAGTTCTTCATGGATGGACGTGGCAAAGACAACTATCCGCGAACTGGCGAATACGCCCTTGACCGCACCTACGCGCAGGACCACGAACCCGTGGTGAAACAGGACAAAGCCGTAGGCCATTGCGTTCGCGCCATGTTCTTATATATTCCCCTCACCGATCTCGCAGCTCTGACGGGAAGGTTGGAGTATCAGGAAGCCGCGGACAAGATATGGGAAGACCTTGTCCACCATAAGCTGTATTTGACCGGGAGCATCGGGTCGATTCGTTTTCATGAGCAATTCGGCGGTGCTTATGAGCTTCCCAATCTCAGCGCCTGGAACGAAACTTGTGCCTCCTACGGAAATATTGTGTGGAATCAGCGTATGTTCCAGTTGCATCAGGACGCCAAGTACATCGATGTGTTGGAGCGAGTTCTTTACAACGGCTTCGCAGGCGGCGTTTCGCTCGAGGGAGATCGCTTCTTCTATCAGAATCCTCTGCGCTCCTTTGGCAACTACGAACGCTTCGAATGGATTGACGTTCCCTGTTGCCCTCCCAATGTAGTGCGACTGATTGCTTCCCTGGGAAGTTACATCTATGCGCAGTCTTCCGATTCGGTTTACGTCAACCTCTTCGTTGGAAGCAATGCAAAGGTGAGTCTCCCCGGTGGAAACACTGTTGCCATTCAACAGGAGACTCGATATCCGTGGGACGGAGGGGTCAACATCAGCCTGAATCCCGAGCGAACCGAAACATTCAGCATGCTGGTGCGCATCCCTGGTTGGGCGCAGAATGAAGTTGTTCCTGGCGACCTCTATGAATACGCGGACAAGTTTGATGAGAAACCGACGCTCAACGTGAATGGCAAGTCGGTCGAGTTAAAAGTGGAACGCGGCTATGCCCGCATTGAACGAAAATGGGCAAAGGGAGATAAGATCCAGTTGCATTTGCCCATGCCCGTGCGCCGCGTGAAAGCTAATGCCCAGGTGCACGAGGATCGCGACATGGTGGCCTTGCAGCGCGGTCCACTGGTGTATTGCGCGGAGTGGCCGGACAATAACGGACACGCCTTAAGCCTGATCGTTCCCGAGAACGCTCAGTTCGAGAGCCAATGGCGTCCCCAGCTGCTGAACGGCGTCCAGGTTGTGACCGGCAATGTCGAAGCGTTGCAGCGGGAAGACAACAGCAGTGAACTGAAGCAGCAGCCGCATCAACTGGTGGCGATTCCCTATCATGCCTGGTCCAATCGCGGGCCAGGAGAGATGGCAGTTTGGATGTCCAATACGCCGCGTAAGGCATGGGTCGCGTCTTTGCCTCCGGAGCCCATACATGCGGTTCGCTCTTCGGGTGGAGTTCAAAAAGTTTGGACCGGCTACAACGATCAGAACGATGACATCCGCGCCCTCTATGACGGCAAAGACCCACTCAGTTCTGCCGACGAGTCTTATTTGTATTTCAGGATGCGGCCCGAAGCCGGAACCGCCGCATGGATTGAATACGAATTTAAATCGCTGGTGAAGGTGTCTTCTGCGCAAGTGTATTGGTTCGACGACCGGCGATTCTGCCGCTTACCCACGTCCTGGCGCGTCCTATATAAGGATGGGAATGACTGGAAGCCAGTGGCAAACGTCGAACCCTACGTCGTGGCCAAAGACAAATTTAATGCTGTAAGTTTTTCACCGGTGACAACAGTTGCCATGCGTCTGGAAGTAGAACCAGCAACCGAGTTCTACAAAGCCGGTCAAATCGGCCCGCCGGCTGCCATGTTCCTCGACAAAGACACACAGTGGCGGGAGTTCGGGCTCCTTGAGTGGCGCATCTCAGTTTCATAACAATCTGGAGACATTGTCTGCCGTGCTGAATATGCTGGCGTAGTTTTGCATGCCGCCACTACGTCGTTTTCCCGAAAACAGCTTGGGAACTTCCCCGTGCGCAATATTCGGTCAACCGCGCTCCCCAACGATCTCAAACTTCTTCTCTCCACCCGTTAGGATGATGACAGTGTCCCCGTGCGGACCACCGAGTCTGGCGGCGCGGCCATTTACCGTAACGCTTCGCAACTTGGTTTCCAACGGAAGACGCAATTTGAAATTTAGTTCCGCCGGCGGATGGGCTCCGGTAAATTCAACCTGCCCCACGACCGCGCCAGTTTCGAGCTTTGTCTGTAAGGTGAAGCTGACCCGACCCCAGCGAGTGGGAGCTTGCTCAATACTAATTTTCTTTCCTGATGCCACCCACTGGCGGGGAACGGCTTTGGCAAGGTGCAGCCGGTCTTGGTCCGAATCCTCGAGTACCAGCATCCAGCGTTGCATGAGTGGAATGGTCTGTTGCGCGGGAATGCAGTAGAGTGCGGAATCGCCCGTAATGCCGGTCACCTCGCCGGCTGTCCAGCTGCCTCGCGTGTGCCCGTGATAGCGATGCGCGTAGAGAAACAGCAGGAACTCTTCGATGCGGTCCAGCCGCAGCAACATTTGCGCATACCCATATGAAATGAAACCTAGAATCTCACGTCCGTCCTCATGGACGCCCCCCACGTTGGCCACGACTCCGACTGTCGTAGCCCCGTAAGCACGCATGCAGTCGATCACAAGATTTGCCAAGTTTGCGGGCAACACGTCGGCCTGCAGCAATTCGGCATAGGCACGGTGTGGCCATTGCTGGGGGCTGGGTTTTTCTGTCTCGAGCGATTCGCGAAAAGTGAGTGTAGTTCCGGGGAACAATCCGATGTAGGGCGGCGTCTTGTCGCGTTGAATGTTCTTTTCAATGCTTTCGACGGTACGGCGGCGCAGGCTCTGGCTACGCTGTGACCAGTCGGCCGCGAGTTTTTCCATGCCGGCAGCGGGTTGTTTGCGTCCAAGTTCGGTCCAGGTCTTGGCGATGTCGTTGAAACCTCGAGCGGCGAAAGCGCTGTTGGCGTAGTATGCCTGCCAGTACAGCGACGGATCCTCCATCAGGCATGAATCGGACTCGCTCCATCCGCGGATCAAGCCGTGTGCGGCATGTTCTTGCGGCAGGCTCAAACTCTCGTCGTGCATGTCGGCCAACAGCTTGGCGGTGGCTTCGATCTTCGCCCGGTGCTTCAGCAACAAGGAAGTATCGCCGCTATAGTTGAAGTAACGAGCCAGCAGGGAGAGAGTCATCCCGAACTGCGCGGTTTCTGGACCGCGCATATCGATCATGCCTTTCGAGTCGACGAAATCCGTGAAGTAATTGTCGATGTACAGCTTCGCCGTATCCAGCCGTCCCCACTCCATGTTGGTATAGATTGCACTCGTGAAGATGTCCTGAAAGGCGTCGTATTCCGAGCCGGCGTAATCACGATCCACCGCCCCGTATTTGGGATAGATTCCTCCCGGCCGGGTCATCAGCTCCTTGGCGAAGGCATGCTTGGTCAAATCCACCCAACCCCGGTCAGGAAGCGTCATCGGGACCATTTCATTCAACTGCTGGTCCCAATACTCGGCGAAGCCCAGCAGAGCCGAATAGAACTCTTCGGGCGATGGATCTTTGCGAGCCGGGGGAAACGCCGGATAACTTTGCCCGTAGGCCACCTTAGCCACCTTGCCATCTTCGATCCGTGCCGTTCGGTGCCAGGTGTGGACGATGTATTTGGTCGTATTAACGCCGACATCGCCAAACACAACTACTTCCCAATAGACGCGGTCGGATGAAGGAATAACTTTGCGGACGGCCGGCGTCCAGCCGCCCAGCAGGCCGTCGTATACATTGCCCTGCTCCACCGCCTTATGAAGTTCGGGTGCGTACTGAACCGGATGATAGGTGCGCGTGCTCCCGCTCCGGTACACTGGCGTGACGTCGTATGCTTCCTTGGTTCCGACAAACGTCGTCCAGTTGCGAGGATTCTTATCGGTGGACGCCATTGGGGGAGCCACCGACTTCACCGCTTCAGGGTCTGGATCCCCATCTTTCAGCGCGCGATCGCCGAGCAGGCGGTCGGCCAGCAAATCGGCCGGCGCCAAGGAGACTTCTTTCAGGGTGAGGCCAAGGTATGGAGTGCTTTCCGCCATGGACGCTTCGGCGCTTTTGGTGAGTTCCCGCGTTTCTCCGGTGGAAGACACGAAGACCATGGCTCCATCGCGCGTGCGCAAATCTTCGTACACCTTCCATGACACCGAACGCCGTTTAAACTCGCACACGAGTGTGTAACCGTCGGTGGATACCGGGTCACCCGACGGGCGCCCCGGATCCTTTGCAAGCGCCAAGAGTTCCAAATCCGCAGCGACCGCACTGCTTCCCAGGGCTTCGAGGCTCGCGGCTGCCGTCGCCATTGCCTGCAAGAAATTACGTCGGTCCATATTCCCCCTTTTTAGGCCATTCAACAGAAAATCGTCTCTTCTCAAATTTTCCCAGCAACAACAGACCGGAGGCATCGTTCGCCCCCGTCCCTGCTATTTCAGTACTGCCCTCGAAATATGCAGCGATTTCGCATCCTCCACTGGCACCTCAAATCCAAGCTTCTCTGATCCCCGCAGGCGGACTTCGGAGCTTTTCGTCCCCAGTAGATACTCGCCAGGCTTCAACCCCTCGATGGTTACAAGCACAGTCTTCACCATTCCGGTGGTGTCTTCGATTTGCAAATTCACCTCCGACGTCTTGCGGTCGAAAGTCAGTGACTTGATTTCGCCCCGCCGCAAATTTACCTGCAATTTATCAGGGACAATCAACAATCGTTTGCGCACGCCATCTTTGGGGAACACGCGGACCTCGTCGCCTTGGTTCTCCACCCGGCATCCATAACCTATCCAACCGAAGCTGGGATCGTTCACCACATAAGATTTCGCGGCTTGCAGAAAAGCCCACAAACCCGAACCTCCCTCGAATGTTCTCGGTGGTTCACAGGCAAAGACGCCGGGATCGAGTTTGAACCATCCAAAGCCCATGCCATCGGGTAGCACGTTGTGGAGGACGCTCATCATTCCTGCATAGCCTTTCAAAAGTAGCGAGGCATCGCCGGTGTCTTCGAAGGCCTGCATTAATGCCATGCCGTTCAAACTTTCCGAATGCCAGCAGGAAATCTGGCCTCGCAAGTCGGGATGGGCAAATAAATCGTTACCGTACAAAAACCAGATGGGCTGATTCCCGCCACGCATGGCCTGCAAAACTTGCCGAACTTCCGCATTCCTATTCCAGCTTTCAGCATCGCCGTGGGTTTTGCCGAAGTAGCGAGTGAAAAAGTAAACCTGTGGCTGTGCAGTTTCGTCGATCTGAATCTCAGAGCTGTAGGGGTAAGGATCCGTCAGGAAAACCTGGTTGGTTTCTTTCATCAGCGCAAGAATCGTTTCATACTCCTTCTGCCATCCTTCGCTCTTGAGGTCTTCGACGATGTTCACCGCGTTCAAGCCGGTAATCAGGCCAAAGCGACTGTAAGGACCCGTAGTAAACCATTTTCTACACGTTTCATAGCAGAGCCGAAGATAGTCGAGCGCCGTGCGATGCGATAGAACATCGTATTCGCGCCCAATGTGGTACATGGCGTGATAAATATTGGTGACGAAGGCGTAGTTGAAGGTCCGCCACGTGGCTTCGCTTCGTTTCTTCGACCAGCTTCCCCACGGACTCGACGGTGTCCTCACTTTCCAGTACAGAGATGCGCGTACCTCGTAAGTAGCGGGGTTCTGAATGTAGTT
>Ga0207703_10000872_pt1 | contig 29607 bp, 32 predicted proteins | sample KBSSwiS12_FD_184304 | JGI IMG/M metagenome (GOLD analysis project Ga0207703, IMG submission 184304) | Switchgrass rhizosphere microbial communities from Kellogg Biological Station, Michigan, USA - KBS Switchgrass S1-2 (SPAdes) (version 2) | ecosystem: Host-associated > Plants > Roots >...
GCTCGCGAAGCAGCGCGGCCTCGCGCTGCACATGGACGGCGCGCGCCTCGCCAATGCGCTCGCCTCGACGGGCCAAAGCCCCGCCGACGTCACCTGGCGCGCCGGGGTCGACGCGCTGAGCTTCGGCTTCGTCAAGAACGGCGGCCTCAATGCCGAGGTATTGATCCTCTTTCGAACCGATCTCGCCGGCGAGATCGCGGTGCGCCGCAAGAGGGCCGGCCATTTGGCGTCGAAGGGCCGCATGCTCGCCGCCCAGATCCTCGCTTTGCTCGAAGACGGGCTGTGGCTGGACAATGCCCGCGCCGCCAATGCCGCCGCTCACGCGCTCGCCAAGGCGGTGCCCGAACGCCTCGTCTATCCCGTCGAAGCCAACGAATTGTTCCTCCGCGTAACCGACGAGGAAGCCGGCGCCTTGCGCGCCCAGGGCGCCGATTTCTACGAATGGGGACCGGGCCAGATCCGCTTCGTCACCAGCTGGGATTCGGACCCTCAGGCCGTCTCGCAGCTCGCCGCGGCGCTCGCCGCACTGTGAGCGAGGCCCGTCGGTCCACGTTCCGGACGGTCACGCTCCCGTTCATTATTTTCACCGCCATCTGGGGCTCGACCTGGATCGTGATTCGCGGCCAGCTCGGCATTGTCCCGCCGGAATGGTCGGTCACCTACCGCTTCGTCATCGCCGCAACCACGATGGCGGCGATCGCGATCCTGAAGGGCGAGGGCCTCAGGCTCCCGCGCTCCGGAATTGCGGCGGCGGCCGTGCTCGGCCTCACGCAATTCTGCATCAACTTCAACGCGGTCTATCTCGCCGAGCGCCACATCACATCGGGCGTGGTCGCGACCGTCTTCGCGCTCCTCCTCATTCCCAGCAGCCTGCTCGCCTGGGCTTTCCTCGGCCACAAGCCGACCCAGCGCTTCTTCTGGAGCTCGACCATCGCGGTCGCCGGCATCGCCCTCCTGTTTTTCCATGAGCTCAATGAGCATCCCGCGAACGCCGGCCAGGTCGCCGCGGGGATTGGCCTCACCCTCGCCGGAATGGTCGGCGCGTCGGCCGCCAATGTGCTCCAGGCGCGGCCCGAGGTCCGCCGCTTCCCGCTCTTCACCATGCTCGCCTGGTCGATGGCGCTGGGCGCGCTGATCGACGGCGCGATCGCGCTTGCAATGACCGGAGCGCCGGTGATCGACTACCGCCCGATCTATTGGGCCGGCCTGCTGTATCTCGCGCTCGCCGCCTCGGTGCTGACGTTCAGCCTCTATTACCCGGTCGTGCGCATCATCGGCCCGGCCAAGGCCGCTTATTCCAGCGTTCTCGTCCCTATCATCGCAATGGGCTTTTCGACGGCGTTCGAGGGCTATCGCTGGACCCCGACGACCGTCGCCGGCGCCCTGCTCGCGCTCGGGGGCATGGTCGGAGCGCTCAGCCGGGGGCGCCTCGCGGTCGCTTCGCCCGACGCGGCGTGAGGAGCGGGTTGTCGCGTTAACCAATGCGCCCTAGACCGCCGCGCTTATGGCCGACGTTCGTAGCACCGCACTTCCCGACACCCACACCATCCCCGAAGCACCGCCGGCGCCGACCCATGTCGCGATTCGGCGCGAGGATTATCGCCCGCCCGACTGGCTGGTGCCCGAGATCCGCCTCGACTTCGACCTCGATCCCGAGCGCACCCGGGTCCGAGCGACCTTGATGGTCGAGCGCAACGGCGATCACGACCGGCCGCTGCGGCTGGACGGCGATGACATTAGTCCGCTCAAGGTCCAGGTCGACGGCGCCGATGCGGATTATCGATTGGACGGCCCGCAGCTGGTCATCGAACTCTCGGGCCGGCAGGCCACCGTCGAGACCGAGGTCGAGATCAGCCCTGCCGCCAACACCAAGCTCATGGGGCTCTACGCCTCGGGCGGGATGCTGTGCACCCAGTGCGAGGCCGAGGGCTTTCGCCGGATCACCTTCTTCCCCGACCGGCCGGACGTCCTGTCCAGATATCGCGTCCGGATGGACGGCGACTCAGGGGCATTCCCGATTCTCCTGTCCAACGGCAATCGCGTCGCGAAGGGTGAGGGACCCGGCGGGCGCCATTGGGCTGAATGGGAGGATCCGTATCCCAAGCCCTGTTACCTGTTCGCGCTCGTCGCCGGCGACCTCAAGGCCAACCGCGAGCGCTTCACCACGATGTCCGGGCGCACGGTCGACCTCGCCATCTGGGTGCGGGAGGCGGATCTCCCCAGGACCCAGCATGCGATGGACAGCTTGAAGCTCGCCATGGCCTGGGACGAGGAGGTCTACGGCCGCGAATACGACCTCGACCAGTTCAACATCGTCGCCGTTTCCGACTTCAACATGGGCGCGATGGAAAACAAGAGCCTCAACATCTTCAATTCTGCCTATGTGCTCGCCGACCAAAACACCGCGACCGACGGCGATTTCGACAATATCGCCCGGGTCGTCGCTCACGAATATTTCCATAATTGGTCGGGCGACCGGGTCACCTGCCGCGACTGGTTCCAGCTCTCGCTGAAGGAGGGCTTCACGGTCTTTCGCGACCAGAGCTTCTCGGCCGACGTCGGCAGCGCTCCGGTCAAGCGTATCGAGGATGTGCGCGTGCTCCGCGCGGCGCAATTTCCGGAGGACGCCGGCCCGCTCGCTCATCCGGTGCGCCCCGACAGCTATATCGAGATCGGCAATTTCTACACCGCGACCGTCTACAATAAAGGCGCCGAGGTGATCCGAATGCTCGCAACGGTGCTCGGTCCCGACAAATTCCGTGCCGGGACCGACCTCTATTTTTCGCGCCATGACGGCGAGGCGGCAACCTGCGACGATTTCGTGAAGGCGCTGGAGGATGGGAGCGGGGTCGACCTCACTCCCTTCAAGATCTGGTACAGCCAGGCCGGGACGCCGAAGGTCAAGGCCCGGCTCGACTATGATCCCGAGGCGAAGGCCGCCACGCTCCACCTGGAACAGCACGTCGATCCGACCCCGGGCCAGCCGGTCAAGCAGCCGATGCCGATCCCGTTGAAGACCGCGATCGTCGGCGAAGCCAGCGGCCACGAGATTTGCCCCGAGCGGCTGATCGTCCTCGATAACGCCAGCGGGACAATCCGCTTCGACAATGTCGCCGAGCAGCCCTTGCTGTCGATCAACCGCGGCTTTTCCGCTCCAATCGTCGTCGAGGCCGCCCGCCGTCCGGGCGAGCTCGAGCGGCTCGCCCAGGCGGACAGCGACCCCTTCGCCCGCTATGAGGCGATCCAGGAGCTGATGATGCTCTCGCTCGTCGCGGGCGCCCGGGGCGAACAGGCCGATCCGGCGCCGGTGATCGAAGCCGTCGCGGCGACGCTGAGGTCCAATTCGCTCGACCCGGCGCTCAAGGGCGAAGCGATCCTCCTGCCGTCGGAGGCGCTGATCGCCGACCGGCTGGCCGTGGTCGACCCCGACGCGATCCACGCATCGCGTGAAGCGCTGCGCCACGCGCTCGGCTCGAGCCTCGCCTCCGACCTCCTCGCCGCGCATCGCAGCGACGGCGCTTCCGGCCACGATCTCAGTCCGAAAGCCAAGGGCATCCGCCGCTTGCGCACCGTCGCTTTGGGGCTCATCGCCGCCGCTGACGAGGCTGAGGGCGCCGCGCTCGCCAAGGCGCAGTTCGACCGCGCCGACAATATGACCGACCGCCAGGGCGCGCTCGGGATTCTCGTCTCGCTAGATGCTCCCCAGCGGCAGGACGCGCTCAACACCTTCTACGATCGCTTCCACAACGATCCGCTGGTGCTCGACAAATGGTTTGCGCTTCAGGCGGCCGCGCAGCGTGCCGACACCGTCGACCAGGTGCTGAGGCTTGCGAAGCATTCCGATTTCACGATCGCCAACCCGAACCGCCTGCGCTCGATCGCCGGCACGTTCGGGGCCAACCATTGGGCGTTCCATTCGGCCGACGGCCGCGGCTACCGCTTCCTCGCCGACATGATCCTCGCCGCCGACAAGCTCAATCCGCAAGTCGCGGCGCGGCTGGTTCCGCCGTTCGGGCGGTGGCGGCGGTTCGAGCCCAATCGCGCGGCGCTAATGCGCGCCGAGCTGGAGCGGATCGTTGCGGCGCCCGGGCTATCGAAAGACGTGTTCGAGCAGGTCTCAAAGAGCCTCGCGTGACGTGCAAACCGGTTGATCCGGGTGTATTGCCGTCCTTGCAGACGAGGAGGGCGACATATGCCTGCAACTATCGTCAAAGCCGGGGATCGAACACCGCTGAACATCCTCGGCATGCCGCTGACGATGCTGTGCGAAGCGCGCGAAACGGGCGGTTCCTGGTCGCTGTTTGAGGAGGAGGTCCCGCTCGGAATGGGGCCGCCGCCGCATCGGCACGATTGGGACGAGGCTTATTACATTCTCGACGGAGCGATCGACTTCGAAGTCGACGGCGCGCCCGTGAAATCGGCCAAGGGCGATTTCAATTATTTGCCGCGCAACACCGTGCACGGATTCAAGGGTGCATCGGAATCGCCTGCTCGCGTGCTCATCTTCGCTGCGCCGGCGCACGGGTCGGAGTTTTTCCGCGAGCTGAATGACGAAATTCGCAGCCTGCCCGAGGACGGCGCGAAAATCCCGGAGATTGGGGAACGGCACGGCATCCACTTCATGCCGGCGACTGTCGCCTAGCCGGCCGAATTCCCGACCCATCCAGCAACATCCGCCGCGACCTGGTTCGCCGCTCGGTTGAGCGCGGGTCCGACGCTTCCGGCGGTCCCGTCCGAAGGAGCGGTCGCCACGAATCGCCGCGCCTCGACCCGGTTTCCGCCGGCAGTCGACAGCACCCCGTCATATTCGACCACGACCTGGCCGCTCGCCGCGTCATAGCCGAACTTCTGCAGCTGGCCGCTAAGGAGCAGGCCCGGGTCGAGCGTCGCCAGGCTGCCGTCGAGCACCACGCGGTTGGTCGTCCGCCGGATCGTCTCGGCAACCAGCCGCTGGAACAGCCGGTCGGGCGTGTCGACCCACTGCAGGTTGGTTACATATTGGACGTCGGTTGGAGTGAGTTGGACCGGCACACGGATGGCCCTGAGCTCCTTGGGCACGAGCGGGACCGCGACCGTCACCGACTGGCCGGCAGCGGCATTCCGGGTGACGGCTCCGGGGTCGGGCGCGTCGGGAGTAAGCGTCTGGAGCGTCGGCGGAACCTTGGCTCCGCCGCCGAGCAAGCCCGCGCAGGCCGAAACGGTCACCGCCAGGGCGCTTACCGACAAAATCCGCATCACAGGCTTCATTGACGTTTCCCCGGCTTGTAGTCCGGCAGCTTCTCGGGCCCGAGCGTGCCGCCGATCCCTTGCTGTTCGACCCGTTCCGATACGCCCTTGAGTGACTTGGTGAGGTCGCGCATCTCGTGAACCAGCTGGTTGGCTTCGGGCAGGGTCGACTTCGTGAAATTCTGGACGCCGGGCCGGGCGTCGGTGACCATCGCATTGAGATTGTCGGCCGCTTGCTGGACTGCGGCGATCGCTTTCCTGAGGTCCTGCGCCGCCGGCCGGCCCTCTTCGACCACCAGCTTGTTCGTATTGTCGGAAAGGTCGCTGACGTGCTGCGCGGCCAGCCCGGCGTTATGCACTGCCTCACGCGCGTCGGAGATTGCGTCGGCCAGCTCGGGCGCACGATCGGCCAGCACCTTGCTGGTCTTGTCGAAATTCTCGAGGATGTCGGCGATCGAGTTCTGGTTCTTGTCGCTCAAGAGCTCGGTGAGGCGCTCGGTCAGGCGCTGGATTCGCTCGATCAGCTCCGGAGCGCTGTTCAACAGCGCGCCAAGGCCGCTCGTGCTCGACGGAATGACGGGGCAGCCTTCCGGCCCGGCCTCGGTGATCGGCGGGCTGCCGCGCGCGGCTCCGTCCAGCTGGATTTCGTTCACTCCGGTAAACCCGACGCCGTGGATCTGCGCGGTCGTGCCTTGGAGAATCGGGGTGTCGGGATTGACCTCGATCCGCACCCACACGAATTCCGGGCGCTTGGGCAGCAGCGAAATCTTCGAAACCTGGCCGACCGGGACTCCGGAGAAGGTCACGTTGGAGCCTTTGTTGAGCCCTCCCACGGCCTGCGCGAAGTAGATGTCGTAACATTTGGTCGCCTTGTTCGAGAGGCCGGCGATCCAGACGATGAACAGCAGCGTCCCGATGAGGAGCGCCACGGTCACCACCCCGACCATCACATAGTTCGACCGCGTTTCCATCAGCTGTGCTGGTGCTCCACTATGTCTTCATGCCCGAGAGCCGCGGCGCGTCCGCGCGGCCCGTTGAAATATTCTTGTATCCAAGGATGGTCCAAAGCCAATAGTTCCGGAATCGTTCCGACCCCAAGCACCCTCTTGTCCGCCAATACCGCGACCCGGTCGCACACCGCGTAAAGCGAGTCGAGGTCGTGGGTGATCAGGAAGACGGTGAGCCCGAGTCTCTTTTGAAGCGAGCTGATCAGCTCGTCGAAGCCGGCCGCCGCGATCGGGTCGAGCCCGGAGGTCGGTTCGTCAAGGAAAAGCAAGTCGGGATCGAGCGCCAAAGCACGCGCGAGCCCGGCCCGCTTCACCATGCCGCCCGACAGCTCGCTCGGATATTTGGGCCCGGCATCGGGCGGAAGGCCGCCCATCGCGATTTTGTACGACGCGATCTCGTCGAGCAGCGGCGGCGTGATGTACGGGAAATATTCGCGGAGCGGCACTTCGACATTCTCCGCCACGGTAAGGGTCGAGAAGAGCGCTCCGTTCTGGAACAGGATTCCCCAGCGGCGCCGGATACTCTTCGCCTCATCCTCCTCGCGTCCGATCATATTCTCGCCGAGCACTTCGATCTCTCCGGAGTCTGGCGTCTGAAGGCCGATGATCGAGCGAAGCAGGACCGACTTTCCCGTACCGGATCCGCCGACGACTCCGAGGATCTCACCCCGGCATACGGTAAGGTCCAGGTCTTCGTGGACGACCTGCTCGCCAAAGCTGTTGCGCAGCCCGCGGACCTCGATGACCGGATCGCAGTGTTTGGGGGTGCTCATATCCACCCGATATTCGAGAAGAAGACGGCGAAGACGGCGTCGAGCACGATTACGAGAAAGATCGATTGCACCACCGCGATCGTGGTCCGGGTGCCGACTTCCTCGCTGTTGCCTTGGACGAGCATGCCCTGGAAGCAGCCGGCAAGAGCGATGATGAAACCGAACACCGGCGCCTTGATGAGGCCGACCAACAGGTCGGTGGTCGGGATCACCTCCTGCAGGCGTTGGATGTAGGTGAGGGGCGGGATCCCAAGCGACAGCCAGACGAACATGCCGCCGCCGATCAAGGTCATCAGCATCGACCAAAACGACAATAACGGCATCATGATCACCGCTGCGATCATGCGCGGGATAACCAAGGCTTCGACCGGAGAAACTCCGATCGTGCGCATCGCGTCGATCTCCTCGGTGATCTTCATCGTGCCGATCTGGGCCGCGAAGGCCGATCCGGACCGGCCCGCGACCATGATCGCGGTCATGAGCGTGCCGAGCTCGCGCGCGGTGATCCGGCCGATGAGGTTGATCGTATAGACCTCGGCCCCGAACTGGGCGAGCTGGACGGACCCCTGCTGGGCGATGACGATTCCGATGAGGAAGCTCATCAGCCCGATGATTCCGAGCGCGCGCACTCCCACGACGTCGAAGCGCTGGACGACGGCGTTGATCCGGAAGCGCCTGGGCCGCTTGATGACATTGGCAAAGCCGACGAGGGTCGCTCCGAGGAACCCCAACAGGCCGAGCAGGGTGCGGCCGGATTCCGCTACCCACTCGCCGAGCTCGTTCATTACCCGGTGCGCGGCTCCGGGCTGCTCCGGGATCACGCGCGTCGGGTGGTCGAACTCGGCGACCTCTTTCAACAGGCTGACTTCGTCGCGGCTGGCACCGACGACCTTGGCGCCGCGGTCGCGAATGGTGCGGTAGATCACCCAGGCGCCGACCGTGTCCATCCGCTCGACCCGCGACAAATCGATGGTCAAAGGGTCCGGCAATTCGGCGAGCTCACGCTGCGTCGTCGCCGCCCGCGTAATCGTCAGCGATCCCGCGACACGGTAAACCGCTCCGTCCGTGGCTCCTGCCGAGATGTGCTCGTCTTCCGCCATTCGCGGCGGATGAATGCTCGAAAGCTCAGAAAGGGGCAAGTGAAAGCCCAGCGCGCCACTTTCCTGCCCGCTTTGCCGCCTTTATGCCCTCGGCCATGGCCGACGACGCGAAGCTTCTGTTTGTCCCGGTAGGCTCCAATCCCGCGCGCCCGTTCGGGATGGAGGCGAAGGACCGCGCGTGCCGCCTCGCCGCCAACGCCGGATTCGATTGCGCCGACGCTCCCAAGAAAGGCCGAGCGGCCCTCATCTCCAGCCTCGCTTATGCGTGGGATCCTGCGTGGCTGAAGGCGATGCGCTCGCGGCCGGGGGTTGTTCTGACCCTAAGCGGCAAGCCGGTGATGGCCCACGTCCCCGCTGATCGCGACCCCGCTGCAGCCGTCAAGGCGCTGGAGCGCGGAAGCGCCCTCGAGGGATACGAGCCGCTCGCCGCGGAGACCGCCGAGCTGAGCTATGCCGAGCTCAGAAAGCGCGACCGCCCGTTCGTCTTGCCCCTCGACCCGAACGATCCGGAGCCGGTCGAGCGCGCCGCCTACGACGCGTCCTACAAGGGCGTGACCGACGTCCTGACGCTTTATCTCTGGCGCAAACCGGCCTTTTACCTGACCCGCTGGGCGGCAGAGGCCGGCCTCACCCCCAATGTCGTGACCCTGGTCGGCGCGATCCTCTGCGCGCTCGCCTTCGTCCTGTTCTGGCGCGGTTTCTATTGGTCCGGGGTGCTTTCGGGCTTCATTTTCATGGTGCTCGACACGGTCGACGGGAAGCTCGCGCGCTGTACCGGTGCCTCGTCGAAGTGGGGGAACGTGTTCGATCACGGTATAGACCTCGTCCATCCGCCGTTCTGGTGGTGGGCGTGGCTCCACGGACTCGCCGCTTACGGCCGGCCGATGTCGCCGGTCTATGCGACGATGGTGCTGTGGGCGATCATCGGCGGCTATGTCCTCCAGCGCGTGATCGAGGGCGTGTTCATGCGCCGCTTCGGCGGGATGCACATCCACGTCTGGCAAAAGGTCGACAGCCAGTTCCGGCTGATCACCGCGCGCCGCAACCCAAACATGATAATCCTCGTCGCGGCACTCCTCGTCGGGCGCCCCGACAGCGGCCTCGTCCTCGTCGCCTGGTGGACCATCATCAGCCTGATCTTCCACGCCGTCCGCTACGCCCAGGCGAGCGAGCTTGCCGGCCGCGGGGTGAAGATCGTTTCGTGGCTCGAGGGGTGACCTACACCGCTGTTGTCCTTGCAGGCTCGCGTCCGGGACGCGATTCGTTCGCTGAGAGCTTCGGCACGGACCTGAAGGCTTTGATCCCGGTCAGCGGCGAGCCGATGATCCGCCGCCCGGTGCGCGCGCTGGTCGAGAGCCGGAACATCGGCAGGATCCTCGTCCTCGGCCAGGCGCCCGAACGCATTACGGCCGCGCTGCCCGACGATCCGCGCATCGAGGTCCGCGAGTCCGCCGGGACGATCGCCGGGACGGTTCTCGGCCTGCTCGACGACCCGGCCACCCAATGGCCGCTGCTGGTGACGACCGCGGACCACGCATTGCTCGACCCGACCACCGTCGACGAATTTTGCAACGCCGCCAAAGCCGCCGACATCGCCATCGGCGTGGTCGAGCGGGCGAACCTCCTCGCTCGCTTCCCGCAGTCGCAGCGCACCTGGCTGAAGTTCCGCGGCGGCGCCTACACCGGTGCCAACCTGTTCGTGCTAGGCTCTCCCGACGTGGTGCTCGCGATCGAGCTGTGGCGCTCGGTCGAGCAGGACCGCAAGAAAGCGTGGCGAATCCTCTCGCTCCTGGGTCCCGCAACGCTCCTCCTCGTCGCTTTGCGCCTCATCAGCCTCGACGAGGTGATGATCCGCCTGTCCGCCCGCCTCGGCCTCACGATCCGCGCCGTTCCGCTCTCCAATCCGCTGGCAGGGGTCGACGTCGACAAGGCCGAGGATCATGCGCTGGTTGAGGCCATCCTGGCGGGGAAGGCATGACCCGATGAGCCAGGGCCTCGCCATCTACGACATGGACCGAACGGTCACGCGGGGCGCGACCTACACCCCGTTCCTCATCCATTGCGCGGTCCGCCGGGCGCCGTGGCGGCTCCTTTTCCTGCCGCTCGTCATCCTTTCGATGCTGGCCTACCTGCTTCGCCTGATCGACCGAGCGCGCCTCAAGGAGATCAACCACCGCCTCCTCATCGGCGGCCGCATCCATCCCGGCGAGCTCCAGCCTCTGGTCGAGAGCTTCGCGGACGCGCAGGTCGAAACGAACGTCCGCCCCGGAGCGCTCGCCGCTCTCGCCCGCGACAAAGCGGAGGGGCGGCGGCTCGTGCTCGCCACCGCTTCCTACCGGCTGTACGCGGACGCGATTGCCGAGCGCCTGGGCTTCGACGACGTGATCGGCACCGGATCGGTGATCGGCCTCGACGAAAGGGTCCACGCGAAGATCCTGGGCGAGAATTGCTACGGGCCCGCCAAGCTCCGGATGATCGCGGACTGGGTCGAGAAATCGGGCCTCGAGGGCGTCCACGGCCATGTCCGCTTCTATTCCGACCATGTGTCCGATCGGCCCGCGTTCGAATGGGCCGACGAGCCGGTCGCGGTGAACCCGCACGGCAAGCTCCGCCGCCTCGCCACCCGGCAGGGGTGGGCGATCGAGGATTGGAGCTAGAGCCTAGCGATTCGCCAATCGGCGGAAGTGATAGCGGCCGCGAACCGGCGCCGCCTGGTAGGAATGTCCCGACGTGCAGGTCACCGTGAAGACGCCCGGGGTCGCGCCCGCGCTCGTGGAGGCGACCTCGCCGCACGGATAGCCGATGCGCGCGATCGTTCGGGCGATCACCCCGTTGGAAAGCGGCAGGCTCGCCGCGACAGTGGTGACGGGTGCAGCTTCGGCGGCTGGCGCATCGGCTGGTACCGCGACCGGCTCGGCCAATTGTTCGTCCAGCGAGGCAAGCCGGGACGCCGGCCGGTGCCGCTCGGGCGGGGCGGCGGCGAGGGTGGGGCGCTTGGGCCGCGCGGCGCGGGGCTGTTCGACCGGCAGAGCCGCGCCGGCCTGCGCTGGATCACCGACCGCGAAGGTCGTCGGCGGCGGGAGCGCGACCTTGGCCGCGCGCTCAGGCTGCGGCACCGCATCGTTTCCGGTCATCCACCCCGCCCAGGCGCCGAGGAGCCCGACAGCCAGCGCCACGCCGCCTGCCACGATCCCGATCCGCTTCCATTGAGTCGAACCCTCCTCGCCAAGGTCCGGGTCTTCGGGCGTCGGTAGCGGTTCGAAAGGCGATTGCGGTTGCGGAGTCGCGGCTTCGGCGGTCTTGCGCAGCGGCTCGGGACTGGCGAGTTCGCGCAGCGCCGCGGCGATGAACGGCGTCGTCTCGGATTTGGCGGGCGGCTCCGCCGGCTCGGCGAAGGGCCCCGGACGGCCGAGAAACGACGCGCCTCCGACCCCCGACGATGACAGCAGATGCTCCGGCTCCGGCTTGGCGTTGAGCCCGAGCGCGGCATCGTAGGCGCGGCGCCGAGCGGGATTCCGCAGGGTTTCGTAGGCGACGGTGACGTCGGCGATGCCCCCGAAGCCATGCGGCCGGAAAATGCTGATTTCCATGGCGAAGGCCCGTGCGATTTCATCGCTGCTGGCCGTGGGCGTCAGCCCCAGAACCTCATAATGGTTCGGCCGCGTCTTGACCGTGCTCGCCATTTCACCCCCGAAAGATTGGACTGCTCTCAAGTGCCGGAAGCTTCTCGCTTTTTCCCGGGGGGTCCAGCTCGCCCCGCCGCAGGAAGAAGCCTGCTGGTCTTTTACGACTACGCGGGGTGGCGATTATCCTCCGGGTGAATCGCGGCGGCGGATGAAGCCGCCGGTTGCGCTCGTTATCCGGACAGCTGGCGCCTCTGTCGCGAAGGCCGCTTTGGCATGCTGACGCTCTACGACGACCCAATGATCCGCGAAATCTATCGCCGTGGAGCGCGCGATGCGTGCGAATGGGCGTGCGTCTACCTCCCGTCGGCAAAGCAGCGGGTCATGGAAGACTGGCTCAGCGCGCTCGACCTGTGGGTGGAAGGCAATCCGCCGACCGCCCCGCATTCGCGAGCGGATACGTCCGCTTAAGGATCGCCCTGCTTTACCCACCCCGGCGGGATCAGGCGGTCGTTCTCCTCGTCGAGCGTCCAGCCCTTCGCGAGACAGTCGCGGCGCTGTTCCTGCGCATGATCGCCGAGCGCCGGGTCAGACGCCCTTCCTAAGGTCCTTGAGAAACTGCGCGATCGAATGTTCGTCACGCTTGTAGAACGTCCACTTTTTGATCCGCTTGGGGATCAGGAAACCCGCTTCCACAAGAGCCTTCAAATGCTGGGCCGTGGTCGGCTGCGCCAGGCCTAGCTTCTCCTCTATGAAGATCGCACAGACGCCGTCCTTCACCAGATCGCCGTCGACCTGGGGCGGGAAGTTGCCTTTTGGGTCCTTCAAAAGCGCCAGGATATGAAGCCGATGGCCGTTGGCGAGAGCCTTCAGGCGCTTTTCTTTTTCGTTGCTCATATCGTTCTATTGCAATCTAACGATAACATGTTTAGAGGGCTGGCGCTACTGGGGGCTGAGGGGGTGTGCCAAACCGACGGAGGTTGCATGCCGATCACTTCTACAATGACCATTGAAGCCGTCCACTCCGAGAAGCTGTCACCGCCTGTCGGTCCCTTCTCGCCAGCCATTCGCTCCGGAGATTTCATCTTCTTTAGCGGGCAGGTCGGGCAGGATCCGTCGACGGGCAAACTCGTCGAGGGCGGGATCCAGGCCCAGGCGCGGCAACTGTTTCGCAGCCTCGCGATCCTGCTCGGCGCGGCGGGCAAGTCATTCGGCGACGTCGTCAAGGCCAATGTCTTCCTGACGCGAATCGAGGATTTCGCGGCGGTCAACGCCATTTACGCCGAGCAGTTCGAGCCGCCGTTTCCGGCTCGCACCACGGTCGCCGTCGCGGCTCTCCCGCTCGGGGCTGCGATCGAGATCGAACTGATCGTCCGCGCGTGAACCCGCGCCAGGAAAGGCAAGCAAATGCGATATGATTTCATGATCCTCGACGTCTTCACCGACAAGGCGTTCGGCGGCAACCAGCTTGCGGTCCTCACGGATGCGCGGGGGATCACTCCCGATGCGATGCAGACCATCGCCCGGGAATTCGATTTTCCGGAGACGACGTTCGTCCTGCCGCCGAGCGATCCGGCCAACGCCAGGCGCGTCCGGATCTTCACGCCTGGCGGCGAGCTTCCGTTTGCGGGCCATCCGACTATCGGCACCGCCTGCGCACTGGTGCTGTCAGGCCATTCTCACCTCGGTGAAGCGGTGCTGGAAGAAGGCGTCGGACCGGTCCTGGTGACGACGAGAAACGACAACGGCGCGTACTCCGCGCGGCTTCGCCTGAACCGCGGACCGGAATCATCCGACATTGTCCCAACGGCGGCAGATGTGGCGGCGGTCTTGTCGCTCCGGCCGGACGAGATCCTCCAGGTCTTCTGCGCGGGCCTGGGCCCAAGGTTCACGTACGTCCAGGTCAGCTCGCGTGAGACGGTCGACCTGTCGCAGCTCGATCTCGGGCACTGGCGGACCCTCCTCGCCGACACCTGGGGCCCGCAGCTGTTCGTGTTCGCGGGCGAGCTTAGCGATGGTGCCGAGATCTACGGTCGAATGTATGCTCCGGCTCTCGGCATTCAGGAGGATCCGGCAACAGGAGCGGCGGCGGCGGCCATCGTCGGAGCCGCAGCGGCGGCCGGCGGGAGCCGGGAGGGCGAGTTCAGGCTGAACATTGTTCAAGGCGTGGCAATGGGCCGCCCCAGCGCTATCAGCGCCTCGGCCAGGTTGGCCGACGGAACTCTGGCCTCGATCGAAGTCGGAGGAAACTGCGTCCTTGTCGCCGAAGGCAAGATCGAAGTGCCCGAGCATCTGCTGGAGCGCGAATAATGGGTCCGCAATGGGTGGAGATCGGACGTTGGATCGTCGCTAAGAATGGTTGGGGCATGGGCGCTGAGGTTGGGACAGCCATCTGACGATAACTCCCGGCTCTAGCGGGCCCGGACCGGGGGCCGCAGCCAAGCTTAGAATATTACCATCCGGCTGTTTGATGCCAACGCGGTTGCGGAATACCCCTCGCACGATCGCGCGTCGGCGGCTGTCTTTCTTCGATACCCCGGGCCACTCGGCCCAATGAGCGTAGATCGCCGCGTGTTCGGCTCCGCGGCAATAGGTTCCGTAGTCTTGATAGAGACCGAAGCTGCCGTCTTCCCAGACAACTAATCCGACGATCTCGACTTCACGACCATCCCAGGCCCCTGGAGAGGCTGCAAGGCTCGCGGGATTGACCTTGGCGATAACAGGTCCCGCTGGCGGGCCCGAAGCGCAGGCGGCGAGAAGGAGCGCAATGCCCGCCGCACCAAACGAACCGACAGAAGCGCGTTCGAATGTGCCTACGATTGTGAGGCGTGTCTGCATTGGCGACTCCCGAAGCAGGGAATGTCCCCTAGCAGCCAAAGGTTCCAATGGGTCGTAAGCAGTCCCTAAGCCGGTGGCGACCGCAATGGTCGAACGCGGACATTCGGTCAGTCGGCGATGCGACAGCGCGTCAGGTAGAAGCGCTGGCTGAGCTTCGCCTTGCGGAGCGCTTCGCGGAGGCCGTGGCTGACGAAGAAATTGTCCCATAACTGGGGATCGACCCAGATGTCGGGCGGTTGCAGCGCTTCGGCCGATACGACCAGCTGATCGTCGGCCAGCGTGACCGGAAAGGTGTACCGGTTTTGCGGCCCGGGCCTGAGCACTTCTGATTGCTCCGGATTAACGAGCCGGCGGGCATTGCCGAAATTGAGGCAGAACCAATTGCCCCCGATCGGCGTCTGGCGATCCCTCTTCAGCACCGGCACCGGCCGGAGCTGGGCCTGGCCAAGATCGAACTGCCGAAGCACGTTCGCGGCCTGCTCGGACACCATCCAATATCCATAAGCTGCGAACAGATCCGGGACCTGGTAATGTCTTTCGAGGGCGTGCGGAGCGCCGAAAATTACCGTCGGGAAGTCGTTTGGACCAAGCACCTCGCCGCGCTCGTTCGCCTGCTTGATTCCGATCAGGCGAGCATGATCGCGCTCGGCGACGTCGTTCTGAAATGGCCGCTGGTTTGTAGGGTGCTTTATCGTCCGGCTGATCCACACGATGTCGCTCATGGCGGCAGAATGGCGACCACATTCAGCGTCCGCAATGGGTCGAAAGCAGACAGTCGGCGACGACGCACGCTTTATAGGCGAGGTGGCGCTGAGGTGGCAGACGCAGCAGAGGGGGTGGCCGGTTTGATGCCGAGCCGTTTCTTCGCTTCTTTCATCATGCTGATGAAGCGAGGATCACTGCGGACGCTGTCGATGTCCACATCGCCCTCGACAAGCTTGATCATTGGCACTCCCGCGGCCGCGAAAACTGGCTCAAGCATGTCAAGAGCGGCGTCCGTATCGTGGAAGTGGATCAGCAAATTGCAGGCGAAATTGTAGCGTATATTGAGATTGTCGGGATCGACGAGCAACGCCCGTTCGAGCCATTGTTTGGCCCGCTCAGGCTGCCCGAGTACGGCGAGGCTGGTCGCGCCCAGGCTCAACGCCGAGCCATTGTCGGGATCCTCCGCGAGCACCCGTTCGGCTTGCTTCAGGACCATTTCGGACACCCGCTTCGCCTCGTCGGTTTTGCCCTGTGCCTGATAGCAACTGAACAGCATCCCCCAGGCATGAAAGTCGGTTTCCATCACACCGGCGGCCTTCTCGAAATGGCGCGTCGCAGCATCGACCCGCCTTTGCCGAATCAGGATCGTCCCCGCCTCCTTATTCACCTCCCAGGAATCGGGATCCAGGCGCAGAGCGATGGCGATTTCCGCGTCAGCCTCGTCGAACCGGTTTTGCTCGGCCAGGTGACGGGCCTTGGGACAATGGGCCTCGGCAATGCCCGGATCGAGGGCAAGCGCGCGTTCGGCCGCTGCAACGCCGTCGTCGACTTCTTCGCCGCCGCCAAAAACGTAACGCAAGCTGGATTGCGCAATCGCCATCAACGCCCAGGCACGGGCATAATCGCGGTCGATCTCAGTCGCTCGCCGGCAGATGCGCACCACTCGTTCCTCGCGTCTGCGGTCGCCGTGATTGCCGGTGATCCAATATTGCCGCGCCATGAGATAGAGGTTGTAAGCCTCCGGGCTTGTTGTGCCGCGCTGCTGGATTGCTTTCTTCTCTTCCGGCAGCAACTTGATCTTGAGCGCGTCGACAATCGCTTTGGAAAGCTCGTCCTGAATGGCGAAAATGTCAGTCAAATCCCGGTCGTAGCGCTCGGCCCACACATGGCTGCCGCTCTTGCCGTCGATCAGCTGCGCACTGATCCGCACGCGGGTTCCGGCCTTGCGCACACTGCCTTCGAGCACGTGGCTGACCCCGAGCTTACGGGCGACGTCGCAGACGTCGGCCGACTGACCCTTGAACATGAACGCGGTATTGCGGGCGATGACCTCGAGCGCCGACACTTTCGCCAGGTCCGTCGTAATGTCCTCGCTGATCCCGTCGCTGAAGTATTCCTGCTCGGGATCGCCGCTCATGTTGGCGAATGGAAGAACGCAAACTGAAATTGGGCCCGAGCTTTGGCGGCCCTCGGATTCCGGGATCGCTCCGGCAAGCGCCGCGACGCTGGCGACGAGCTTGTTCCAACTCGACGTGTCCCTGTCGCCGTCCCATTCCTTCAGATCGGCACATTGGATCTGGTTGAATGGCATCGGCGGAATGGTTTGATCGAGACGAGCCTGGACCAGCGTCCCCAACGTTCGTGCAGCGTCGGCTTCGGCGCGCACCCATTGTGATTTCGCCGCCGCGGCCGACCACAGCACGACAACCGCGCCAGCACTGCTCAATCGCTCCTGGATCACATCGGCATAGGGGCGGTGCGCAGGCAACTCGTCGTCGCGCCAGACGCAGTAGCCTTCGCTGCGCAACGCGTCGGCGATGCGCTTCGACTGCGGCTCGTCCGGCCGCGCATACGAGATGAAGATCTCCGACATCCCCTCTCCCCACGATTATCAGGACTCTACAAGTGAGTCATGGCTACCGGCCAGGACGGGTGCGCGACCTCGCGGCTAATGTCCGCAATGGGTCAAAAGCAGACACTCACGCCTAGCGGAGTTCCGCTATCATGAGCCTGTCGGCCTTCGCCCGGTCCTTCATCGATTCCTCGCTCCGTGTCTCGGCGTGAAAAAAGGGCGGCCCCGAAGGACCGCCCGCGCTTGATCGGGACTGGACCCCGGCCTTCGCCGGGGAACAGCTTAGCCCAGCATTTCCTGCTCGAGCTTCTTCGCCATCTCCTCGATGTTCTCGGGCGGCCAGCCGGGGATGTCCATCCCGAGCCGGAGGCCCATCGAGGCGAGCACTTCCTTGATCTCGTTCAAGGATTTGCGCCCGAAGTTCGGGGTCCGAAGCATCTCGGCCTCGGTCTTCTGGACGAGGTCGCCGATGTAGATGATGTTGTCGTTCTTGAGGCAGTTCGCCGACCGCACCGACAGCTCCAGCTCGTCCACCTTCTTCAGGAGGTAGCGGTTAAGCTGGTTGGTGTCGGCCTGGGTCTCGACCGGCATCGCCGCCGACGGCTGGCCGATCATCGGCGAGGCCGCCATGCGCACCTGGGCTTCGTCGAAGTGCACGAACAGCTGCAGCTGGTCCTGGAGGATCCGCGCGGCATAAGCGAGCGCGTCTTCCGGGGCCACCGTGCCGTCGGTTTCGATGGTCAGCGTCAACTTGTCGTAATCGAGCTCCTGCCCGACGCGGGTGTTCTCGACCTTGTAGGCGACCTGGCGAACGGGCGAGTAGAGCGCGTCGACCGGGATGAGCCCGATCGGGGCATCGGCCGGGCGGTTGGCCGCGGCCGGCTGATAGCCCTTACCGATGTCGGCGGTCAGCTCCATGTTGAGCGTCGCGCCCTCGTCGAGGTGGCAGATGAGGAGGTCGGGGTTGGTGACCTCGATGTCGCCGGCGGTGGCGATCATCCCCGCGGTGACGTCGATCGGGCCGGTCGCCGAAAGGTGAAGCCGCTTGGGGCCTTCGCCTTCCATCTTGAGCGCGATCTGCTTCACGTTGAGGACGATATCCGTCACGTCCTCGCGGACGCCCGTGAGGCTCGAAAATTCATGGAGCACGCCGTCGATCTTGATCGAGGTGATCGCGGCGCCCTGGAGCGACGAGAGAAGCACCCGGCGAAGCGAGTTGCCGAGAGTCATCCCGAAGCCGCGCTCCAGCGGTTCGGCGACGAAGGCGGCGCGGCGGCGGACATCGCCTCCGCTCTGCTTCTTCTCGAGCGCGTTGGGCTTTTTCAGTTCCTGCCAGTTCTTTGCATTGACGGCCATTTTTTTTCCTGCCCTTTGGCGAGGCGTCCCTCGCCGATACAAACTCTGATATGCCGCGGTTTCATCCCGCGGCAGCGGCGCGCCTGACGGCTTAGACGCGGCGCCTCTTGCTCGGCCTCACCCCGTTGTGCGGGATCGGGGTGACGTCGCGGATCGAGGTGATCTGGAAGCCGACCGCCTGGAGCGCCCGGAGAGCGCTCTCGCGGCCCGAGCCGGGGCCCTTGACCTCGACCTCGAGCGTGCGGACGCCGTGGTCCGCCGCCTTGCGGCCGGCGTCCTCCGCCGCGACCTGCGCGGCGTAAGGGGTCGACTTGCGGCTGCCCTTGAAGCCCATCATCCCGGCCGAGCTCCACGCGATGGCGTTGCCCTGCGCGTCGGTGATGGTGATCATCGTATTGTTGAAGCTGGCGTTCACGTGGGCGACGCCGGCTGTGATGTTCTTGCGTTCCCTTCTGCGGAGACGCTGCGGTGCCTGTGCCATTGCTAACCTACAATCCTCTAATTTTCGTTCGCCCCGAGCGAAGTCGAAGGGCGTGAGTTTCGGCGTCCGAGAAGATTATTTCTTCTTCCCTGCGATCGGCCGGGCCTTGCCCTTGCGGGTGCGCGCGTTGGTGTGCGTGCGCTGGCCGCGGACGGGGAGGCCCTTGCGGTGCCGGAGGCCCCGGTAGCAGGCGAGGTCCATCAGCCGCTTGATGTTCATCGCGGTCTCGCGGCGAAGGTCGCCCTCGACCTGGTGATCGCGGTCGATCGCCTCGCGGATATGGCTGACCTCCTGGTCGGTCAGGTCCTGCACACGCTTGTCGCTCGCAATGCCGAGCTTGGCGATGATGCCCTTGGCCGTCGTCCGGCCGATTCCGTGGATGTAGGTAAGCGCAACTTCCACGCGCTTGTTGGTGGGGATGTTCACCCCGGCAATACGAGCCATTCTCTACCCTTCTTCAGCTCCACAGGGCGAAATGCCCCATCTCGTCGCTAGAAAGCCCCGCTCCAAGACCCCCATCAAAGTGGTACTTTGATGGGAATCCCTTCAAACGAAAAACCGACGCGCGCACGAATGCGCCGCCGGAAACCGGTGAAACGGGATGATCTGCAGATAGGATTCGCTCGGTGCCGAGTCAAGGGCGGCCGCGTTGAGCCGCCATGCAGGAAAAGCGCATCCACCAGATCTTCGTGGTCAGCGTCCTTTTCAAGGGGGCGCACGCGCTGATCGAGATCGTCGGCGGGCTGGCGCTCTACCTGTTCAGCTCAGACACGATCGGACGCTGGGTGGATGAGGTCGACCCGCACGAGTGGATTGCGCGCTACTTCCCAATGTCAGAGCAGCATTTCTTTGCTTTCTATCTGCTGAGCCACGGCCTCATAAAATCGGTGCTGGTCGTCGGCCTTCTGCGCGAGAAGCTCTGGGCCTATCCGGCGAGCTTCGCGGTGTTCGGAGCGTTCATCGCCTACCAGCTCTATCGCTACAGCTTCACCCATGACATTGCGCTGATCCTGCTCAGCATCTTCGACCTGTTCGTGATCTACCTCGCAGTCCACGAATACCGGCTGTTGCGGAAACACCTCCCGACCCACTAAGCCCCCGCCAATGCAGCGGCTGACCCTCGCCGGCGGCATCCCCGAGACTCTCAAGGGGAGCATCGTCGTGCTCGGCAATTTCGACGGTTTCCATCTCGGCCACCAGGCGGTGGTGAACCGGGCGATCCAGCGCGCCTTCCACGAGCGGCGGCCGGTGATCGTCGCCACCTTCGACCCGCATCCGGTCAAATTCTTCAAGCCCGACGTGCTGCCGTTCCGACTGACGACGCTCGACCAGCGCGAGCATCTGTTCGCTCATGCCGGCGCGGACGCGATGCTGGTGTTCGAGTTTGGGTCGCAGCTCGCGTCCATGGACGCCGAGGCGTTCGTGGCCGAGGTGCTCGCGAAGCAGATCGGCGCGGCGGGGGTCGTCACCGGCGACGATTTCAGCTTCGGCAAGGGCCGCACCGGCGACCCCGCGCTGTTGAAAGCGGTTGGCGAGCAGCATGGCGTCGCGGCCGAAGCCGTGCCGCAGGTGCTCCTGGACGGCGAGCGCATTTCGTCCGGGCGGGTCCGCGAGGCCCTGGTCGCGGGCGATACGGGCACGGCGACGCACATGCTGAGCCGCGATTATGCGATCGAGGGGGTGGTCCAGCGCGGCGACCGGCGCGGGCGCGAGCTCGGCTATCCGACGGCGAACGTCGAACTCGCCGATTACCAGCGGCCCAAATACGGCATCTACGCCGTGCGGGTGACGATCGACGACGGTCACGAATATCCGGGGGTCGCGAGCCTCGGGGTGCGACCGACTTTCGAGCCGCCGCAGGAGCTGCTCGAGGCGCATCTGTTCGGCTTCGACGGCGACCTCTACGGCCGGAAAATCGAGGTCGCGCTCCACGCCTTCATCCGCGAGGAGAAGAAGTTCGAGAGCCTCGACGACCTCGTCGCCCACATGCGTGACGATGAGGCCCAGGCGCGGCAGTTGTTGGCGCTGGAATGAAGGCCTGGCTGAGCTGGATCGCGATGGCGCTGGCACTGGCGCTGCTCGCCCTAGTCACGGTCAACGCGAGCCTGTGGGCCGACCCGCCGCCCGGAGTCGTCCGGCTGATCGCTCATCGCGGAGTTTCGCAGCTTTACGACCATCGCGGAATCGGTCGCGACAGCTGTACCGCGACACGGATCGAGCCGCCCGTACATGATTATCTCGAAAACACGGTTCGTTCGGTCGACGCGGCGTGGCGGCAGGGCGCGGACATGATCGAAATCGATGTCGCTCCGACCGCCGATGGGAAAATGGCGGTATTCCACGACTGGACGCTGGACTGCCGCACCGATGGGAAGGGAGAGGTGCGCAGCAAGACGCTCGCCGAGCTGAAACAGCTCGATCCCGGTTACGGCTACACCGCGGATGGCGGAAAGACCTTTCCCCTGCGCGGCAAGCAGCGCGGCGCGATCCCAAGCTTGCAGGAGGTGCTTCGGGCGCTTCCCGGAATGGCGTATCTCTACAACTTCAAAAGCAAGGATCCGCATGAGGCCGACCTGCTCGCGCATGAGCTCGCCGAGGCAGGCCACGATCCGGTCAAGGTCGGAGACGGTTTCTATGGCGCTCCCGGTCCGGTCGAGCGGATCCGCAAGCTTTATCCGGGCGCCTGGGCGTGGAGCATGGACGGGGCAAAGCGCTGCACGAAGGACTATCTGAAATGGGGGTGGCTCACGATAATTCCGGATAGCTGCCGGAAAGGGGTCATCATGGTGCCGCTCAGCCACCAGTGGCTGTTTGCCGGCTGGCCCAACCGCCTGCTCCAGAGGATGAACTCGGTCGGCGCAAAGGTCATCATAATCGGGCCGCGCGGTGGGACGTCGGGCACCGGGTTGACGCTGCCCGAGCAGCTCGCCGACGTGCCTTCGACCTTCAGGGGGTATATCTGGGTTGAGGATATCTGGACCGTTGGTCCGGCGCTCCGTCCCGACCGCGACATTCGCACCGAGGCTCGGCTGCAGGCCGCGGAGGCGGGATTGGCACGGCGGAGAAAAGGCGGCCTGTCACCCTGAACTTGTTTCAGGGTCTATTCCTCCACCCAGGCCGATCGCCTCCGCAATGGATGCTGAAACAAGTTCAGCATGACGGGTTTGCATTTTCTTGGGCGGCCCCGCTAAGGCCGCGCCGGTAATGGCCGACGCCCCTGACAATACCAAGACCGACTACCGATCGACCGTCTTCCTTCCGCGCACCGACTTTCCGATGAAGGCCGGGCTGCCGCAGAAGGAGCCGGCGATCGCGGCGCGCTGGGCGGAGCAGGACCTCTACGGCCAGCTGCGCAAATCGCGTGCCGGCCGCGAGAAGTTCATCTTCCACGATGGCCCGCCCTACGCCAACGGCGACATCCACATCGGCCATGCGCTCAACCACACCTTGAAGGACATGGTGGTGCGCACCCAGAATTTGCTGGGCAAGGACGCGCCTTACGTGCCCGGCTGGGACTGCCACGGCCTCCCGATCGAATGGAAGGTCGAGGAGCAGTATCGCAAGACGAAGCTCAACAAGGACGAGGTCCCGGTCCGGGAGTTCCGCGCCGAATGCCGCGCTTATGCGCAGCATTGGGTCGACGTGCAGCGCGAGCAGCTGAAGCGGCTCGGAGTGAATGCCGACTGGGACAAGCCCTATCTGACGATGGCCAAGGGCGCGGAGGCGACGATCGTCTCTGAATTGTTCAAGTTCGCCGAGAGCGGCCAGCTGTACCGCGGGGCGAAGCCGGTGATGTGGTCGCCGGTCGAGAAGACCGCGCTCGCCGAGGCCGAGATCGAATATGAGGACATCGTTTCGACCCAGATCGATGTCGGCTTCGAGATCGTCGAAAGCCCGATCCCGGAGCTGGTCGGCGCCTATGCCGTGGTGTGGACGACCACCCCGTGGACGATCCCGGTCAACCAGGGGATCGCTTACAATCCCGAGGTTGAGTACGTCTGTTTTGGCCAGCGCGGCGATCGCAAGCTTTTGGTTGCAATGCCGCTACTGGAGAGCGGCCAGCTGCACGCCCGGCTGAAGCTTGAGGGCTATGAGGACGTGCATTGGAAGGGCAAAGGATCCGACCTCGCCGGCACCGTCGCCCGCCACCCGATGCACAAGCTCGGCGGGTTCTTCGCGAAACCACGGCCGTTCCTCGCTGGCGACTTCGTCACCACCGACCAGGGCACGGGCCTCGTCCACATGGCGCCCGACCATGGCGAGGATGATTTCGAGCTTTGTAAGTCGGTCGGCATCGATCCGGTGTTCGCGGTCGATGCGGCGGGCTTCTACCGGCCCGACTGGCTGTGGCTTGGCGGGCAAGGTTCGGTCATCAACAACAAGTTCAACGCTCCCGACGGGCCGATCTGCTCGGATTTGCGCGAAGCCGGCGGACTGCTCGCGGCCTCCGCCGACTTCCGGCACAGCTACCCGCATTCGTGGCGGTCAAAGGCCAAGGTCATCTACCGTTGCACGCCGCAATGGTTCATCGCGATGGATCGGCCGCTTCCGGCCGAGCATTGCGCGACATTCGCCGAGCGGCGGTGGGAGAATGAAGGCGGCGCGCTCGATCAGTCGCGCCCGACGCTGCGCCAGCTGGCGATGCGCGCGATCGCCGACACGCGGTTCGTGCCCGAGAAGGGCCGCAATCGGCTGGGCTCGATGGTCGAGGGCCGTCCCGATTGGGTGATCAGCCGCCAGCGCGCGTGGGGGGTGCCGATCGCGCTCTTCGTAGAAAGGAAGACGGGCGAGCCGCTGGTCGACCACGAGGTCAACCAGCGCATCATCGAAGCCGTCTCCAGGAGCGGCGTCGATGCCTGGGACGCGGAAAACGCCGCCGCCTTCCTCGGCAACCGCAATCCTGACGATTACGAGATGGTCACCGACATTCTCGATGTCTGGTTCGACAGCGGCTGTACCCACGTCTTCACCCTGGAGAGCGGGCACTGGCCCGAGGAGCGTTGGCCGGCCGACCTTTACCTTGAAGGCAGTGACCAGCACCGCGGCTGGTTCCAGTCGAGCCTGCTCGAAAGCTGCGGGACCCGCGGGCGCGCGCCCTATGACGCGGTGCTGACCCACGGCTTCACGATGGACTCCAAGGGCATGAAAATGTCCAAGAGCCTGGGGAACACGGTCGACCCGTTGAAGGTGATGGAGACCTACGGTGCGGACATCATCCGGCTGTGGTCGCTGTCGGTCGACTTCACCGAGGACCATCGCATCGGCGACGAGATCCTGACCGGGGTGGCGGACCAATATCGCAAGCTCAGGAACACGTTCCGCTATTTGCTCGGCGGGCTTGACGGGTTTTCGGACGCCGAGAAGGTCGGGGTCGAGGGAATGCCCGGGCTGGAGCGCTATGTGCTCCATTTGACCGCCGAGCTCGACAAGGTGCTGCGGCGCGCGGTCGCGGACTTCGACTTCAATACCTACGTCCGGGCGCTGACCGACTTCTGCAACGAGGACCTCAGCGCCTTCTATTTCGATATCCGCAAGGACGTCCTTTACTGCGAGATCAACGCCGAAACCGGGGTGCAGACCGCGACGCGAAGGGCCAACCGGACCGTCCTCGACATCTTGTTCCACGCGCTGGTGCGCTGGCTCGCGCCGGTGCTGGTGTTCACTAGCGAGGAAGTGTGGGGCACGCGCTTCCCGGATGCAGGCTCGGTGCATCTGCTCGAATGGCCGGAGGTGCCCGCGGTCGATGCCGACGATGCGAAGTGGGGCGCCTTGCGCGAGCTTCGCTCCCAGGTGACCGAAGCGATCGAGCCGCTGCGCAAGGACAAGGTGCTGGGGTCGAGCCTCGAAGCCGAAGTCACCGTGCTGAGCGACGAGGATCCCGGGCTGCTCGCCGAGCTGTTCATCACCTCGACAGTCCACAAAGGCGATGAGATCAAGGTGACTAAGACCCAGAACCACAAATGCGAGCGCTGCCGGCGCTACCTGCCGGAGGTCGAAGCCAATGGCGATATCTGCGACCGCTGCAAGGATGTGCTGAATGGGTGAGTATTTCCGTCACCCTGAACTTGTTTCAGGGTCCATTTTTCCATCCGCTCAGCCGTTTCCACAATGGATGCTGAAACAAGTTCAGCATGACGGGAGTGGGCGTTGATGCGAGCCCGTGCCTTCGGCTTCAGCATTGCCGCGCTGATTTTCGGACTCGACCAGCTGGCGAAATGGGTCGTCACCGGCCCGGTGCAGCTGCGCGAAGTCGGGCAGGTCGTGCTCCTGCCGATCTTCAACCTGACCTACACCGAAAACAACGGCATTTCGCTGGGCCTGCTCAATGCGACCAACCCGGTCGGCCGCTGGATGCTGGTCGCGCTGACCTCGGTCATCGCGGTCGGAGTCGCTTACTGGATCGGCAAGGAGAAGAACCGCTTCGACCAGCTCGCGCTCGGGATGGTGCTCGGCGGGGCGCTTGGAAACATCCTCGACCGGGTCCGCTTCGGCTATGTCGTCGACTTCGCCGACCTGCATTTCGGCGACTTCCGCCCGTTTTTGGTATTCAATGTCGGCGACGCAGCGATTAGCATCGGCGTCGTGATCCTGTTGCTGCGAGCGTTCCTCACTCGTAAGGAGCGCACAGAGGGTGAAAAACCCGGGGAGACTATCGAACATGCGTAAAGCCCTATCCGTCGTGGTGATCGTGGCCGCCGTCGCGACCAGCGGCTGCTCCATTTTCCGAAGCAGCCGGAACAATACGCCCGACGAGTTCGCGGTCGCGCGCAACGCGCCGCTGATCATTCCGCCCGATTTCAGCCTGACTCCGCCGGTTGCGGGCACCGCGGGCCTTTCGGCGGGAGACGCCCAGAGCCAGGCGATCGACGCCCTGTTCGGCGGGCCTGCCCCGCGCAGCGCGGCCGAGAGCAGCATGCTCGACGACGCCGGGCGCGACCGGGCGCAGATCGGAATCCGCAGCCAGGTGTGGGACCCGGATACGCGCGTGGTCGACAAAGGCGCGGCGACGATCCAGATTTTGAACGCGCCGGCCGCGAACACCAACATCGCCTCGGCGCAGGCCGGTCAGTGACTATAAGAGCGGGGGGACGAACCCGAACGAATGGCTGAAGAAACCTTATCCGCCAGGCTGGTCGAGATCGAATCGATGCTCGACCGTTCCCGCCGCCGCTTCGAGGAAGGCTCGCGGCTGGTCGAGGAAGCGCACAAGCTGCTCGGGGACATCCAGCAGGCGCTGATCGGAAGCCCGCGCAGCGTATCCCCCGAAGACAGCGAGGAAGCGGCATCGAAGCTGCTGGCGAGTCTCAAGGCGAGCGGCGGCGAAATGCCCGAGACATTGTGCGGCGGGCGATTGAGCGTCGACCAGGTCCAGCGGCTGATCCGAATCGACGGGCACCCCATCGGAATCACCGAGATGGAATATCGCGTGCTCGAGCTGCTGGCGTTCGCCCGCAACAATGTCGTCACGCGCGCGATGCTCTTGAAGCATCTCTACCGCCGCGCCGACGACCAGCCGCAGCCCAAGATCATCGACGTGTTCATCTCGAAGCTCCGCAAGAAGCTCAGGAATGCGAGCGGCGGCGCCGAATTCATCGAGACGATCCCGCAACGCGGCTGGATCCTGCGCGACATCGACGCGACGCAGGGGGCGTAACGCCAACTCGTCACCCTGAACTTGTTTCAGGGTCCATTTCGTCACCAGTTCAGCGGACTCCTGGATGGATGCTGAAACTAGTTCAGCATGACGGATTCACAGAATTTTAGCCTCACCCGTTTACTCGCGGGCAGATGCTTACGCTGCTTCCCGATTCCGCGCCGCGCCCGAGGCCCGAGCCTTATGCCGAGGCCGTCGCCCGGCTGGCGACCGTTCGCCACGCGCTCCGCCTGGTCGATCCGTTTGGCGGCGGACCGGCGTCCGACATGGACGACGAGGCGATCGCGGACGCCTGGAACCGCGCGGATGAGCAGAAGCGCCGCTGGTTCGATGCTCGCTCGGGAAGGCTGGTCGAAGCAACCGCCGCCGGGGTCGAAGCCTTGCTCTCCGAGAAGCAAAAGGGGAACGAGCCGCACGAAGAGGCAAGCAAGGCGCTGATCGAACAAATCCGGCGCGAGCTCGCCGAGGTATCGAAGGTCGTTCTGGCCTAGGCCCCACGCGCTTTAAGCTGGACCTTGGGCTTTCGGGGTGGCTGGGTCCGCGCCCCATTCCGACCAGCTTCCATCATAGAGCCGATTGCCGTCGTGGCCGAGCAGGTGCGCGGCGAAGAGCAGGCACGCCGCAGTCACCCCGGAGCCGCAGGTCGCGGTGAACGGCCGAGCAGGGTCGATTCCCGCCTCGGCGAACAGGCGGCGGATCTCCTCCGGCGACTTGAAGGTCCCGTCACCGTTGTAGAGCTGGCCGAACGGCAGATTGCGCCCGCCCGGGATATGGCCGGGCGCCACCCCCGGACGCGGATCGGGCGCGCTGCCCTCGAACCGCTCCCTGCTGCGGGCGTCGAGCAGGGGTGTATCGAGTTCGCCGGCGAGGATTTGCTGCTTGGCGACGACCTCATCAACATTTTCCGCGGGTTCGAAGGTGCTTTGCCTGGTCTCGGCCTCTCCGGAATCGGTTGGCCGCCCTTCGGCGACCCATTTCTGAAACCCGCCGTCGAGAATCGCGACGTCGCGCGCGCCGAAGTGGCGGAACGTGAACCAGCCTCGGGCGGCGGTTCGGGCCGGCGAATTGTCGTAGGCGACAATGCGGTCGCCGCTGCCGATGCCGAGGCGCTCCATCGCGGCAGCGAACTCCGCGGCGGATGGGAGCATGTGCGGGGCTGGGTTGGAACGGTCGCTGACCTCGTCGATATCGAGGAAGCGGGCGCCGGGGATGTGGGCGCTCAGATATTCGTCGCGGCCGCTTCGGCCGCTCGCCGGCATGTGCCAGCTCGAGTCGACTACGACGAGGTCGGGCGCTCCAAGGTGCTCTGCGAGCCAATCGGTAGAAACGAGCGAGTCCATTGCCGCCTCCTGGATTGCTTCGCTACGCTCGCAATGACGGCCATGACAACCGAACAAATCAAGCTGGAATCAGGATGGCGCGAGGGGCTCGCGAGCGAGTTCGACCAGCCGTACATGGCCGAATTGAAGCGCTTCCTCCTCGCCGAGCGCGATCGCGGCAAGCGGATCTTCCCGAAGGGCAGCGAGTGGTTCCGGGCGCTCGACCTGACCCCGCTCGAAAAGGTCCGGGTCGTGATCCTCGGACAGGACCCGTACCACGGTCTCGGCCAGGCGCACGGGCTGTGCTTCTCGGTCCGGCACGGGGTCCGGCCGCCGCCGAGCCTCGTCAACATCTTCAAGGAGCTTCGGAGCGACCTCGGGGTTGAACCCGCGCAGCACGGTTTCCTCGAACATTGGGCGGAGCAGGGCGTGCTCCTTTTGAACAGTGTCCTCACCGTTGAGATGGGCCGAGCGGCCTCGCATCGCGAGAAGGGCTGGGAGCGGTTTACCGACGCGATCATCCGCCAAGTGAACGCCAAAGAGGAGCCGGTCGTGTTCATGCTGTGGGGAAGCTACGCGCAGAAGAAGGCGGCGTTCGTCGATACGTCGCGCCACCTGGTGCTGAAGGCACCGCATCCGTCGCCGCTGTCGGCGCATAGCGGCTTCTTCGGGTGCAGGCATTTTTCCAAGGCCAACGCGTTCCTGGAAGCCCATGGATTGCCGCCCATCGACTGGGCGCTGCCGGAACCCTAAGAGGCGCCGCGATGGAGACCACGCATCTCGGTAAGGCCAGTGCGCTGCCCGCTTCGCCCGACGAAGCGGTGCTCGACTATGTGCCGAATCCGCGGCCGGGCGCCTTGTACCTGGTGCGGTTCGCGGCGCCGGAGTTCACCTCGCTCTGCCCCGTCACCGGCCAGCCCGACTTCGCGCATTTGGTGATCGACTATGCGCCCGATGCGACGATCGTCGAATCGAAGAGCCTGAAGCTGTTCCTCGGGAGCTATCGCAGCCACGCCGGCTTCCACGAGGACGTGACAGTCGGCATCGGCCAGCGCCTGGTGGCCGAGATGAAGCCCAAGTGGCTCAGGATCGGCGGCTATTGGTACCCGCGCGGCGGAATGCCGATCGACGTCTTCTGGCAGTCGGGCCCGCCGCCCGGGGGCTTGTGGCTGCCCGATCAGGGCGTCGCGCCGTACCGTGGCCGCGGATAGGATCGCCGTCCTCGGCGCCGGCTCGGTCGGCTGCTTCATCGGCGGATGCTGGCAGGCCGCGGGATTGCCGGTAACGTTCATCGGGCGGCCGACCATCGCGGCGGATGTTGCGGAAAATGGCCTGACGGTCAGCGATTACAGCGGCTGGCAGGTCCGGCTGGACGATGTCGACTATCGCACCGACCCAAGCGGCTTGGCCGACGCCGATGTGATCGCGCTTTGCGTGAAAAGCGGCGCGACCGCCGATGCGGCGCGGGACATTGCCGGGCATGGCCGCTCCGGCGCGCTCGTGATCAGCTTCCAGAACGGGATCAGCAATGTCGACGTCCTCGAACGCGCGCTTGGCGAGCGGTTCGAAGTCGCGCGCGGGATGGTGCCGTTCAATTGCGCCTATCTGGGTGAAGGCCGCTTTCACAAAGGCGTGGCGGGAGCGCCGCTCTACGCGGAAAACCGCCCGAGGAC
>Ga0207703_10000875_pt1 | contig 29559 bp, 28 predicted proteins | sample KBSSwiS12_FD_184304 | JGI IMG/M metagenome (GOLD analysis project Ga0207703, IMG submission 184304) | Switchgrass rhizosphere microbial communities from Kellogg Biological Station, Michigan, USA - KBS Switchgrass S1-2 (SPAdes) (version 2) | ecosystem: Host-associated > Plants > Roots >...
CGGCGGCTCGCCCATCGTGCGCTGGAGCACCCTCCAGGGGCGCGGGATGTGCGAGCGGCTCCGGGCCCGGGGCCATGACGTGGAGTACGCCCTCGCCATGCGCTACTGGAATCCGACCACCGCCGATGCGCTCGACGAGCTCGAGGGAAAGAAGGTGGACCGGCTTCTCGCGCTCACGCTCTACCCCCACTACTCGGTCGCGACCACGGGCTCGAGCGTGGCCGAGCTCAAGCGCGTGATGAAGCGACGCGGGACGAAGCTCCCGCTGGACGTGATCGACTCCTGGCACGACCAGCCGACCTACATCCGGGCCATGGCGGAGCGCGCCAAGGCGGCGCTCGCGACGATACCCGCGGGCGCGAAGCCCACCATTCTCGTGAGCGCGCACGGGCTCCCGCAGCACTTCATCGACGACGGCGATCCCTACTGCGCGCACATCAAGGCGTGCATGGACCTGATCCTCGCGCAGCTTCCGCCGCTTCCCTCCGTTCTCGCGTATCAGAGCCGCGTCGGCCCCGTGCCCTGGATCGGACCGAGCACGGACGAGATGATCGACCGGCTCGCGAAGGAAGGCGTGCGGGACCTGCTCGTGATCCCGATCAGCTTCGTGTCGGATCACGTGGAAACGCTCTACGAGGTCGACCTCCTCTACGGCGAGCAGGCCAAGAAGCTCGGGTTCCGCACCTTCGCGCGCGCGGAATCGCTCAACGACTCGCCCCTGTTCCTCGACGCGCTCGCCGAAGTTGTCGAGCCTCGCCTCGAGCGATGAGGGTCGCGATCCTCGGCGCCGGGATCGCCGGCCTGTCCACCGCCCACTTCATCCGCCGCGAAGCGGCTCGGCGGAATCTGCCGCTCGAGCTCCTGGTCTACGAAGCGGGCGCGCGCGCCGGCGGGCGCATCCGAACGCAGGAGGACCAGGGCTATCGCGTGGAGTGGGCCGCCAACGGAATCCAGGGGTGGGACGGCGCCGCCTCGAGGCTCGCCGACACGCTCGGGCTCAAGGCGGAGAAAGTGGTCGCGCGGCCGGACTCGGCGCGGCGATACATCCTGAAGGGTGGCAAGCTCCACCTCCTGCCGTTCTCGCCGCCGGCGATCCTCGGTTTCAAGGCCCTCTCCGCGCGCGGCAAGCTGCGGCTCGCCGCGGAGCCCTTCGTCGCGAAGCGCGGCGCCAAAGACGAGTCGGTCCACGCCTTCGCCGCGCGCCACATCGGCGAGGAGGCGGCGTCGACACTGGTCGGCACGTTCGTCCGCGGGATCTTCGCCGGGGACGCGACAATGCTCTCGCTCGACGCGGCCTTCCCCGTGATGCGCGAGATGGAGCGAAAGCACCGCTCGCTCGTCCTCGCCATGATGCAGGGCAAGCGAAACCCGCACGCGAGGACGCTCTGGAGCCTGAAGGGCGGGATGGAGTCGCTCGTCCGTGCCCTGAGCGCGGAGGTCGGATCGGGGCTCCGGCTCGGCGCCCCCGCGCTCGCGATCGCGCGGCTGGCGGACGGGGTTCGATCGAAGTGGCAGATCCGGTTCGCGAGCGGTGAGGAGGCCCATGCGGACGCCGTGGTGGTCGCGTCGCCGTCGCACGCCGCGGCTGCGCTCCTGCGCGCGCTCGAGCCCGAGATCGCGCGTCCCCTGGCCGCGCTTCCCTGCGCGGGGCTCGCGGTCGTGGGCCTCGGTTTTCGTCCCGAGGCCTTCCGCCGCGCTCCCGACGGCTACGGCTTCCTCGTCGCGCCCGGCGACGAGCCTGGGGTTCTGGGTGCGCTCTGCGAGACCAACCTGTGGCCGGCGCGCGCTCCCGAGGGGCGGATCCTGATCCGCGCCATGGTGGGGGGCATCGAGGCCGAGAGCGTCGTCACCCGGAGCGACGCGGAGCTCGTGGGGCTCGCGATGAAGGCGCTCGATCGAGCGTGGGGATTGAGCGGCGGACCCGAGCGCTCGTGGGTCATCCGCCAGAAGGAGGCGATCCCGCAGTATCCGGTCGGCCACCGGCAGGCGCTCGGCACGATCGCGGGACGCCTGGACCTATGGCCTGGACTTCACCTGGTGGGAAGCGCCTACCGCGGCGTGTCGGTGGCGTCGCTCGTCGAGGACGCGGAACGCGTCGCGGCGCGGCTCGTGGAGCGATCGGCGTAGCCGATCCCGATCGGCTGCCGCTAGGAGACCTGCGGGCCGGTCATCGCGGCGCCCACGGCTGATAGAGGAGCAGGTAGAGGATCGGCCACACCAGGACGACGAACAGCCAGAAGAACGCGACGATGACGACCGGCTCGCGGTGCGCGGGCGTGATCTGGCCCACCAAGGAGAGCGCCCAGATCACGGCGAGGGCCAGGACCGCGACGAGCACGTGCGCCGCGTGGATGCCGACGACCACATAGAACGTCGAGCCGTAGACGCCCGACCCCGTCGTGAATCCGTAGCCGAGGAGCCTCACCCACTCGATCCCCTGGCCTACGAGGAATGCGAGACCGAGCCCCGCCGCGGCCGCGAGCCATGCGGCCGTTTTCCCGCCGATCCGCCGTGATTGCGCGACCGCGCGCAGCATCGCGGCTCCGCTCAGAAGGAGGACGACCGTGTTCACGGCGGTCGCGGCCACGGGCAGGCGGGGCTGGCCCGGCGGCGGCCAGACCGGCGCGCGCCCCTTGAGCACGAGGAACGCGGTCAGAAGCCCCGCGAACAGCATGACCTCGGTGACGAGAAAGAGGATGACTCCGATGCGGGCGGTTGTGAGGACGGGTCGGCGCGAGATGGAGCCGGATAGCGTCATGCTCGCGATCAGCCGCGGTACTCGCAGCGAGCGGTGCAGGTCTCCTCGACCGCGACGCAGTGAAGCGAGGGGAGCGCCGGCTTCAACCGCTCCCAGATCCACACGCACAGGACTTCCGACGTCGCGTTGTCGAGCCCCTCGATCTCGTTCAGGTACTGATGATCGAGGCGAGAGCGCAAAGGCTCGGCCGCTTGCTTGATCTCGCCGTAATCGAGGAACCACCCCGTCTTCGGATCGACGGGCCCCTGCACGGTGATCTCGACGCGGAACGAGTGCCCATGGAGACGGCGGCACTTGTGCCCTTCGGGAGCGTTCGGCAGGCGGTGCGCCGCTTCGAACGTGAACGCGTGCGTGAGACGGACGTTCAATGGAGCCCCATCGCCTTGTGCGTCTGCGGAATGAGCCGCGCGTCGGGATAGCGCGCCCAGGGCCACGCGGCGAAGATGGCGTTGGCGCTTCCCCCGCCGTGCTCCGGCTGGAGCACGATCGCCCCGCGATAGCCGAGCGCGTCGAGCAGGCGCACCGAATCCTCGATGTCCGCTCCGTCCTGGATCACGAACTTGAGCTGCCGGCGCTCCTCGGGGAGCGAGAGGAACCGCCGCAAGGTCGGGAGCTGAGCCTCGACGGGGTCTCCGTCGAAGGTCTGCGCGCTGTGTCCTTTGGGGGCGATGGTCCAGAAGTCGATCCTGTCGAGCGCCTCCTCCACCACCCGCGAGCCGCTCGTCTCGACCGAGATCCAGTAGCCCGCGCCGCGCAGCTCGTCGAGCAGCCGCACGAGCGGCTCCCGGTGCGCGATCATGGGTTCCCCACCCGTGAGGCAGACCCGGCGCACGTCCGGATAGGCGAGCACGCGCTCCCGCACCTCATCCGCCGAGAGCGTCGTGAACCGCCCCACCCCGGTGTGCGCCAGGGCCTCCGGTTGGTCGCACCAAACGCACCGGAGGGGGCATCCATAGAACCGGACGAACACGGTTCGCTCTCCGGCATGGACGCCTTCGCCCTGTACGGACAGGAAGATCTCGTTGATTCGAAACGGGGGCATCCGGGGAGTGTACCGCACCCGGCCGCGGTCGGTTGACCTCGGTCAAGGGTGCGCTTATCATGGGGTTCCGGCGTCCCGAGGGAGTCGCGACGCCCACCAACGGATCGACCAAGGGACTTCATGAAGAAGTCGAATTACGGCCATCTGCCGATCAATCACAGCCCAGAGCCGATACGGCTCTTCAAATCCGACTTCCTCGAGTTCTTCACGCACATCCATCCCGGCGTGGTGCTGCTCCTGTTCGTGCCGGTCGTCGTGGTGTTTCTCGTGCGCGGCGTCCAGGGCTTCGGGGGAGCGCTCCTGCCGGTCGCGATCGGCTACGTGGGCGGCCTCCTCCTCTGGAGCCTCGCCGAGTACCTGCTGCACCGCTACGTGTTCCATTTCGAGCCCGAATCCGAGTGGCTCAAGCGCGTGTGGTACCTGATCCATGGCGTCCACCACGAGCAGCCGCAGTGCAAGACGCGGCTCGTGATGCCGCCGATCCTCAGCATCCCGCTCGCGCTCCTCCATTACGGCCTCTTCGTCCTCGTGGTCGGCGTGCTCTTCCGGTCGCCGCAATGGGTGGCGCCGCTCTTCGCGGGATTCATCACGGGCTATCTCACCTACGACATGGTCCACTACGCGACGCACCACCTCGCCATGAAGCGAGGATTGTTCAAGTTCCTCAAGCGCTACCACCTGCTGCACCACTACAAGACCCCCGACGACCGCTACGGAATCAGCTCGCCCATCTGGGACGTGGTGTTCGGAACGCGTCCGCCCAAGGACACCTGAGGTAGAGCCGGACCGCCCGGCCACCCTCGCATGATCCAAGCGCTGATCGAGCGCCTTCGAAGGGTGCTCATCGTCGTCCAGGACTTCACCCTCTTCACGTGGGCATTGCTGAGGAGCGCGTTCATCCCTCCCTTCTACGGACGGGAGATGATGCATCAGCTCTATTTCGCCGCCATCGGGTCGCTCCTGATCGTGGTCGTCTCGGGGACGGTGGCCGGACAGGCGCTCGCGCTCCAGCTCGCGCGGGAGCTGGCGCAGTCGGGGGCGAAGAGCCAGCTCGGCCACTTCATGGTGATCTCGGTGGTGCGCGCGCTCGGACCGGTCCTGGTTGGAATGGTGGTCGCGTCCCGGATGTCGGCCGGAATCACGGCCGAGATCGGAGCCATGCGCTCCAGCGACCAGATCGACGCCCTGGTCGCGTTCGGCACGGATCCCATGAAGCGGCTGGTCGTGCCCCGCATGGTGGCGCTCGTGATCGCGCTCCCCTGCCTCGTCATCATCGGCGACGCGCTCGCGGTGACGGGAGGCGGCATCGTCGGAATGCAGTACCATGTAACCTGGGAGTCGTACTGGGCGGGGGTGCTGCACTATCTCACGCCGCGCAACATACTCGTCGGCATGATCAAGCCGTTCTTGTTCGCGATCATGATCGTGTCGGTCGCATGCTGGAAAGGGTTCACGTCCGAAGGAGGCGCGAAGGGGGTGGGGGTGTCCACGACGGAGTCCGTGGTCATCTCGTCGGTGGGGATCCTGGTTCTGGACGGGGTTCTGACCCGGCTCATCTTCCGGCTCCTCCACTGGTGACCGAATGATCGAATTCCGGAACGTGGACTACTCCATCCAGGGCCGCCCAATCTTGAGGGATCTCTCGCTCCTCGTGAACGCGGGCGAGACGCGCGTGATCCTGGGCCCATCGGGCTCCGGCAAGAGCACGACGCTCCGCCTCCTTCTCGGGCTCGTACGGCCGGATCGGGGCCAGATCTTCATCGACGGCGAGGACATCACGCAGGTCAAGGTGGAGCGGCTCCGGCAGCTCCGCCAGGGCATCGGCATGGTCTTCCAGCAGGGGGCGCTCTTCGATTCGATGACGGTGGGCGAGAACGTGGGCTACGCGCTCCTCGAGCAGAACGACGACGAGGACAGCGTGGAGGCGCGGGTGCGCGAGACGCTCCGCCGGGTGGGACTCGACGACGAGCTGATCGACCGGATGCCGGACGAGATGTCGGGCGGCATGCAGCGCCGCGTTGCGATCGCCCGCGCCCTCGCCGCGGAGGACCCGAAGATCCTCCTCTACGACGAGCCGACCACGGGGCTCGATCCCCAGAGCGCGGAGCGCATCACCGATCTCATCGTCCAGCTGAGGGACACGCTCGGGAAGACCTCGATCCTGGTCACGCACGACATCGCCGACGCGTACAAGGTCGGGAACGCGATCACGGTGCTGAACGAGGGGCGGGTGGTCTTCGACGGACCCACCTTCGACCTCGACCGCTCGGGCGACTCCTTCATCCAACAATTCCTGGCGCCCTTCCGCACCGCGGTCGCGGCGGCAGCGAAGCGACTGCAAGACGCGCCCCGGCAGGCGCCACCCCTCCGTGGAGGAACGACGTGAAGCGAACCGGGCACGTTCCTTTCATGCAGCTTCGAATCGGCATCTTCGTCGTGATCGCGGTGATCCTCGTCCTGTGGGCCACCTTCCAGTCGGGCGCGTTCAAGCTCGGCAAGGAAGAGACGATCGCGATCGGATTCGGCCGCATCGGCGGCCTCGAGGAGGGGGCCATCGTACGACTGAACGGCGTGCCGGTGGGCGTGGTCCGGGACATCTCGCTCCAGCCCACCACGAACGCCGTCGAGGTGAAGCTGGGCGTGAAGACGGGGACCCGCGCGAGGCTCCACGAGGGAGCGCAGGCGAGCATCACGACCGTCGGCTTCCTGGCGGAGCTCTACGTGGAGCTGATCGACCCGAACCCGTCCGCGCCGCCCATCAAGTCGGACGCCGAGATCCGGACCGACGTGCTCGCCGATCCGGCGATGATCATGAACAAGGCGAACATGATGGCCGACACGCTGCAGATGCTGGTGGGAAGCCTCAACGAGGCGGGACGCTCGTTCGCCGCGGGAGAGGGAACGCTGGGCCGGCTCAATCGCGACCAGCGGCTCTACGAGCAGATGGTGTCGCTCACGAAGGAGGCGACGACGCTCACCGAGAAGATCAACGCGAACCAGGCGCGCGTCACGGACCGGCTCGTCAACCTCACGGGATCGCTCGACAGCCTCACCTGGCAGCTCCAGCACGGGAACGGCACCGCCGCGCAGCTCCTGCGCAGCGGCACGCTCTACGACCAGCTCTCGTCGAGCACCGCGCGCCTGGATTCCGTGCTCGCCACCGTGCAGTCGGGCAAGGGCACGTTCGGCCAGATGATGGCCGACACGACCCTCTACCAGGATACGAAGGCGCTGATGGGCTCCATGAAGCGGTTGATGGCGGCGATCGAGAAGGATCCGAAGAAGTACTTCAAGTTCAGCCTGTTCTAGCCCGCCGCAATCCCCCGCGCCGCGCTAGCGCGCGCGCACGATCCGCCGCGTGAACGTCTCGCCCGCGGCCGCGGCGCGGAGCCAGTAGACCCCGCTCGCCACCGGGCGTCCCTTCGCGTCCTCGCCCTTCCACGCGAGCTCGAGTGTTCCGGCCGGCGCCTGGCCGTGGAACAGGGTCGCGACCCGCCGCCCCTGCACGTCGTAGACGGCGACCTCGACCGGTCCCGCGTCCCGCAGCGCGAGCGAGAGCGCGGAAGAGCGCGAAGCCGGGTTCGGATGCGGCGCGCCGAGCACCGCCGCCGGCGTGGCGGGCGGCCCATCGACGACGCCGGTGGGACGCAGCGACGCGTCGAAGAGCTCGAAGTCGTCCACCGCCGCCTCCACGATGGAGCCCACCCCTTGGTCCTGCGCGACGAACCGGACGCGCACCGAGCTCCCAGGCAGGATGTAGTCCCTCACCCGGAACTCCTCCAAGTGCCATTCGGGGTGGCTCGAGCGCGTGTTGAGCATGTTCACCCACGTGAAACCGTCGCGCGAGATGTCGCACTGGAAGGAGTCGGGCTCGCCCGGCGTGTTCATGTAGTACCAGCGGCGGAACGCGATCGTGGGCTCCGCCATGCCGGACATGTTGAGGGGCGGCGTGGTGAGCGTGGTGCGTCCGCCGTCCACATCTCCGTTCGCGGGATCTTTGCTGTCCGGCGGACCGTTGGCCGTGACGAAGCAGGAGCCCGAGCCCGGGGTGTAGTCGTCCCCGGGCTGCACCGGGCCCTCGGCGTTGTAGCCTCCCTCGCCCGGCTCCGGATGCTGCGCCGCGAGCGCGGCAGGCCCGCGCGGCATGGGCGCCGCGCCCGAGCCCGGCACGCTCACGCCCACCGGAACCGCCCGGATCCACATCCCATCGATCGCATTGTCTCCGGCGGCGCTCAGAGACCAGCCTTTGTCGGTGTCACACGAGTCATACCAGGCCGCGCGCAGGAGCCGGAAGTCCTGGGTCATCGACGCGCCCGGCTGAAGCGTGACGGTGCGCTCCTCGGGCACATAGCCCGGCCGGTCGGCGATGAGCCGGACCGTCGCCGGCATCATCCCGGTCAGCGAATACGATCCGAGCGCCGCGGAGGTCGCGGCCTTCGGCGTGTCCTCGGCCTCCACGGTCGCTCCGGGAATCCCGGTCAGGTCCGAGTCGCGGCGCACCGTGCCCGAGATCGTTCCTGTCGGCGCGAGCGGGAGCGTCACCGCGATCGAATCGTGGCTCTCCACGCTCGTGGTCACCGGCACGCTGACTGTCGTGTAGCCGTACTTGCGCACGCTCAACATGTGCGTGCCCGGGCTGAGCGCGAGGCCCGCGGTGCCCAGGGATTGCGTTTGCGTGGAGTCCACCTCGCCGACCGCCGCGACGTCCACGCCCGAGACCGGAGCCTGCGCCGCGTTCTTCACGACCAGCTTCACCCATCCGTAGTTCCGGTTCGCGCGGAAGATGAACAGTCCGTTCTCGATGTCGCTCGCGATGAAGGTCCCCGAGGGAAAGTTCGCCGACACCTCCCAGACGCCGTGGAATCCCCCCGAGAAGCTCCCGTACGTGTCGTACCAACCCCACTCGACCGGCATGGAGGGATCGTGGAGATCGAAGAGGTGCACTCCCTCCGTGTACCAGGCGACGTACGCGGTGTCCCGCTTCACGTGCACGTTGTGCACGATCGAGATCGGGTTCACGGTCATCTCGCGGACCATGGGATGGAAGAAGATGTCGGACTTGTCGAAGACCTTGAGCGTCCCGTAGTTCTGCTCGTCGCAGACGTAGAGATAGCGCCCGTTCGACGACGTCTCCGCGCTGTGCGTCCGCGCCCCGGGATAGGTGAAGTCCGTGATGTCGTAGGGGTTCGTGGGATCGGAGAAGTCGACGACGTGCATCGTCCCGGTCGTGATCCCGCTCGCGTAGAGGGTGTCGCTCCGGACCCAGCTGTCGTGCACGTAGTCCGTCTGGTAGGCCCCGACCTCCACCGGATTCTCGGGATCCGCGAGCGACAGGATGCGCATCCCGGCCTGGATTCCGTTCAGCCGTGTGCCGTTCAGGATGAGGAGCGAGCGGGTCGAGTCCACCGAGACGGTGTGCTCCTGGTTGAACGTGCCGGTGTAGGTCTTGACCAGCACCGGATGCTCCGGATCCAGCATGCGGACGATCTGCACGCCGCCGCCGGTCGCCTCGGTCGAGATGTAGACGTAGTTCTTGAACTGTTTCATCTCGCGCCACGAGGACCCGAGCCCGGGAATGAACGCCACCTCGTACGGGGCCGACGGATTCGTGATGTTCACGATCGACGTCCCGGTCGTGGTGCCTAGGATCGCGTACTCGCGCCCGTCCGAATGCACGTAGCTGCAGCAGGCGGAATAGGCGGCGTAGTTGTCGAGATGGCCCATCAGGGTGACGTTGCGCGATACCGCATAGGCGCGGGCGATCGTGGGAAGCGCGAGCGATGCGAGTGCGGCGGCGAGGAGTGCGGTGCGGCGCAATGCGGTCATGGGCGAAAACCTCGGCGCGGGCCCGGCGGCCCTGCGTCGCCTGACTCTACACCCAACCCGCTTGCCGGTACCAGTCGGCGGTGCGCCGGATGCCCTCCGCGAGTGCGAGCTCCGGCTCCCAGCCGAGCTCGTGGCGGATCTTGGCCGAAGAGCAGATCCAATCGCCCGCGCGGATCTCGTTCAGCTTCTCCCGCGTGAGAATGGGCGCCGTCCCGGTGAGAGCCCCGAATGTTTCGGTCGCGATCGCGGCCGCGCCCAGCAGGAATCCCGGAGGCGATACGATCATCGCCCGCGACCGGAGCGCGCGGCTGACCGCGGTCCCGACCTCGACGTAGTCCGTGATCTCCGGCTCGCCGACGAAGTAGACCTGCCCCTTCGCCTTCGGCTCGACGAGCGCGAGGTGCACCGCTCGCGCGAGATCCTCGGCGTGGACGAGCGTGAAGCGGGCGCCCTTCTTCAGCACCGGCAGCACGTGCCGCTTCACCGCGGCGAAGATGCGAAGGATGGCCGTGTCGCGCGGACCGTAGACGGCGGGGGGACGGATCACCGTCACGGGAATGCGGTCCTTGAGGAGAAGCGTCAACTCCTCGGCGCGGAGCTTCGACACGCCGTACGCGGACGCGGGATCGGGGCGCTCCCCCTCCGTGACGGGGCGACCGTCGGGACCCGCGGGACCGGCCACCGCCTGACTCGAGACGAGAAGGAAGCGATCGAGCGAGCTCCCGGCCTCCATCGCCGCGCGGAGCATCCGCTCGGTGCCCCCTACGTTGGCTTCATGGAATTCTTTCGGGCTGCGGGCGCGGGTGAGGCCGGCCGCGTGCACGATCCAGGTCGCGCCCCGGACCACCTCGACGAGCGGCTCGACGTGATCCAGCGGCACCCGAACGATCTCCACCTTGGATTCGTCGAGCCACCGGGTCGAGGAGCTCTTGCGGAGCAGGCAGCGCACGCGCGCACCGCGCGCGACGAGCTCGTCGACGATGTGGCTCCCGACGAAACCGGACGCGCCGGTGACGACCGCGAGCGGCCCGCTCACGCGAGCCGGCGCTCGTAGATCCGGTAGACCCCCGTGCGGACGCCACCTACCCCGGCGATCAGGCTGTTCACGTCGTCATTGGTTTCGAGGGTCCAGCCGATCTCCACGCTCTCGTAGCGCTTGGCATTGAGCGCGCGGATCAGCTCGTCCACGAGGAGGGGGCCGATTCCCTTCCGTCTCCAATCCGACCGGACGCCGAGCGCCATGAGTCTCCCCTCGCGAATCCGGGGCAGCGTGAGGAGGAGCCGCACGATCCCAAACGGGAGCAGGCGCCCCCCGATATGACGAAGGGCGATGTTGATGTCGGGGACGATGAGCCCGAAACCGATGGGGACGCCGTCCACCTCGACGAACCGGACCAGCTCGGGGACGATCGCGGGCTTCAGCTGCTTCGCCATGTGATCGATCTCGCCGTCCGTCATGGGGACGAAGCCCCAGTTTTTCTCCCAGGCCTCGTTGTAGATGCTCTTGACTCGCGAGAGCTCCTCGTCGAAGCGCTTCATCTCGACGGGACGCGTCACGATACCCGGCACCCTCCGAGCGGACGCGGCGATCCGACGAAACACCGGCGGGCTCTCCTCCGGGATGGGAGCGCGGAAGGTGTACAGGTCCTTGGCCTTCACGAGCCCCGCCGCCTCGATCCAGGCCGCGTACTCCGGACCGTTGTGCGGCATCATGATCGCGGGAACGTGCTCGAAGCCCTCGATGAGAAGTCCGCACTCGTCATTGGTGGTGAAGCTCAAGGGACCGCGCAGCACGTCGGCCCCGTGCTCCCTGCCCCAGGACGCGGCGCGATCGAGCAGCGCCTTCGCCGCCTCTGAGCTATCCGCCTCGAAGAATCCGAACGCAACCTGGCGCTCGTTGTGGATGGAGTCGTGGTTCTTGTCGATGGAGGCCGCGACGCGCCCCACGATCCGGCCACCCTCGCGGGCGAGGAAGTAGGCGGCCTGGCCGTGCTCGAAGAAGGGGTTCTTGCCGGGAGAGAGGCGGACGCGCTCGTCCATCCGCAGCGGCGGCACCCAGAAGGGGTCGCTCCGGTAGCGTTTGTAGGGGACCTCGATGAAGCGCGCGAGATCTGCGGCGCCCTGCACCGGAATCAAGTCCAGCGCATGCCTCCGGCTTGTCTAGCTTTCCTTGGAGACGAGCTCCAGGCCGACCTCTCGATGCACCTCGCCCACGACCTTGAGGATCGTGTCGAGCTGGTCGTCCTGGTGGGTCGCCATATACGACGTGCGGAGGAGATCCCGTCCCGGCGCGACCGCCGGAACCAGGATCGCGTTCAGGAACACGCCGCGATCGAGGATCTTCTTCCAGACCTGCATGGTCTTGAGACGGTCGCCGATGAAGATCGGAACGATCGGGGTCTCGATGCCCGAGCCGACTTCGAGGCCCTGGGCGCGAAATCCGGAGCGCATCTTGATGGAGATCTGACGCAGCCGGTCGCGAAGGGCCGCCCCTTCCTCGGACTGGATGATCTCGAGCGCGGCCAGCGCGGCCGCCACGCTCGCGGGCGTCATGCTGGCGCTGAAGATCATGGCGCGTGCGTGGTGGCGCAGGTAATCCATGACCGCCCGCGGGCCGGCGATGAAGCCGCCGAGCGAGGCGAAGGACTTGCTGAACGTGCCCATGACGAGATCCACCTGATCTTCGACATTCATGGCCTCGCACGCGCCGGCCCCGCGGGCGCCCAGCACGCCGATGCCGTGCGCGTCGTCCACCAGTAGCCTCGCGTTGTATTCGCGGGCGAGCCGGACCACGTCGGGAAGCGGCGCGAGGTCGCCCTCCATGCTGTAGAGGCCGTCGACCACGATGAGCTTCCCGGATGTGGCCGGAGCGCTGGAGAGGATGCGCTCGAGGTCGCGAATGTCGTTGTGACGGAACCGCTTCACATCCCCGTAGGAGAGCCGCGCGCCGTCCACGATGCAGGCATGGGCATCCTTGTCGAGGATGACCACGTCCCCCTTTTCAGCCAGCGCCGAGATGCTGCCGAGGTTCGTCAGGTAGCCCGTGGAGTAGACGAGGGCCGCCTCCTTCTTCATGAACTTGGCGAGACGTTCCTCGAGCTGCTCGTGGAGCTCCAGCGTGCCGTTCAGGAAGCGGGAGCCGTTGTTGGAGGTGCCGAAGCGGAGAAGAGCGTCCTCGGCCGCCGCCATCACCTTGGGGTGCTTGGTCAGACCGAGGTAGTTGTTGGACCCGGCCATGATGAGGCGCTTGCCCCCGATCGTGACCTCCGTGCCGTGGTTTTCGCTGATCGGCAGGAAGTAGGGGTACACGCCGGCCGCCTTGGCCAGTCGGTGCTCCTTCCAGTTGCGACACTTCTCGAAGATGTCCACGCGTTTCCTGTCGTTTGGGATGGGGTGCAGCCGCTCGGCGGCGCTCTCAGAGGAGTTCGACGGAAGATACCGAATCTGCCCCTCCGGAGTCAATCCGGTGGCCGGACGGCGGGCTCAGCTCGTTGCGGTGACGGGGCTTGCGCCGGAAGCTAGCGGAGCAGGCGGAGCGACGAGGAGCGGGTCTCGGTCGGGAGGCTGAGGACCGCGAAATAGGCGCCCGACGCGCACGGGGTGCCGTCCGCTCGGGTGCCATCCCAAGCCACGGAGCGATTCCCGGCTGGGGCGTCGCCCTCGGCCAGGACGCGAACGAGCCGGCCCTGGACGTCGTGGATGGCGAGGCGGAACCGCGACGGCTGATCGAGCGCGAACTCGATCGTCGTGTGCGGATTGAACGGATTCGGCCGCGGCGAGAGGCTGGCCCTGGCGGCCGGAGACGAAGGCTCGACGCCCGTTCCAACGGGCGAGATGCGGTAGGCGAACACGTCGTAGAAGCCCGAGCGGTTGTCTTCGAACGCGAAGAGAGCGCCGCCGAAGCCGTCAGGAGCGGACGTCGTGAGGTGGCGATTGTTGGCCGCCGACGCGATCTGGACGCCGTTCGTGGTCCAGCGGATCGCGCCGTTGCGCGTCAGCCCCTGCGCGTAGATGTCGAAGTTCGTCCCGGCCGCGCGGCCGTCATCCCAGCCCAGGATCACGCCGCCGGACTTGTCGGGCACGATCGTGGAGAGGGACTGGGTGCTGTCCGCGCTGCACACGGCGATCCCGTTCGCGGCCCACGCGACGACGCCGGTCGAGTCCACCCTCTGGGCGTAGATGTCCGCGTTCTTCGAGCCGGTGCGCTGATCGTTCCAGGCGACGATGGCGCCCGCGAGGCCATCGGTCGCGACGAGCGGGTGGAGCTGGGTGCTGTCCTGATCGCACACCTGGATCCCGTTCGCGGCCCAGCGCGCCGTGCCGTCCGGCTTGATGCGCTGAACATAGATGTCCGAGTCGGTGCCGTTCCGGGTGTCCTGCCACGCGACGAGGAGACCGAACTTGCCATCCGTCGAGATCGAAGGCTCGACCTGCGATTGCGCCACGGCGGCCACCGCGACGCCGTTCGCGGTCCAGCGCGTGGTTCCGGTGGCGTCCACGGACTGCGCGTAGATGTCGTCGGTGAACGGTCCGCTCCTCTGATCGCGCCAGACCAAGAACGCTCCACCGACGCCGTCGGGCAGGATGCGGACGTCGGTCTGGGTCATGGTCGCCGTGCAGATCGGGATGCCGTCCGCGGCCCACTGGACCACGCCGGAGCCGTTCACGCGCTGCGCGTAGACGTCGCTGTTCAGCGTGCCGTTCCGACCATCGCGCCAGCCGATGATCGCGCCCCCCACGGCGTCGGTCGCGATGACTTCGAGGATCTGATTGTTGGTCGCGGTGCAGACGGGCACGCCTGTCGAAGGCGCCCAGAGAAGCGTTCCGTTGCCGTTCAACGCCTGGGCGTAGATGTCGTAGTTGGTCGACGCGCGGCGATCCTGCCACGCGACGATGATGCCGCCGGAGCCGTTGCTGCAGAGAACGGGGGATTCCTGCGCGTCGGCCACGGTGCAGACGGCCACGCCGTTCGAGCCCCAGAGGCGATTGCCGCTCATATCGAACCGCTGCGCGTAGACATCGGCGAGCGTGTCCGTGCGGAAGTCCTGCCAGACGACGAACGTTCCGCCGCTGCCGTCCGAGATCATCTGCGAGTTCACCTGATTCTTGGTCGTGAGGGACGCCTGGTTGCCGTTGACGGCCCAGGATGCATCCGCGCTCGGAGCGAGCACGCAGACGACGACGAGCAAGGCGAGAGCGCTGGCACTCCAAAGGAGTTTCATGGGCAGGTCGTGGCTCACCAGAGTGGAGGTCGGATGCTTGCGGGTCACGGTTGCGGCGACTAGTATGCAGGAGCCGCGCCTCTTCGTAAACGATGTGAATAGGTAGCCACAAGCCCTTAATATTCAGGCGTTTACGGTCATGGGGCGAAAACCCCAACGGGGCCCGTGGCTGGGTCCAACCGCGGTGCTGGGTGGTTTGGCGGAAAGCGTCGGATCGTTTTGGGGAAATTGCCTCACGGACGGATGCTGCCGGCCGTCCGCGTTCCCGCACACACGTCAGGGAGGACTTTCATGAGCGCACGGATGGGCGCCCTCGCACTGCTCGCACTTCTCGCGCTTCCCACCTCTGCGGGAGCGACCTTTTCGATCGTCGCGCGCGACCCCGACACCGGCGAGATTGGCGTGGCCGTTCAATCGCACTATTTCGCCGTGGGGCCGATCGTGCCCTGGGCCGAGCCCGGCGTGGGCGCGGTCGCCACGCAGTCCCTCGTCGAAGTGAGTTACGGGCCGAAAGGGCTCGAGCTGATGCGCAACGGGAAGTCGGCTTCGGACGCGCTCCAGGAGCTCCTCGGCAAGGACGACCACGCCGACGTGCGCCAGGTCGCGATGATCGACGTGCGCGGAAACGTGGACGTGCACACCGGCAAGCGCTGCATCGCCGATGCCGGCGACCACAAGGGCGAGAACTATTCCTGCCAGGCGAACCTCATGGCGAACGACAAGGTCTGGGGCGCGATGGCCAGGGCCTTCGAGACCTCCAAGGGCGATCTCGCGGAGCGCCTCCTCCGCGCCCTCGAGGCGGGCCAGGCGGCGGGGGGCGACATTCGTGGCCAGCAGTCGGCGGCCATCGTCATCGTGAAGGGAAAGCGCTCCAACCAGCCCTGGGCCGACCGGGTCCTCGATCTCCGCGTGGACGACAGCCCAAAGCCGATCGCGGAGCTTAGGCGGCTCGTGACCCAGTGGCGCGCGTACCGGAACGTGGATCAGGGAGACGCCTACGTGGCGGACAACAAGGTCGAGGACGCGATGAAGTCCTACGCCGAGGCCTCGCGGCTCGCGCCCGGCAACGATGAGATCCTCTTCTGGCAGGCGGCCACGCTCTGGAAGCTCGACCGGGAGAAGGAAGCGACGCCGATCTTCAAGAAGGTCTTCGCGCGGGATCGGCGCTGGGTCGCGCTCGTGCCACGGCTCGTCCCGGCCGGCCTTCTCGACGATGACCACAACGATGTGAAGCGCATCCAGGCTTTGGCGCCGGCCGCGGCCAAGCACCGCTGAGGTCTTCGCGGCTTGGCCGGCGAGGAGAGGGTGATGGGGGGCCTGAACAGCGCGTCCCGGCGCTCGCTACCTCACTGCTGAGGCGGTTTGGCAGGCGCCGGGCGTGCATTATTCAGGCCCCCCATCACCCTCTCCTCGCCTCCCATGGCGGCGAAGCAGTGGTGCTCGCGCGGACACCGACCCGATGGAAGCAAGCGCTTCACTCGTTGAGCCAGCGCACACCGCGTCGCGCCTATCGTCCTCGATCGACCCGTGTGGTGTCGCTTTGGTAGGCGCGTGGAGGGCGTGAGGGTCCTGGATCCTGTACGCCCGGCGCCGGCCAAATCACTGTAGGGGTGCGATAGCGAGCGCCGGGACGTGCTGTCCAGGACCCTCACGCCCTCCGCGCGCCGGCCAAACCGCCCCTCCACCCGTTGCATCGAAACGAATAAACCGACAGAATGACCTGCGTTCTGTCCGCAGCTTCATCGCCGAGCACCGGAGGAACCCATGTCGGAGCGCACCGCGCCGCCACCCGCCACGCCCAGCCCCGCGCCGGCCTTGCCCTTTGTTCCGGGTCTCGACGGTGTTCCGGCGGCGAAGTCGAGCATCTGCTTCATCGATGGAGACCAGGGCATCCTCGAGTACCGGGGCTATCCCATTGAGACCCTGGCGGAGCATTCGACCTTCGAGGAGACCTCGTACCTCCTCCTCTGGAGCAAGCTCCCCGGCCGCGCCGACCTCGACAAGTTCACGCGCGACCTGGCGTCCAACCGGGACGTGCGCTTCCGGCTCATCGACCTCTTGAAGTGTCTTCCCGACACCGGCCACCCGATGGAGGCGCTCCAGGCGTCGATCGCGGCGCTCGGAATGTTCTATCCCGATCGGGACGTCGACAAGCCGGAGGATCGCTACAAGTCCGCGATCCGGCTCATCGCCAAGGCGACCACGCTCGTCGCCGCGTACTACCGCCTCTCCACCGGGCGGGACTACATCCCGCCCAAGGAAGACCTCTCGCACGCGGCCAACTTCCTCTACATGCTGACCGGCGAGGATCCGGATCCCGACGTCGCGCGCGTGATGGACATCTGCTTCATCCTGCATGCCGAGCACTCGATGAACGCCTCGACGTTCGCGGCGCGCGTCACCGCGTCCACGCTCGCGGATCCCTACACCGTCGTCTCCTCGGCGATCGGCGCGCTCACGGGGCCGCTCCATGGCGGCGCGAACGAGCAGGTGATCCACATGCTCCAGGGAATCGGCGAGGCCGAGAAGGCGCGCCCGTACATCGAGGATCTGATCACCCGGAAGCAGAAGATCATGGGCATCGGGCACCGCATCTACCGCGTGAAGGATCCGCGCGCGCTCGTGCTCCAGAAGCTCGCGGCGCAGATGATCGCGAAACGCGGCGGCGATCCGCTCCTCGTGATCGCGCAGGAAGTGGAGAAGGTGGTCGCTGAGCATCTCGGCGCGAAGCGGATCTATCCCAACGTGGACTTCTACTCGGGCGTGGTCTACACCGCGATGGGGCTTCCCCCGGCGCTCTTCACGCCGATGTTCGCGGTGGCGCGCATCTCCGGATGGCTCGCGCACTGGATCGAGCAGCTGCAGGGGAACCGCATCTACCGCCCGGACCAGATCTACACCGGCACCCACAACGAGCCCTACCTCCCCGTGGAGGAGCGGGTCTAGAGCGGCACGGCGCGCCGTGTGCACGCTCCTGATCGGAATCGACGTCCTCGGACCAGGGACCGCCCTCCTGGGCGCGAACCGGGACGAGTCTCCCGAGCGCGCCACCGCGGGTCCCGGTGTCCTCGCGTCCACGCCGCGCGTGGTGGGCGGCCGCGATCTCGTGGCGCGAGGCACGTGGCTCGCGATTCGCGACGCGCGCTTCGTGACCGCGCTCATGAACCGGCGGCCGCGTCCCGGCGATCCCGTAGACGGACTCCGATCGCGCGGCCTCCTCTGCCTCGAGGCGGCATCGGCCGCACGACTGGACCAGCCAGCCCGCATCGATCCCGAGACCGGCGAACCGCGTCCCGAAGCGTGGGACGCGGCGCTCCGACGGTTCGGCGGCGGCGAGTACGGACGCTGCACGCTCGTCGGAATCGATCCCGATCTGGGATCGTGGGCCGTGGTCGGCGGCGGTGGTGACGAGCCGCGCGGCGTGCCGATCCCCGCGGGATGGCACGCGATCACCCATGCCGAGCTGGACGATCCCAGCGAGCCGCGCACGCGGCACGTTCTCTCGAGGCTCGAGGGGATGAAACCGCGAAACGTGGACGAGGCGCTCGCGGGATTCGCGTCGATTCTCCGGAGCCATGGCGAGGATGGCGGTCCGGCCGTCTGCATCCATCGGGAGCACTTTCCCACCGTGTCGAGCACGCTTCTCGCGCTCGGCGCCGTGGACCGGCCGCGGTATCTTCACGCCGATGGGCCTCCGTGCGTCACGGAGTACCAGGACCACTCCGCGCTCCTCCGCGCGGACGCACACCAGGAAGCGAGGGAACGCGCATGACCGCTCCGACCCGCGAGGTCACCCTGATCACGTTCTACGCCTACGTGGCCGCTTTCTTCCTCGTGGAGCGATTCTTCACGCGGTCCACGTTCGGCAGCGGAGCGCGCGGCGACCGCGACCCGCTCACGCCGCTCTTCTTCGTGATCCCGACGGTCGGAATCTTCACCTGGATGTTCCTCCAGAAGCGAGGACTGCCGCCGCACCCGTCGTGGTGGATGTACGCCCTGGGGATCCTCGTCGGGATCGCGGGCATGACCGTGCGCGTCCTCGGCAAGCGGACCCTGGGACGCATGTTCACCGTGCGCGTCCAGATCCAGGAGGACCACAGGATCGTCGACACCGGGATGTACGCCCGGGTTCGGCACCCGCTCTACTCGGGCTTCATCCTCGAGTGGATGGCGCCGCCGCTCATCCTCGGAAGCCCGATCGGCTTCCTCCTCCTCTCGCTTCCGCTCGCGATCGTGGTGCTGCTCCGCATCCCGCGCGAGGAGAAGCTCCTCGTCGAGACGTTCGGAGACCAGTACCGCGCCTACATGGCGCGCACGAAGCGGCTGATTCCGGGGATCTGGTGAACGGGCGCGAGTGCGGCGAGGGTCAGCCGGCGGCCACGTCCAGCTCGGCGTGCACCTCGACCTGATCCGGCGGAAGGACGCCACGATCGCCGGTGGCCTGGAAGTGCACGCGCGCGGCCAGCGGGGCCGGGCCCGGGAGACACGACGCCTCGACCGTGAGCGGCACCCGGATCGCGATCCGTCCCACGTACGCCGGAACGCGTCCGCCGCCGAGCGGATCGACGGAGTCCTCCGGCGCCACCATCGGCCCCGGCGTGAGTCCCTCCGCCAGCCCGAGCTGGATCGAGGTGGCGAGGGCCCGGCCGATGGGCGCGTCCACCGATTCGATGCGGTATCCCGGATCGACCGCGAGGGTCAACATCAGGTCGAGGCTGTCTCCGCGCGCCACGCGGCGCCGCGGTGCTTCGATCGCGACGGTGACGGGAGGGCGCACGGTCTGGGCGAGAATCATGCTCGCTCCGCGCGGGACGCGAGGTTCATGCTGAGAGCGTACACCACCCCGCGATGAAACGACGAATGCGGATCGCCGCCTGCCTTCTCGCCGCACTCCTCGCCGCGGCTTCGTGCGGCCGCGGCGCACCGCAGCGCACCGTCTTGCTCCACATGAGCGGCTACGCCTTCAACGACAGCAATCCCGCGCTCGCCTTCGAGACGGGCGAGCGCGTCCGCTTCGTCCTCCGGAACGACGAGATCACGACGATCCGGCACAACTTCCGGATCGCGGCGCTAGGCGTGCGCTGCGATTACGAGCTGGGACCGGGAGAAGAGCGCGCGGTCCTCGTAACGATGCCGGACACGCCGGGCGTCTTTCCCTACGACTGCTGCACCCACCGGGGCATGGTCGGGTCGATCGTCGTCAAGCGCCGCTGATCCGGCCGAAACGAAACGGGCGGCCCGGCGCCATGCCGGACCGCCCGCGGAACTTTGGACCTCGGTGAGGCCGGTCAGCTAGCCTTCTTCGCGGTCGACTTCGTGGCCGTGGACTTCTTGGCTGTCGACTTGCCCTTCGCGGTCGCGTTTCCGGCCGCGCGCTTGCCCTTCTCCTCCATCACCTTCTGCATCGTTCCCGACATGTCGTTCTGGATCGTCAGGACGTAGGAGTTGGCGTCGGGGAACTGGACGTCGACCTTCTCGGTGACCGGCTTGTCGCCGATCATGTAGGTCGTGAAGAGCGACAACGCGTTGTCCGTCGGGAACGTGCCGTAGTACACGAACGCCGACGGCATCATCGTGTCGGTCCAGATCATCTGGTACTGCTTCTTCTGCGTGTCGTAACCCCAGGTGGAGCGCCCGTCGAAGGGCTTCCCCATCATCTTCATCTGGTGCTTGCCCTCGAGATGCATCCCGCCGAAGGCCCAGCCGTAGGTCGATTTGCCGGGCGACTCCGACTCCGGAGCCATCGGGCTCGCGTAGACGTGCACCGTGGAGTTCCAGTTACCGACGAGCTGCGCGAGCTTCTTGAGCTCCGCCGGCGGGCCTTGCGGCATCGCGAGGACCTGGCTCTTCGGCGTCGGCTTCACGGCTTCCGCGGGGGGAGCCGTATCGGTCGCAGGCGCGGTCGTCGCGGGCGGCGTGGTGGCCGGTGGCGTGGTGGCCGGCGGCGTGGTGGTGCCCGTCTGCGCGTGCAGCGTCATGGGCGTGAGGGCGAGAACGAGTGCGGCGAACAGCAAGAATCCACGACGAACCATCCTGTGCCTCCGGGAACGAGAGTAACTGGCGGGACCCCCTGGTGCTCGAATACGGGGAGGGTACCCCGCCCTCCATGGAAGCTTCAACCGTCCACGCCGCGGGGTTCGTCCGAGCCGCTTCGAAGCGCGTGCTAAACTCGCTGGATGAACGGGCTTCCGGGCACATCCGCCATTCAGGCGCGCGATCTCTGCAAGGCCTACGCCGGCATGGAAGCCGTGCGCGGCGTCTCCTTCGACGTCGCGCCGGGCGAGGTGGTCGGATTCCTCGGACCGAATGGCGCGGGCAAGACGACCACGGTCCGAATGATCTCCTGCTTCCTCCCGCCCACGTCCGGAACGGCGACCGTGTATGGAGTCGACGTGCGCACGAGCCCGCGCGAGGTGAAGCGCATGCTCGGCGTCTGTCCGCAGGAGGACAATCTCGATCCCGACTTCGACGTGCTGAAGAACCTTCTCGCGTACGGTCGCTACTTCGGCATCCCGGGACGAGAGATCCGGGAGCGCGCCGAGCGGCTCCTCGATTTCGTGCAGCTCGCGGACCGCAAGAAGAGCGGCGTTCAGGAGCTTTCGGGAGGCATGAAGCGGCGCCTCGTGCTCGCGCGGGCGCTCCTCAACGAGCCGCGCATCTTGATCCTCGACGAGCCAACGACGGGCCTCGACCCGCAGGCGCGCCACGCCATCTGGACCCGGGTGCGAAGCCTTCGCGCGACCGGCGTCACCGTGCTCCTCACGACGCACTACATGGAGGAGGCGGCGCAGCTCTGCGACCGCGTCGTCGTGATCGACAACGGGAAGATCCTGATGCAGGGAGCGCCGGCCGATCTCGTCCGGCGCGAGGTCGGCAGCACGGTGGTCGAGGCGTGGAACTTCGATCGCGCGTTCGCGGACTTCCTCGGCGCGCTCCCAGGGCGGCTCGAGGAAGTGGGCGACCGGCTCTACTACTACCCGGGCGCGGAGGACCACGTGGAGCGGCTCCTCGATGAGCGCTTCCCGCATCAGGAGCGGCTCATCCGCCGCGCCACGCTCGAGGACGTGTTCCTGAAGCTCACCGGCCGGGCGCTCCGAGATTAGATGCGCGCGACTCTCAGGAACCTCTCGCTCCGGGCGCTACGCGTGTGGCAGCGAGACGCGGACGTCTACTTCACGACGTGGAAGACGGAGTTCCTCCCGCCGCTTCTCGAGCCGATCCTCTACGTGCTCGCGTTCGGCCTCGGGCTGGGGCAGCTCATCCGGCACGTCGAGTACGGCGGGCGGACGCTCGGCTATCTCGAGTTCATGGCGCCCGGCATCGTCGCGGTCGCGATCATGTTCTGGGCGTTCTTCGAATCGACCTTCTCGTCCTACGTGCGCATGTACTACCAGAAGACCTTCGACGCCATCCTCGCCACGCCGCTCCTGGTCGAGGACGTGATCCTGGGCGAGCTCCTCTGGGCCACGTCCAAGTCGGTGATTGCCGCGACCATCATGCTCGGCGTGCTGACCGCGCTCGGGCTCGTCGCGTGGCCCACCGGACTCTGGGTCGTTCCGATCGCGTTCTTCGGAGGGCTCCTCTTCTCCGCGATCGGGCTCCTCTTCACGTCGATGGTGAAGACGATCTCCCAGTTCAACGTCCCCATGTTCACGATCATCATGCCCATGTTCACGTTCGGCGGGACGTTCTTCCCCATCGACATCCTGCCCCGCTGGGCACTGACGGTCGCGTGGTGCCTTCCGCTCACGCACGTCGCGTTCCTCACGCGATCGGCAATCCTGGGCTTTGCGTCGCCGCATCTCTGGGTGAGCGCGGTCTACGTGGTGGCCGCGTCGCTCGTCCTCGCGGCGTGGGCGCTTGCGCGCATGAAGCGTCGGCTGGTTCCCTAAAGCCCTCGGCTGAGATTTGGCCGGCGCGGGGAGGGTGTGAGGGTCCGGGACAGCGCGTCCCGGCGCTCGCTATCGCACCCCTCCCCTGATTTGGCCGGCGCCGGGCGTGCATTATCCCGGACCCTCACACCCTCCCCGCGCCTCCCAAGTCTCCACAGAACGGCAACACAGGACAACCGCAGCGCTCGCCGATCTCGCGCGCTTGTCGCCGTCGACGCATGCGATTCCCCGGGCCACCTCTCGACGTGGTGAGTTCGTTATCGGCATCACCGCCAAGCGATTTCGGGGTCATGGTAGGCGAGGGGAGGGAGTGGGGGTCCTGGATCCTGTACGCCCGGCGCCGGCCAAATCACCGTAGGGGTGCGGTAACGAGCGCCGGGACGTGCTGTCCAGGACCCCCACTCCCTCCCCTCGCCGGCCAAGTCGCCGCAACCGCTTTGCAGTTGCGAGGCGTTAAGGGGTAGCCCCGATCTCCGAAAGGAAATCGCGAAGGCGCTGAGCCGCCGTGGAGACCGTGGCAGGATCGTCGCGGCCGAGGCGGATCGCCCTCTGATAGTGGTGCTCGATCTCGTCGATCGCCGCTGAATCCGGCGCCGCTCCGGCCCGGAGGCGCTCGGCCTCGGCGAGATAGAGGCGCACCCGCGCGGAATCGAGCGGTGTCGTCGCGCCCCCCGTGCGGTAGAGATTCCGGAACACGGGCTCGGCCCGGAGCACGAGATCGTCGGACACGCCCGGTCCCCAGAGCGGAGGCAAACCGAACCGCGAGAGCGCGGACTCGTAACGATTGCCGGCCGCGGCGGCTGGCGGCGCCATCGACGCCTGGGGCGCCGCCTGCTGCACCGCTTCGTCCTTCGACAGTCCCGCGACGGATCGCTGCGCCATCAGGTCCGACTCGGGCCTCGAGGCGAGCTTCTCATCCCCGACCTCGTTGGCCTTGTCCTTCTTGGCCTCGGCGCGCGGAGCGAGGGCCCCCTGATCCGTGGGCGGTGTCTGCTGCTTCGTCTGGGGCGCTTCCGCGAGCTGCCGCTCCTTCGCGCGCGCATCCGCACCCGGCGCCATCGGCGCCTCGGAGGGCGAGGGCGCGAGCTGCCCCCCCGCCTCGCTCGTGTCGGTGACCGCGTTGCGCCGTCCCGCGTCGGGCGCCGAGCGCTCGAGCACGGCGACCTGCGGCATCGAGCTCTGGCGGACGAGGAGCACCACGACGACCACCACCGCCGCCATGGCGCTGACCGCCGATCCAACCGCGATCCACGGAAGCTTCGGCGCGCCCCGGCGACGCTCCTCCCGGTCGTCACTGCGACGCTCGAGCGGAACCTCCCGGATCGGCGCCCGCGAGGGGGGAGCGGCCGCGTGGATCTTGGCCATCACCTGCGCCTGCATGCGGTCGTAGTACGCGTCCCCCACGGTGTCGGGTTGCGCCCGGAGCGAGGCCTCGAGCTTCGACATCTCGTCCATCTGCTCGCGGCAGACGCGGCACGCCATCACGTGTGTCTCGACGAACGCCCGCCGTTCGGCGGGCAGCTCGCCGTCTCGGTAGGCGAAGAGCTCCTCGGGCACGGGATGGAGGGGTTCGACGCTCATCGCTCGTCCTTCTTCGTCTGGGCCATCTGCTCCGCCAGCGCCTCACGCGCGCGCGCGAGCCGGGACATCACGGTGCCGAGGGGAACGTCGAGGGTCTCGGCGATGGATGCGTAGGAAAGATCCCCCTCGACCCGGAGAGCCAGGATCACGCGGTGCTCCTCGCTCAGTCGCGAGAAGGCGCGCTCCACGTCCAGGCGCCGCTCCCACAGGACGGGATCGGCCGTCGGATCGGCGCTCCGCTCGGCGAGCGAGGCCCGGCCATCCGGTCCCGGATCGTCGAGCGACATGGCGGCTCTCCGCTTTCCCTGCCGGAGGAGCGAGAGCGCGGTGCGCGCCACGATCGTGAGGATCCACGGGGAGAGGGCGCGGCCGAGCTGGAATCGGTCGAGCGCCTGGTACGCCTTCACGAGGCTCTCCTGGACGACGTCGTCCGCGTCCTCGGCATGGCGCGTGATCCGGAGTGCGAGGCGATAGGCGGGCCGCTGGACGCGGCGAACGACTTCCGCGAACGCGTCGGTCTCGCCTCCGCGGACGAGCCGGACCAGCTCCTCGTCCGTGAGCCCCGTTCGATCAGGCCGCGCAGGGGTCATCGGGCGCCGACTCTACTACGCCCGGAACCCGAGGACTATTCCAAACGACCGGAAGCAGGGGATCTGGGTGGAGTTACGCGGGACCCCCAATGCGAAGGGGGCGGGCCGCCGAAGCAGTCCGCCCCTGGTACCACGATGCCGGCCTTAGCGGTCGGCCTTCTTGCGACGGCCGCCGCGGCGCGTCATCCACATGAGACCGAAAGCCACCACGAGTCCATAAAGAACGATCTGCTTCCACATGTGAGCTTCACCTCCTCGTTCGCCACTACCGCGTGGCGTTCTGTGCTGCGATCGCTTGCATCAGCTGAATCGCCGCCGGCCCCAAGATCACGATCAGGAGCGCCGGGAAGATCAGGAAGACGAGCGGGAAGGCGAGCTTGATCCCGGCCTTGCGCGCCATCTGCTCGGCGCGCTGGCGGCGCTTCGTACGCATGGACTCCGCATGGGCGCGGAGCGACTGGGCGATGCTGGTTCCGAGCTTGTCCGCCTGGATCAGCATCGCGGAGAGCGCGTAGAGATCTTCGACGCCCGTGCGGCGCGCGAGGCGCCGGAGGGCGTCGGACCGGGAGAGTCCCGTCCGGATCTCCTGGTTCACGAGCAGTAACTCGTCGCTCAGATTCGGGCTCGCGATCGCGATCTCGCGCCCCACGCGCTCGATCGCGGCGGTCAGGCCGAGTCCCGCCTCCACGCACACGACCAGGAGGTCGAGCGCGTCAGGAAGCGCCTGCTGGATCCGGCCGCGGCGCGCCCCGCCCTTCATCGCGAGCCACATGGTCGGCGTGTAGAAGCCGACGACGCCCGCGACCATGCCCGAGAAGAAGATCGACCCGATGGGCCGCGCGAGCGCGAAGTTGAGCACGATCCAACCGACCGCGAAGACGACGGCCAAGATCGCCTTGGTTCCGAGGAAGATCATCGGCGCGCTCTGCGAGCGAATGCCGGCACGTACGAGGCCCGACTGGAGCGCCTCCTTGTCCTCGCCGGTCGGGAGGAAGCCGCCGAGCGACGCAAGGAGCTGCGCGATGGGCGAGGGCGTTTCGGCCTCGAGCTTGGGACGGGCCGCGAGGGCGCGCGTCCTCAGGTCCCGAAGCCGGGCGGTGACGGGATCGCGATCCCTCACCAAGATCTGGTAGAGGGCGAAGAACCCGATTCCGAGAGCGAACGCGAGCAGAAGTGTCGAGATCAGGAACATGGCGTCACACCTTGATGTCGACGATCTTCCGAATCGCGAACCCGCCCAGTAGCTGCATGAGGAACGCGAAGCCGAGAATCATCCGACCGTTCGGGTGGTCCCACATCTTGTGGAAGTAATCCGGCGCGGTGAGCGCCATGAACAAACCGAGGCCCGCGGGGAGGCAGGTCAGGATCAGACCCGTGAGCCGCCCCTGGGATGTGAACGTCATGATGTCGCCGAGAATGCGGAACCGGTCGCGGATCAGCTTGCCCGTGTTCTCGAGAACCTCGGTCAAGTTACCGCCCGTGTCCCGCTGCAGGACGACCGCGGTGACGAAGAACTTGAGGTCGAGGGAGTCGACCCGGGTGGCCATGTTGCCCAGCGCCTCGCGGAGATCGAGGCCAAGCGCCTGCTCCTCGACCACGATCGCGAATTCCGAACGGACGGGCTCGGGCGATTCGTCCGCGACGATCTGGAGCGCGCCGGTGAACGAGATGCCCGCCCGGAGCGCGCTCACGAGAAGGTCGAGCGTGTCCGGGAACTCCTCCGAAAAGGCCTTCATGCGCGCGTTCTTCTTCTGTCCCACGAAGAAGATCGGGAGGAAGCCGCCGACCAGGAGGAAGAAGACGGCGTTCAGCACCTTGCCAAAAATGGCGAACGAGACGAGATAGGCCGCCATCGCGGACGCCGCGATCAGGAGGACGAAGGTCGCGACCCGCATGCTCATCCCCGCCTGATAGAGGAAGAGCTCGATGCGGCGCGCCATCGACAGGTTCTTCAAGAAGGTGTCCAGGAGCGGGATCGTGCTCATGCGCGTATCGCGCTCGAGCGCCACCATACCGGCCGGCCCCGCGAGATCGTTCGAGCCGACGCGATCCCTCAGCTTCTGGTCCGTCTGCTCCTTGCGCCGCTGCGCCATGGCGGTGACCAGGGTCGCCACGGTCCCGAAGACAAGGATCGCAACGAAGACGTAGATCATCGCCCGGCCCCCCGCTCGAAGATGCCGGTCAGGTCAGTGCCGGCCAGGCGGACCTGGTCCGCGAAGTGAGGCACGACCCCGGTGGCTTCGTAACGCCCCTCGACCTTGCCGTCCGCCCGGGTGCCGGTGCGGGTGAACCGGAAGATCTCCTGCATCGTGACGACGGGACCTTCCATGCCGGTGATCTCGGAGATCGAGAGCACCTTGCGGGTTCCGTCGGAGATGCGCGATACGTGGACGATCACCTGGAGCGCCGACGCGACCTGCTCGCGAATTGCCTTGTCGGGCAGCGAGTGGCCGGCCATCAGGACGAGGTTCTCGAGACGGTGCAGAGCGTCACGCGGGCCGTTCGAGTGGATCGTGGTGAGCGATCCGTCGTGGCCCGTGTTCATGGCCTGGAGCATGTCCAGCACTTCGTCGCCGCGCACCTCGCCGACCACGATGCGGTCGGGACGCATACGGAGCGCGTTGCGGACGAGGTCGCGCTGCGTGATCGTGCCCCGCCCCTCGATGTTCGGCGGGCGGGTCTCGAGGCGCACGACGTGGGGCTGCTGGAGCTGGAGCTCCGCCGAGTCCTCGATCGTGACGATGCGCTCGCCGTCCGGGATGTAGCGCGACAGAATGTTGAGGAGGGTCGTCTTACCGGAGCCGGTGCCCCCCGTGATCAGCGCGTTGATTCGCGCGCGGATGATGCCGCGCAGGAGCCGGGCCATCGGCTCCGTCAAGGAGCCGAGCTCGAGCAGGTTGTCGATGGAGAGCGCCTTGCGGCGGAAGCGGCGGATCGAGAGGATCGCACCGTCCAGCGCCGCGGGCTGGATGATCGCGTTCACGCGCGAGCCGTCCGGGAGACGGGCGTCGACCAGCGGGCTCGACTCGTCGATACGGCGGCCGACCCGCGAGATGATGCGGTCGATGATGAGGCGAAGGTGCGCCTCGTCCCGGAATTGCACCGGGGTCAGCTCGAGGCGGCCGAGCCGCTCCACGTAGACCTGGCGGTGCGTGTTCACGAGGATGTCCGAGATCTCTTCGTCGAGAAGGTACGGCGTGATCGGTCCGAGATCGAACGTGTCGTGCAGGAGCTCCTGCACGAGCCGCTCCTCGTCGGAGCGAGTGAGACGGAGCTCCGAGTCGGAAAGGAGCCGCCGCGCCACCGATTCCACCTGGTCCCGGCGCCCGTTCTCATCGAGGCCGTCGAGCAACGCCATGTTGAGCTTGCCGATCATCTCGCGATGAAGGCGTCGCTTCAGCTCCTGGTACTCGTCGAACGCCGCCGGGGGCGCCGCCTGAGGACCTCGGTTCGCGGGCTCGGTTTCGGTCGAGGTGGAGATGGGGCTGCTTCCCGCACCTTTGCGGAAACGATCTCGTAAGCTCATCGAAGCACCTTCCTTCCGAAGAGACCCCGCCGGATGCTCTCCTCCGCCGGCGTCGTGGGCACCTCCCGTCCGGCCAGCTTGGCCGCGAGCGAGATGATGTCCTTGGATACTTGCGAGTCGGGATCGTCCAGACAGAGCGCCCGACCCGCGTTCACGGACGCGAAGACGCGTCGATAATCGTTTTGAATCGTGTGGAACGCCCGGACCTGAAGCGCCTCGAAGAGCTGGTCCAGGGTGATGAACCCGCGCGTGCCGGTGTAGCGGTTCACGACGATCTTCACGCGGTCGGGAACGTCGGTGAAATGGAGCCGGTCGAAGACCTCGAGCGCGCGCCGCGCCGCCCGGATCGACGGAATGGAGAGCTCGGCCAGAAGGACGATGGTGGTGCTCCGGTCGAGGACCTCGAGCGACACCTCGTCGAACGAGTGCGGAGCGTCCACGACGACCGCGTCGTGCGTGGAGGAGAGCGCGTCGAGCACGGCTCCCGCCTGCGCCGGGCTCATGGCCTCGAAGTTCGAGAGATCCTCGGGCTGGGCCAGAACCGAAAGGCCGGTCGAGTGGCGGAGCAGGTTCATCTGAAGCGCCGCGGTATCGAGCCGGGGAGCGCGCATCATATCCGCGATGGACTTCTCGGCCTTGAGCCCGAGCACGTGGGCCGCGCCGCTCGACTGCGCGTCGAAATCGGCCAGGGCCACCGAATCCACGTTCAGGTGGGCCTTCATCGAGACCGCCAGGTTCGCCGCGACCATGGTCGTCCCGATCCCGCCTTTGGTGCTGAACAAAGTTGTGATCGAGCGCGCTCGGGTACCCGCAGCGGAGCGGGCGGCGCCGCTCCGTGAGACGCGCTCGACCGCGTCCTGGAGGAGCGCCCGGTCGAGCGGCTTCTTCAGGACCTCCTGCGCCCCGGCGCGAATGGCCCGGAGGAGGAGCTGCGGATCGAGATTGTTCGAAAGGAGGAAGAGCGCCGTGTCGGGCAGGTCGAGCTTGAACTGCCCGGCGGCGTTGAGCGCCTCTTCATAGTTGTCGGGGAGATCGAGCAGCACGATGCGCGGACGACGCTGCCGCGCGAGCAAGAGGCCGCTCCGAAGCTCGAAGCGCTCGCCGACGATCTCCACCCCCGCG
>Ga0207703_10000876_pt1 | contig 29544 bp, 30 predicted proteins | sample KBSSwiS12_FD_184304 | JGI IMG/M metagenome (GOLD analysis project Ga0207703, IMG submission 184304) | Switchgrass rhizosphere microbial communities from Kellogg Biological Station, Michigan, USA - KBS Switchgrass S1-2 (SPAdes) (version 2) | ecosystem: Host-associated > Plants > Roots >...
CTGCGCATTGATCGTATCCATGACGGCAGTGACATCCGTTGCCATCAACTCATAAGTATAGGGTCGGGAGTCACGAGTGCTCCTGCCGTGTCCGCGGCTGTCGATGAGCACAACGCGGTGGCCGGACCCGACCAATGACTGCACCTGATAGCCCCAATTGCCACTGTTCCCCAGTCCGCCATGGAGAAGGATGACCGGCTCGCCGGCACCATAGGTTGAATACCAGATACGCGCGCCGTCATTCTCGACGTAGCCCTCCTGAACTGCAGACGAAAGGGGCGCCGCGCCATGCGCCTCGAAATTCTGGAGATCGTCGTCGGTGGGTAGCATCCGTGCAGTGTAAGACAATATCGCGCTATCGTTGCACCGCGTATCAATGGAGTGAAGCAATGGCGACCCGCGAATTCCTGTCTGCGATGTGGAGTGCATTGGGCGGCCCGGCCGAAGTCATCGAGAAAGTGCAGCTCGCGAGTCCCGGTCAGCTGCCTTCAATCTTTGCAGTCTCTGATTTCGCAGCGGCGGCGGTCGCGGCAGCGGGTGCGGCGGCAGCCGAGCTGATCGGCACGAGATTTGGAGACCTGCCCACTGTATCGGTAAACCAGCGCCTCTCTTCGCTGTGGTATGGCTGGTCGATCAGGCCGGACGGATGGACGATGCCGGCCCCCTGGGACCCGGCGAGCGGAGACTACGCCACGGCTGATGGCTGGATCCGTCTTCATACCAACGCACCACACCACCGCGAAGCGGCGCTTCGCGTGCTGGGTGTGCCCGCCGACAAAGCGCAGGTCGCAAAGGCCGTGTCCGGTTGGAATGCGGATGAGCTCGAAAGCGCAGTGGTCCAGAGCGGCGGCTGCGCGGCGACGATGCGATCGCTCGAGGCGTGGGCCCAGCACACTCAAGGTCGAAGTGTTGCTGCCGCGCCGCTTTTGAGCGTTGAATCATCCGACGACGTGTGCGACCTCAGCTGGGCACCGACGCCCGCGCGGCCTTTGAAAGGGCTGCGCATCCTGGATCTGACACGCGTGTTGGCTGGCCCTGTGGCAACGCGATTCCTTGCTGGTCTCGGCGCCGACGTACTGCGCATTGACTCTCCAACCTGGGATGAGCCGGGCGTTGTACCTGATGTCACGTTGGGGAAACGATGTGCGAGACTCGACCTGCGCTCCGATCAAATGCAGTTTCGCAAATTGCTGCGCCAGGCACATGTTCTGGTCCACGGGTTTCGTGCCAACGCCCTCGAAAATCTAGGACTCGGAAGCGAAGAGCGTCGCCGGATTCGCCCAGGTCTCGTCGACGTCTGCTTGAATGCGTACGGCTGGAATGGTCCGTGGCGCGATCGACGCGGCTTTGACAGTCTCGTTCAAATGAGTGCCGGAATCGCAAATGCGGGAATGCGTGAGCTGAAGAAAGAGCGCCCCACTCCGCTGCCGGTGCAGGTACTGGATCATGCTACCGGATACCTGATGGCCGCTGCCGTCCTTCGCGGTCTCGCGACACAGAGAGGCTTCCAGGCACGAGCTTCTCTTGCGGCGACCGCGCAGTTGTTGGTCAGCCGCCGCCCGAGGCAGCGCCCTACGAATCTCATCACCGCGACGACAGATACCGACTGGTCCGATGAAGTTGAATTGACCGAGTTTGGACCTGCCCATCGTTTGCGCCCGCCTGTTCAGGTCGGGACAGCTGTGATGCACTGGGATCGCCCGGCGGTGAGTCTCGGCAGCTCACCGCCGGAGTTCACGTAGCATTGGCCGTCTTGCGTAGAACATCCGCGAACCGGTCTGTGACCGCGCTCTGCGTATCCCGCCGGCGCAGAATTCCGAGCTCCACAACAGCGGCGCGGCCGCGCAATAGCCGATACTGAACCCCCGTGCGTTTCAGGTTTCGGACCGACGACGGAACCAGTGCGAAGCCCATTGCGCTCGAAACCAGTCCCACCACTGTTTGCATCTGCCGTGCGTGTTGGGTGATACGAGGTGCGAACCCGGACGCATGGCAGTGACTGATAATCAGATCGTACAGACCGGGTGCGACATCACGCGGCGGAATGATGAAGCTCTCCTTCGCCAGAGCGCGCAGATCAACAGCAGAGTTCCCTTTCACCGCCGGGTGGCCTGCGGGCGCCGCAAGCACCAGCTGTTCGCGCAGCAGCCGTTCGAACTCCAGCTCCGGCTCATCCACGGGGGCGAGGGCGATTCCCAGATCCAGGCGAGCTGCCCGCAACTCGCGAAGCTGAGCATCCGTGGTGAGCTCGTGCAACTGAACCTCCACGAGCGGAAACCTGGCGCGAAAGTGCTTGAGAGCCGGGGGCAGAATTCCGTAATCGGCAATGGAGACAAACCCCACCGACAGCATCCCGATGTCACCCCGATCGGCCCGCAATGCCTGTCCGCGGGCATGCTCCAGCCTTGCAAGCACTGCCCGCGTCTCTTCTAAAAAAACTGATCCAGCCGGTGTCAGCGCGACACCGCGATTGGTGCGCGTCAAAAGCAGCACCCCCAGCTCATCCTCCAGGCTCTTGATCTGGGTCGACAAGGGCGGTTGAGACACGTGCAGCCGCTCAGCGGCACGCGAAAAGCTGCCCTCTTCCGCAATAGCCATGAAGTACCGCAGCTGACGTAATTCCATTATTCGTAATTCCTATAGCAACTCGTCACTTATTGTATTGGCCGATATACCAGGGTCAAAGCAGAATGCGCTCCCCTTTTACCGCCCAGTTGAGCGCCATGCCCGTCTACCGATCCCGTACCAGCACCGCCGGCCGCAACAATGCGGGAGCCCGCTCCCTGTGGCGCGCCACGGGCATGAAGGACGCCGACTTCGAGAAGCCGATCATCGCGGTGGCCAATTCCTTCACCCAGTTCGTGCCGGGCCACGTGCATTTGAAGGACCTGGGCCAATTGGTCATTGAGGAGATCGAACAGGCGGGTGGCGTCGGCAAGGAGTTCAACACCATCGCCGTCGATGACGGCATTGCGATGGGTCATGACGGGATGCTCTACAGCCTGCCGTCCCGGGACATCATCGCCGACAGCGTGGAATACATGTGCAATGCGCACACCGCTGACGCGCTGGTTTGCATTTCCAACTGCGACAAGATCACGCCCGGCATGCTCATGGCTGCACTGCGCTTGAACATCCCCGTGGTGTTCGTTTCCGGAGGCCCCATGGAAGCGGGCAAGACGCGACTGGCCGGGAAGGAGGTGGCCCTGGATCTCATTGATGCAATGGTTGCCGCGGGGAACGACACAGTATCGGATTCCGATGTCGCCGCGATTGAGCGTTCCGCCTGCCCCACTTGCGGATCGTGCTCGGGAATGTTTACAGCCAACTCCATGAACTGCCTGACCGAGGCATTGGGCCTTTCACTTCCCGGCAACGGCTCACTGGTTGCCACACACGCGGACCGCGAACAACTGTTCCGCAAGGCCGGTCGCAACATTGTCGATCTGGCCAAACGGTACTACCTGGAAGATGACGCCCGCGCACTCCCGCGCAACATCGCCAACAAAGCGGCCTTCGAAAACGCGATGTCTCTGGACATCGCCATGGGCGGCTCAACGAACACGGTGTTGCATCTGCTGGCCGCCGCCCAGGAAGGCGAGATCGATTTTCAGATGAGCGACATTGATCGCCTGTCGCGCAGGATTCCAAACCTGTGCAAGGTGGCTCCCTCGAGCCATTTCCACCTCGAAGACGTTCACCGCGCCGGTGGTGTCATGGCAATCCTGGGTGAGCTGGATCGCGCGAAGCTGCTCGATACCTCAGTACCCACAGTTCACTCTCAGTCGCTCGCCCACGCACTCCGCAGCTGGGACGTGCAGCAGACCGAAGACGAGGTTGTACAGGAGTTCTTCCGCGCGGGGCCGGCCGGTATCCCCACTCAAAAGGCGTTCTCGCAACAGTGCCGATATCCGGAGTTGGATACGGATCGCGAGAAAGGTTGCATACGCAGTATTGAAAATGCTTACAGCAAGGACGGTGGCCTCGCTGTGCTTTTCGGCAATCTCGCCGAACGTGGCTGCATCGTCAAAACCGCGGGTGTTGATAAGAGCATACTGAAATTCAGCGGGCCGGCGGCAGTTGTCGAAAGTCAGGATGCGGCTGTCGAAGCCATCCTCGGTGGCAGGATCAAAGCAGGTGACGTCGTCGTCATTCGCTACGAGGGACCGCGCGGCGGACCTGGAATGCAGGAGATGCTCTATCCGACGAGCTACCTGAAATCCAAGGGTCTGGCCAAGGCCTGCGCGCTGATTACGGATGGACGCTTTTCAGGAGGAACCGCGGGGCTGTCCATCGGACACGTGTCTCCCGAAGCAGCCGAAGGGGGCAACATCGGCCTCATCAACAGTGGCGACACGATTGTCATCGACATTCCGAATCGCAGCATCCGCGTCGACATAAGCGACGAAGAGCTCGAACGGCGGCGCACCGCTCAGGCCGCCAAGGGATGGAAACCGGCTTTGCCGCGCAAGCGGAAAGTCAGCACGGCGTTGAAGGCCTATGCCAGGTTGGTGACGAGTGCGGACAAGGGCGCCGTTCGCAACCCGGACTTGCTCGAGGATTAGAGCGCCAGCATGGCGGCTTCGCGGGAAGTGTAGACGTGATCAATCAAACCCCATTCCTTGGCCTCCGCGGCCGTCATGAAATGGTCGCGATCGAGCACTCGTTCCACTTCCTCAAAAGTGCGACCGCAGTGACGGGCGTAGATCTCATTCAGTCGTCGCTTGGTTTTGATGATGTCTTCAGCGTGACGCTCGATGTCGGACACCTTACCCTGAAAGCCACCTGAGGGTTGATGGACCATGATACTCGCGTTCGGCAGGGCGATCCGCTTGCCGGCCGCCCCGGCCATCAGCAGAAATGAGCCCATTGAATACGCGGTGCCCATGCAAACCGTAGCGACCGGACATTTGATCCACTGCATGGTGTCGTAGATTGCAAGCCCACTGCTCACGACGCCGCCCGGCGAGTTGATATACATGGCAATGGGCTTCTGAACGTTCTCCGCTTCCAGAAACAGGAGCTGAGCGTTCACCAGAGCAGCTACGGCGTCATCAATCGGACCATTTACAAACACGATACGGTCGCGCAGCAGGCGGGAAAAGATGTCGAATGATCGTTCGCCACGAGCCGACTGCTCGATGACCATGGGGACGAGATTGGCGTTCATTCAGGCAGCCCTGCGCAATGAACAGGCCAGAGTCGAACCGGAAAGAGTCGAACAGGCAAGAGTCGCTTTCGCTCGGGCCGGGAATCTGACCACAGTGGCGACCGTGGCAAATCCGTCATGCACCACCCGTAGGCGCGTCCCGCCACCCGGTAGATCGGCCAGCTCAAAGCTGACAAAAGACTCGACCCTGTAATCCGAAGGGATGGCATCAGACGGTTCGCGCTGCCGCCAGCGCAATTTGCGCCCCGGCTCGGCCTCGAGAACTTCGCATTGCGTGGCGGGCTCGAGTTGGAACTTCGCGCCCACCTCCGGTCGGATATCGTTTGGCAACAACCAGGCTGCCAGCAACTCCTTCTGCGTCAATGCCCGCCAGACCTTCTCACGGGGCTCGGGAAGATCGCACTCGAATACCACCGCATCACTGACTGTCTGTTTCATGGATCCATATCCTTCAGGACATGTTTCAATTTCTCGATACGCTCGGGCCAGGCAACCTTGTAACGCTGTACCCAGTCAGCCAGCGGCACCAGACCGCTCGGGTCGGAGCGGTAGTACGCGTGCCTGCCCTCGCGACGTTCTGACACGAGACCCGCCCCTTTCAGGGCTGACAGGTGTTGCGAAATGGCCGGTTGTGACACTTTGAAGCCCGCCTTCAGCTCGGTGACATTCATTTCACCGCGGGACAGGCGTTCAAAGACGGCCCGGCGAGTCGGGTCTGCCAGGGCCTTGAAAACTTCCGCTTCCACCATGGCGCTAAATATAAGCCGATACTTATTCGTTGGCAACCCCGACATCGCGGAGATAACTTTCCAGCACCGCCGTGCTGTCTGCAGCGACGATCGCACCAACATATCCATCCGGCCGCACCAGGACCCAGTTGCCTGGCTGCACGCCATAGCCTTCGCGGATGTGCTCGCGGTCATCGACGATGTCACCTCCCGGCCCCACGGCGTGGATGTGAAGATCCTTGCGTGGCGCGATAGCCGACAGTCTCTCGACGTCAAACCCAAGCAGCGTCCAGTGCGTCCCTTTGTAGAGATCGAACAGGCGAGTCGGGAAGCTTCCGGGGCGCCGGATCGGCGCGTCCGGCGCCCGGTCACCCGCCAGAATGCCGCCCTGGCGCTCGGGTTTTTCCAGCGTCAGCGGTGAATCCGGATAGCACAGGTCGAGCTGAAGCACCTCCCGGCCACGGCGCATCGATCCCGCCTTCGCGGCTTCCAGCAACTTCGTTGCGAGACCCAACATGTGCGCAGCTATTGGCCGACGCTCCTGCTCGTAGGTGTCCAACAGTCCAACGGGGGCTCCTTGCAACACGGCTGCAAGTTTCCATCCGAGGTTATATGCGTCCTGGACGCTGGTGTTGAGTCCCTGCCCTCCGGTAGGTGGATGGGTATGAGCGGCATCGCCTGCGAGGAATACGCGACCATCGCGATATCGATCGGCGATGCGTGCGTTCATGTTGAAAGCTGAGGCCCACGATACCGACTCGATCACGATATCGGTACGACCGGTCCGTTGTTGGACCATGGCGTTCAAGCCCGTGGCACTGAGATCGATGTCCCCTTCCAGGGGAACAGGCGCCTGCAGACTGAACATTCCGGTGCCGTGCAGGGGGCACAACGCAATCTGCGTCTGCATCGAACCCGAGTTGAAACGGTGCCAGGCATCGCGGCCAACACCGGTGACTACAACATCGGCCACGACCGCCCGCACGCCGAGTGTCTTCCCGGGGAATTCGATCCCGAGCGTACGGCGCACAAAACTGCGTCCCCCGTCTGCTCCAACCAGATACCTCGCCTTTACGGTTTCTACACCCGCACCACCGACGATAGTCGCGGTTACGCCGGTCTCATCTTGTTGAAAGCCTGTGAGCCGGGTGCCAAATTCCACACGGTGTCCGAGCTCCGCCAGACGTTCTCGCAACGCGGCTTCCGTCAGGAACTGCGGAATGAGCAGCGGCGCCCGGTACGGCTCCGCGGCTGTCGGTCCTGACACTTCAAAATCCTGACTGTCCGCAAAGCTTCCGTCATCACGGTATTCGCGTTGGGGTGGGTACGGGCCACCCACCGCCAGTAGTCGGTCCGCCACGCCGAGATCTTCAAATATCTCGAGAGTCCTCGGTTGAAGGCCCTTGCCACGCGAGCCGCGGAACGGCTCCGGCATTTCATCAATCAAGCGAAAACGCAGGCCCCGTCGGGCCAACTCCACCGCCAGGGTCAGTCCGGCAGCCCCGGCTCCACAAATCAGCACATCCGTCGCAGTCATGGTCGTCTCCATTTATGTGTATTTTGCACATATTCGGCCAGCCCCTGCTGCGCGTCAAGCAGAAAATGTGCAAAATGCACACATTGAGACGGGGAGCCGAGCATGCCGAAAACCAGTCCGCGGGCGCGCAAAGATGTGAAAATCCTGCACGGGGCGATGGTCGATCTGTTCACTTTGATGAATGAGCCGCAGCGGGACGACACCCTGCTGAAGGAAGCCGGGGTCTCATTGGATCGCGCGTTGTTTCCCCTGCTGGTGGGTATCGAGCGCTATGGTCCCATCGGAGTCGTGGATCTGGCCAACAAGTCCGGGCGCGATCACACCACCATCAGCCGCCAGGTCGCCAAGCTCGAAAGCCTGGGATTGATTGAACGTCAGCCGGGCGCGAAGGATCGTCGTATCAATGAGGCGGTGGTCACGGCAAAGGGAAGGAGCGTGACGGATGCGCTGGATGCCGCGCGCCTGCGGCTCGCAACACCCATCTTCGCGAAATGGAGCGAGGAGGATTTCAGCACTTTGGCGCGGCTGCTGCGCCGGTTCGCGGATGACCTGATGAACCTATGAAGCGCGAGAACCTGTCAGGCGCGGGTTTTGATCCGCAGCGAGTCCCAACTTCCATCCGCGGTCCAGCCACCATCCACCGGCAGGCTGACACCGTTTATGAAACCGCTGAGCTCGTTGTCAGCCAGGAACGCTATGGCGTTGGCTACGTCCCGGGGTGATGCAAACCGCGCCATGGGAACCCGGTTTTCAATGTCGGCATCGGAGTACGCGCCGCTCGATTGATCGGCCACGTCCATCTCGGTTTTGATCCACCCGGGGCACACTGCGTTGACGCGAACTCCACGTCCGCCCCACTCCGATGCCAGCGTGCGGGTCAGTCCGATCAATCCATGTTTGGATGCGTTATAGGCACTGCGATGGCCGATACCAGACAGTCCCGCCACGGAGGCCACGTTGATGATGCTGCCGGAGCGTCGCGCCAACATCTGGGCGCCCAGATATCGGCTCAGCAGGAACGGTCCGAGCAGATTCACATTCATGACTTTCTGCCACTGCTCGACACTGGTCTGCTCCGCCGGGCAGATCATGCTGATGCCCGCATTATTGACGAGCACCCCGGCGGCGCCGTAATCGCGCTCGATGCGCTGCGCAAGCTCACGTACGAATTCCTCGGATGAGATGTCGCCGACAATGCCCCCAGCTTTCCAGCCGCGGGCACTCAGCTTCGCCACGACGCCGTCGAGGTTCTGAATATCGGTCAGAATGGTTCGATAACCGCGTTCCGCGAGCGTCGAGGCGGTGACCAGGCCTACGCCCTGGGCCGCTCCGGTAACGACTGCGACTCTCTCGTTCGACATGGGGGCTCCGTGAAACAGTTGCGCGCCTGCAGTGGTATCTTTGCAGGAATGCGCGAGGTTAGTCGATGGAAAGTCATGACTCGTTCCGGGCCGCCGTCCAGCGGCGTTTCTGTTTTGCCCTGCTGGCGGTTGCAGCCATGAGTGGGGCCAACGCGGCTCCGGTGGTGGCACCTCATGGATCCTGGGAATCGCCGCTGCGAGCGGAAGTACTGAGCCGCGGCCGCGTCGCGATGGGCGACCTCCGCAGCGCCAATGGGCACCTGTATTGGACCGAAACAATTCCCTCAGCCGGTGGAATTTCGGGACTCTTCAGTACCGCCACCTCGGCAGGCGGAACGCGCATCAGTCCCGAGGGCGTGAATGTCCGGACGCGCGTGCATGAATACGGCGGCGCTCCGTTCATCGCAACGGGCAATCAGCTCTATTACAGCAATTACACCGATCAAAGACTCTACGCGCAGAGCACTGACGGCAAGGCGACTGCGATTACTCCCGCCGGGTATCGTTACGCCGATTGCGCGGCCGCTTCCGACTCCACGGCGCTGATTTGCGTTCGTGAAGATCACAGTGATGCGAAGAATGTTCGCAACACGATCGTACGCATTGCGTTGCCCGCCGGTGGTGCCGGGGAAGTGCTGTTTTCCGGCACCGACTTCGTCGCCTATCCCCGGTTGAGCCCGGATGGCAAGCGGCTCGCCTTCATTTCCTGGAATCATCCCAACATGCCCTGGGATGGCACTGAGTTGCATGTCGCGGAGCTCGGCAAGGATGGATTGACGCACGTGACCACCGTGGCCGGCGGGACCGCCGAGTCGGTGCTCGAACCGCAGTGGGATGCGGACGGAACGTTGTATTTCATTTCCGACCGCAGCGGTTACTGGAATCTGTACTCACTCGAGGACGCTGAAATCCTCCCCGTCTGGAAACGGGATGCCGAATTCGCGAGCCCGCTCTGGTCGCTGGGCCAAGCCAACTACGTGTTGCTGGGGAAAGGCCAGGCCGTTGCCAGCTTTTCGGAACGGGGCAGTGACAAGCTCGCGGTAATTGATCTGCAGCGTGGCAAGGCGCGGGTGCTCGACCTGCCCTATGTTGAGTTTTCTCACCTGACGAAGCTCGATGCCGGACACATCGCCGCGCTCGTCGGATCAACTGACGCGCCGCCAGCCATCATGAGCATCGACGTCGAACGCGCGAGCGCGACATTGATTCGCAGCTCCGGCACGACCCCGTTGCCCAAAGGCTCGATTTCAATCGCGAAGGCAATTGAGTATCCGGCTGCCAACGGCCAGGTGGCGCATGCCCTCTACTATCCGCCGCGCAATGCCGGCTTCGTGGCGCCTTCGGGAACTCTCCCTCCCCTTTTGACGTTCGTTCACGGCGGGCCCACATCGCAGGCAACATCGGCGTTCGCTTCCCGAATACAGTTCTGGACGAGCCGCGGGTTCGCTGTTGTTGATGTCAATCACCGAGGCAGCTCGGGATTCGGGCGCGACTTTCGGCGTCAACTCAACGGCACCTGGGGTGTCGTGGATGTTGAAGACTCGGTTGCCGCCGTACGCTACCTCGTCAAAACCGGCGCTGCCGATCCTGCCCGCACGGCCATCAGTGGCGGAAGCGCTGGAGGCTACACAGTGCTGAACGCGCTCAGCACGAGCGATGTGTTCAAGGCGGGCGCCGATTACTACGGCATCTCGGACATGACGGCACTCGCCGAGGACACTCACAAGTTTGAAAGCCGCTACCTGGACTCGTTGATCGGCCCTTATCCGGCCGCCAGGTCGGTATATGAAAGCCGCTCGCCGTTGAATCATCTCGATGGCTTCAGGGTTCCGCTCATTGTGCTGCAGGGGGCGGACGACCCCGTTGTACCGCCTAATCAATCCGAAAAGATTGTCGACGCCCTGCGCAAGCGAAAGGTGCCGGTGGCGTACCTGCTGTTTCCCGGCGAGTCGCACGGCTTCCGCAAGCCGGAGAATACGACCCGCGCGCTGGAGGCGGAGCTGTCGTTCTATGGGCAGGTATTCGGATTCAAACCCGCCGACGCCCTGCCCCCTTTGAAAATCGAAGGTCTGGCCGGTGCTTCCTGATCAAACCCCCGGAGGATATTCTCGTGGCCAAAGCCTATTGGATCAGCGCCTATCGCGAAATCATCGACCCGAACAAGCTCGCTGCCTACGCGAAGCTGGCGGTCCCCGCGATTGAAGCCGGTGGTGGCCGCTTTCTGGCCCGCGGCATGCCCTCCAACGTCTACGAGCAGGGTGTCATGGAGCGCACCGTCATCATCGAGTTCGACTCACTGGAGAAGGCCCTCGCCACCCACGACAGCCCTGCCTACAAAGCAGCGCTCGCCGCATTGGCGGGCGGCGTGGTTCGCGACCTGCGCATCATTCCGGGGGTCTGACCCAAAGGCTCAGATCATTTTTCGATAGACCACAAATCCCGACCGCTCTGCGACCTTGTCATATAGGGCCATGGCGGTCGAGTTTGATTCGTGGGTTTGCCAGTAGAGACGACCGGCGTTGGCCGCAACGGCGCGCTCATACACCGCCGCAATCAGCATGCGACCCACGCCACGGCCTCGCGCAGCTGTTGATGTAAACAGATCCTGCAGGTAGCACGTAGGCGCGATTTGAATCGTGCTTCGATGAAACAGGTAATGAGCGATCCCTACCAGGGCGCCGCCGTCTACCGCCACCAACGCATGGACCGGCTCGTATGCATCAAAAAAGCGTGACCAGGTCATCTGCGTAACCTCGGGACGCAAGGCCGTGGGACCATGGCGACCGTAGAAGGTGTTATAGCCGTCCCAGAGGACTTTCCATTCCAGAAAGTCGTCCGGTAAAACATCGCGAATGGTCACGCTCACTGTCTACCTCTTTAAAGGATGAAGCCGAAGAGTCTCTCATGATCATGAAGTCACCTCTACTTTGCTCCGTTGTTGTCTTTGCCGCCGCCGTGGCGCCCGCAGCGGCGCAGACATGACATTGCAGACTACGGCACCCGGACAGGCTGAAGGGCTGCTGATTACCGGCGATCGCAACATCCTGTCACATGTAACCGTCATCGGTGCCGGTGACGCGCTGCAGGCGAATGGCAGGATCTACATGGTCGACAGCACGGTCTACGGTACCGGGGACACCATTCTTGGTCGCGGTACGTTGTTCTGCGAACGATGCACGATAAAATCCACGCACACTCTGATGTGGCCTCGCAACCCTCGAGCCGTGCACGGCAACGTCTTCAAAGACAGCACCTTTATTGGTACGAAAGAGGCGACAACCATTGCCCGCTCTCCCGTCAACGAGACGTTCGCATATCCGTACGCTGAGGTCGTGTTGCTCAACACCACGGCTGGAGAATATTGCGCCCGAAGGCTGGGGAGAGGCTGACAAGGGTGGCGACGTGCACTTTTGGGAGTACAACAGCCACAATCCGGACGGTTCGGCTGTCGATACCCGCCATCGGGTGCCGTGGTCCCGCCAGCTCCGCCAACCCGAGGACGCCAGGCTGATTGCAGACTACAGCCGCCCCGGTTTCGTGCTGGCCGGCTGGAAGCCGAAGCCCGAGGCGCCATAGCGTAGGCGTGACGACGGGGTCGACGTGACGACCGGGATCTGCGGCGGGCGGGGCAGGCACCGTCTTGCCCCCAGGCACACGGAGGAGGACCATTCAGATCGTAGGTGGTGCGTCCGAAGGAGGATCCCATGCCGTCAAAAATGCAGTCGCTCGCGGTGTCCGTGGTTGGAATCGCCCTCCTCGCCGGCGGGCAGGTTGCCACTGCCAAAGGTTGCATCAAGGGAGCGGCTGTCGGCGCGGTCGCGGGACACGTTGCCGGCCATCATGCTGTGTTGGGTGCCGCGGCAGGATGTGCTGTCGGCCATCACATGGCGAAAAAGAAGCAACAGGAGCTGCAGCAGCAACAGCAACAACAACAACAGCCACCGCGGGTGCAGCCAAAGCCGCAGCCGGCGCCAGCGCCTGCTAGCGTGGTGGCCAGCGCGCGTTGAATTCCCGGTGGGGCTGCCGGGTTTCGGCATCCTTGCTCGACGTGAGCTGCGCAGCCTGAAACCCGGAATGGATTTCGTGCACGCGCACGTCGCGCCCGGCCACAGTAAACCGCACTCGCCACTCCTTGACAGCGAGTTGCATCCACTCGCCCATGTTGCGAATCCGTCGATAGGGATGCGGCTCGGGACCTAACGCGAGCGTCGATTGAATCCGCTCGCGAAGCGCGAGCCCCGTGCGGCCTTCAATCCAACTCGCCTGCTCTTCGGCGAGCGGCTCGAACTGAACCGAGAACGCCTGCACCGGATCAGCGGTCTCCAGCCATCCACTGCTCGCGCTCGGATGCGCGTCCGTGTAGGCCACGTAAGGCTTGATATCCAGAATCGGCGTGCCATCGACAATGTCGCAGTCCCGGATATGCAGCAGGAGACCTTCAATCCGCTCCAGCCGCACGACAGACAGGCCGATCGGGTTGGGGCGATGGGGTGAGCGGGTGGAGAAAACACCCTTGCGCCCGGTCGTGCTGCGCGGCGGAAGTACCTTGGGCCGCCAGCCCGGATTGAGATGGAACCAGAAGATGACCCAGATCAGCTCCCACTGCTCCAGGTCATCCAGGGCATGCTCGAAGTTGCGGCCCGGCAATAACTCAATTCTCGCCTCGGCGCCCGCTGCGGCCCGGGGCTGGCGCGCAGCCTCTACCTTGGTTTCAAGAGAGCTGCGCAGATATCCAATGGGATCGAGTGTGAGTGGCTGCGGCATTCAACCTTTGGTGCCCAGGGGTACGTACAACGTGCTCTGATGCTGTCGATCATGATACAGCGTCACGGTCACCGGCCGCGCATCCTTCATGGACTCCTCCGCGACCACGCCACCACTATTGTAGTTCTTCTCACTCAGGATCGAATTGACCGGCGCAATGACCAGGCGCAGACGGCTGCCCCGCTCGATCTCCTGCGACACGAACGGGAAGTGCTCAAAGTCATACTGTTGCGGCGCCTGGGTCTTCACGAGCTGCGGCTCACGGAAGCTGCGCCGGTATCGCGCCTGAAGGACCTGCGAGCTGAGCACGATACTGCTGCCGTCCGCGCGGATCTCGTAGATATCCGCCTTGAAAGTCGTGTCAGGTTGATCAATCGCCATCCAGGCGGACAGTCGGAAGAAACCACTGACCTCGGTATCCCGGTCAAACGGTTCGCTGTGATACACGAGCTGCTTGCCGTTGCGTGCATACACCAGCGTCTGATCGACCAGGCTGGACGGATCCAGTTTGGATTCCAACTCCGCCACGCTCGTATCGCGGGGGTCGTAGACGTAATGATCCGGATCACCCTTCTGCGGCTCCGTGGTCAGCGAGCCTGAATTCAACACATCGGTCGCGTTCACACGCGAGCTCAGGTGCAGGGCTCGCTGCTCACCGGTAACGGCTTCGAGGCTGTCAGCGTACCGCCACTTGTCCGCGAACATGACGTAGTAGGCGACGTGGTTCTTCAGGAACTCCGGTTTTGTGCCGCCCTGCATCGTCCAACTGTACCAATCGAGATGCAGCTTCGGCAGGTCAACCAGGCTCGCGGGACCGAATGTCAGCCCGCCCACCTTTGCGTTGGGAGTTCGCGTGCCGGCGTGATCCCAGGGGCCGATGATGAGGTAATGTCGATCGCGACCTTCCGGCGAGGCATTTTTCATGTACTCCCGGTAGTGCGTGAGCGCCCCCGGTTGATCGTCATCGTGACTGGCCGTGATAGTCAGAATCGGGATCGACAACTTCGAATATTGCTGTGAGGTCGGGTTGTACTGATCCCAATAGGCATCCGCATGCGGATGCGCGACCCACTCCTGAAACACCGGCGACGGCGCGCCGATCACTCTGTCGAGATCCTTGTACGGCGTGCCGGACTCGAACCACTGCCGGTTCTTGCCACTCCAGAACGCATCGTCGCCAAAAATGTGATCCTGTGACGCATGACCCGTTGTAAAGAGCAGCCACTGCATGTCATAGGTGTAGAACACACTGTAGCTCATCGGGAAATCGACCCCGGCGTACGGGGATGCGACCGGCACGATCGTGGCCAGGTGTGGAGGAAACTCCTTGGCGGTCGCCCACTGGTCGTAGCCCGCATACGAGCCACCCCACATGGTCACTTTCCCGTTGCAATAGGGCTGCTTCGCGAGCCACTCAACGATGTCGAACCCATCCTTGGCTTCCTGGATCAGCGGGTGGAACTCGCCCTCGGAGTTGCCGCGCCCGCGCACATCGATAGTGAGAAACGGATAGCCATGGGATGCGAAATACATCCCCCTATCGTGATAGCTCTGCGAAATGTAGGGAGTGAGTGTGAAGACACAAGGCGCAGGCGCGCCTTTAGCCGGCGTGTATACGGTTGCATTCAACTTCACGCCATCGCGCATCGGGATCTTCACACCCCATTGGAAGTTGACGCCTGGCTCAGCGGCCAAGGCCAATGGCGTGGCGCACAGAAGAACCAACAGAAGGCGTGTCGTGAAATTCATGAACGTTCCTCGACCAAAGGAAACCTCAGGGGTGAAAGGCCGGCCGCGGTCAGGCCTTCCGCGACGACATCCGCCGGCATGTTCTCGCGCCGTGCCAGGGCGGCTGCAGTCCGCGACATCGCGGGCGCGGTCTGGATCCCGTAGCCACCCTGACCGGCACACCAGAAAAATCCTTCTACCCGCGCGTCAAACCCTACTACGGGCGCCCGATCAGGGGAAAAGGTTCGCAACCCCGCCCAACTATGACTGACCCGATTCACTTCCAGGTCCAGCGCGCCTTGCACGCGATCAACGGCAATGGCCACATCCAGATCATCCGGGTAGGCGTCCCGTGGGACATCCGGTGTTTCATCCGCGGGGGACAGCAACAGTTTGCCCGCCTCCGGCTTGAAATAGAACATTTCATCGGCGTCGATGACCGCGGGCCAGTCGGTGATATCAACTCCGGCAGGCACGTCCACGAGCAATGCGGTACGACGCAATGGTTGCAGGCCGAGTTTTTGGGCACCACAGCGCTCCGCGACCGTGTCCGCCCAAGCACCCGCCGCGTTGACCAGCACGGGTGCACTCACCACCTGGCCATCACTCAGCTCGATGTGCCAGACACCGTTACGCCGTTGCGGCGCAGTGACCCAACTGCGAGTGATCAGAATTGCGCCCGCAGCGCGTCCGCCACGCAGGAAGCCCTGGTGAAGCGCCTCGACTTCGATGTCCGTTGCGTCTGAATCGAAGGCGGCGCCGGCGACATACCCCTCACGGAGCAAAGACACACGCTCGGTGGCGGATTGTTTGTCCATCATGACGACTTCGCCGCCGGACTCCCGGATGCTCGTGACCATGTGGTCCAGGTGCTCGAGTTGGTCCGATCGGGCGATGTAGAGACAGCCGCGCTCTCGCAGCAGCGCGTGCTCGCTGAAGCCCGTTGGAGGGTTGTCGAAAAACGCCCGGCTCGCCCGGGTCAGCGCCCGGATCTCACGACCACCGTAGGTCGGGGTGTACAGGGCGGCAGAGCGCGCAGTGGCATGGAATCCAGGCCGGTCCTCGCCCTCGAGGATGCAGACGCGCGCAGTGGAAGCGAGCTGATATGCGATCGAGGCTCCCACCATCCCTGCGCCCACCACAATGAAGTCATAAGTCATTGATTTCTCGCAGCTCAGGCCGAGGTGATGTTCTCCGGCCAGGCATGTGATAGTGCCCCAGCGCTCCTGTCTATATCAAGAGAAAATTTCTCCTAAAGGGACATTTAATCGCAGGGCTCACTCGTCACATCGCAGCGTGCACAATTCCCCGATGGCCCGTTGGAACTGGAAGCTGGCGTCAGCGTCAGCGCTGATTTACACCCTCGCCTTCAACCTGGTCTTTTTTATCCAGGAGCTGTTCCTGGTCCTGCCCAAGGCCTTCACGCCGGGTCTTCGACCTACCCTCTTTCACAACAATCACAGCTGGGACGGCGATAGTCCGCTGGTGAAGCTTTTGCAGGGCACCGGGGCGCTGGCAACATTCGTCACCGCCAGCGTGTGCGCGATGCTCCTACAGCGTGGTTGGGGACGGACTTCCACGAGCCGCTTGTTTCTCGTCTGGCTGGCCTACAACGGATTCTTCCAGTCACTGCCTCAGGTGGTCATTGGCGCGTTCATTCCGGCCAATGACGTGGGCATGGCAATGGACTATTTCGGACTCGGCGCCACGGCCAAAACGACGGCGGCGATTGTTGCCGGCATCGCCATGCCCTTGATTGCTGTTGCACTGATACGGCCTCTCCTCAGCCTGGCGGAAGATCCTGCTGAGATCGGCGGTGGCAGCGCACGTAGCGGCTTCGTTTTTAGAACTGCAACATTGCCCGCGGTTGTTGCTGTTGCGTTGATCATTCCGTTTCGAGTGCCGCGCAACTGGATCGAGGTCGCGATGGTGCCTGTTGTAGTGACCTGCATCGGGATCATCTGGATGCAGTCTGGGGCCTGGCTCATCAGGAACGTCAGCGCCAGCGGTGACTCCCGCAATATGTCAGTTGTTCGCCTGGCTGGTGCTGTCGTGGTCCTGTTGTTGGTGTTTCAATTGGTGCTTCGGCCAGGTATCCACTTCTACTAACAGATGCCGCGCACCGACCGGACTCAAGATTCCCGGGCGATTGCCGATACAGGCTGCGGCGGATCGTTTTTAGGGGAATTCGGTGGACATTGGCACGCTGCTCAGTGCGTTGAACAAGGACATGCAGGCGAACGCGCTGTTTCCCGGCGGATTGGGCGCCAATCGCGGCGCTCCATCGCCAATAAACCCCTCGAGCGCCGCCACCGACGCCACTGCGGCAGCCTTGGCTGCTGCGGCTGCTGCCAGTAAAGGTGGCTCTACGGCGCAGGCCTCCGCGACAGCCGCCGCCGCTGCACTAGCTGCGGCGCGCGCAGCGTCCTCCGGCGATGGCACCGGGCCCATGTCCGCCGGCGATGCAGCGGTAGCCGCGGCACGCGCTGCAGCGGCCAACGCGGCAGCGCTCCGGCCTGCGGGAGCCAGTGGCGGCGGTGTTGGATCCGGCGGCGCCGGCAGACCCGGCAACGTCGGTGGCACCGGCGCAGCGGGTGGCCTGGGCGGCACGGGCTCGCCAGGCGGACTGAGCAGCGGCTCGCAAGCGGCCGCAGCAGCAGCGGCCGATGCACTCACTGACGTCTACCACGCCTCCGGCGGCGCCCATCCTTCCCCCAGCCTGCTGACCCAAAGCGGCGTCAAGGCCTACACCCAACTGGCAAACGCCCTCTCCGAAGCGGGCCACTCCGAGAAGTCCGCCGAAGCACTCACCAACACCCTGTTGGTTTCTTCCACGGCCCTGAAGTCCGCCTACCAACAGGCCCTGGCCCGCCTCCCCGTGCAACTGCAAAGCAGGGATTGGGGCTTCTCCGTCGCCAACGGCAAATTGGTCTTTGCGCCAGGCAAGGAGTCTCTGTCCGCGCAGGAGCTGGCCCTTCTGCGCGCGGCATTCGATGAAGCGAATATTGAGCAGCTCGCCAACGAGGTAGCCGACGCCATCACCACGATGGAGTCAAAGCGCTCCACCGGCGCTGATATGAACTCTCTGGCCTGGGGTCGCTTCCGCGCCGACGACAACAACTTCGATCAGGTCGTCAACCTTCGCTCGTTCCTCACATCAACCGCGCCAGGCAGCAAGTACAGCGCCAACATCGCCGCGGATGACTACAACTCGAATCCTGGCAGTCCGACGTCCCTGGGCCCCACGGGAAGCCTCCACCCCGAGGTTCCCCTCATCCTGGGCGGCATGTACCTGGGAGATCTCGTAACCGCGAGACCGGACTTTTTCAGGCCTGACATACCCGCTCGCACCGATGCGCTGGACCGGGCGCTCGAAGCCCGAGCCGACGCACGAGTCAGCACGACTCTCCATGGCCGCTGCTCATGCGGCGAGGTCAGCTTCACCCTGGAGAACACGCTCGACTATGCCTACTACTGCCACTGTTCACGTTGCCGGACACGCACCGGATCTGCGTTTGCCACAATCGGTGGCGCCAGCATCGACAAGCTCCGGGTTACCGCCGGCAACAGGAACCTGTTGATTGAAGGTGAGTGCTCCGACGGCTACGGGGCCCGATGCAATCGATGCTACGCATTCCTATTCGCCGCCGTCCGCGGCCGTCAGTACGTGCATGTCAGCCTGGGCGTTCTGGCCGGCACTCCGAGCCGACTGCCGGACCACCACATATACGTGGCCTCCAAGGCGCCGTGGTACCAGATTACCGACGGCTTGCCGCAGTATGACGAGCTTCCCCTATCCCGGCGTTAGCTCTTTTTTGTAGACAGCCGGGTCGAATCCCACCAACAGTTTCTTACCTTTCTCCAGGACGGGGCGCTTGATCATGGAAGGTTGCGCTGCCATCAGACCGATCGCTTTGCGCTCGTTCAATCCCGTCTTCTGCTCATCAGACAGCTTGCGGAAAGTTGTCCCCGTCCGGTTCAGCAGCACCTCCCAGCCCACCTCACCCGCCCAGCGTTTCAATACGTCCGCATCGATCCCCGCCGCCTCGTAGTCGTGAAACTCATATTGCACCCCGTTGCTGTCGAGCCAGACCCTTGCCTTCTTCATGGTGTCGCAGTTCTTGATCCCATAGACGGTGATAGCCACAAACCTTCCTTCGCAAAGCCATAAAAACACTGCCGCAAACTATCATGAAATTCATGATCACAGATATGCCGCGCTGCAATTCGATCCCTTGGTGTTAGATGTTAGGTCGAGTAACGGAAGTTCGCGCGCCATACGTCGGGCAACGCGTAGGCTGAGCAGTTTGCAAAGAAACCGAAGTCATAAAGGGGTCTCCCGATGAAAGTCGCCATACTTACGGCATGTTGCCTGGTCGCAGCAACGCAGGTGCACGCGGCGGATGACGTTTCAGTGCTGCGCGAGAGGGTTTTTGTTGGAGATTTGCGCACCGACACAACGGCCGGCATGGAAGCACTGTACTCACGGGTCCAGGCGGCGGCGAAGCGGGTCTGCGGCCCGTTGGAATCACGCAGCCCGATGCAGGTGGAATTCACGCGGTGCACCCGGGAAGCATTTGACCGGGCTACGCAGCAGATCCCCGCCCTGGCCAACTACGATCACAAGAAGCACAAGATCCGCAACGGCTAGTGCGCTACGCGGGAGCAGGTCGTTCTCGACCTGCTCCACCAGAAGCGGCGGATCGATCCGCGGCGCGCTCCGCGCGACCACCTGTTTTACTGACCCCCAGTACGATCGAACTGTTTGTCTTGACGCAAACTCATGTTGGAGCGCAAGTCAGCACCACAATCGCCCGAAAGCGGATAGTTCCACCGTCGGATCGACCCTCGCCCCCTGTGAGACGAACGTCGCAGCCGGAATCCGTTAGCTGTGAGGACTCCTGCTGTTTAGGGGTCCTAAAAAAAACGCGCTCACCCTGTCCAGTTGATCGTCCGCCATTCGTCGTCGGGGGAGGACCTCACGGCGGAAGATCGATTTGCATAATCAATCAGCGCGGACCCTGCCTCTTCTACTCGAAGGTGGCCCGGCCCCGGCCCACAGACACAGCCAGCCCCGCGCCAGGCATCCGTATCTGGTCTTCGTTCGGGCCGGCAAAGACTCCTGGCACCAGCGCCTGCTGCGGGAAAACCCCGATCGCAACTGGGATTGCTGCGTCAACTGGTATGTCGAGCCAAAGCACGAAACCGAGGCTGACTTCTACTGTACGGCTCCACACACCATCAACAAGTTGCAGGGCTTCCTCGAGTTCAGGAAGCAGTTCGGTGATCACTGGCCGTACCGGTACGTGCTTCTGCTGGATGACGATATCTATCTGCGTCCCGGCGATCTCAACCACTTCTTCAGCATCTGCAGCTACTACCAGACCTACCTGTCGCAACCCGCGCAACGTTGGTTCACCCACACCACGCTGAACTCGCTGGTTCGCAACCCCGCCTGCATCCTCAGGCGCGTGAGCTTTGTCGAGGGAATGGCCCCCTGCTTTTCGGCAGCGGCGCTGGAAGAGTTGATCCACACGTTTGACTGGACAAAAAGCATCTGGGGGACCGACTGGGCCTGGGGCAGCCTCCTGCAGGACCGGGAAGCCGTACACGTAGTCGATGCGGTAGCCCTGTATCACACGCGCACCGGGAATGGGCGCAAGACGCTTTACTATCAACGACTGCTGGCCATGGGAGTCGAGCCGGGCGAGGAGCTGCGGAGCATTCAACGGCGCTTTCCCGGTTTTCCGGGACCCCGTACCTTCAGGACTGGCCACGTCTACAGACCCGGGATACCCAAAGTCGCCACAACCGGCCTGATGCTTCTGTTCGAGCGCCTCAAGTTCATCGTTCGCGGGCGCAAGCAATTCATGCGCAACTGGCGCGTCCTGCGCGCGCGGATGGCTGACATGTTGCTAAAATGAGCGACTCGCTTCCGCTGCCACGATGGCGACCTGAACAGACCATGGACCGGCTCACACGTTGTTTTCTGGAGATACGTGCTGAGCTCGTGCGGTTCCTGACCCGGCGAAACGGCCGGACGGCGGCCGAAGATGTCGTACAGGAAACCTGGCTCAAGCTTCACGAGCGCGGCAACACCGAATCCTGGCAGGAGCCGCGGGCGGTCCTGTTCACCACCGCCGCGAACCTCGGGACGGACGTTCAACGGCGCGAAGCCCACTCGGACCGACTGTTCGCCCGGGAAGGAGACGTCCCCGAGCCTGCTTCCGAGGCCGCGGGACCGGAGTCACAGATAGAGTCGCAGAGCGAGTTGAATTGCGTGGCGGCGGCCCTCGAGGAGCTGCCGGTCCAATGCCGGGAGGCCTTTCTGTTGAATCGGCTCGAGGGACTGACCCACGCGGAAATTGCCGAGCGCTTGGGTGTCTCCACCAAGACCGTTCAGCGCCACATAGAACGTGCGCTGCGCCGTTGCGTGCAGGTGCTGGAATAATGGCCCCGGTCGGGAAAATAGCCGACTTTCGCGTGGAGCAGGCCGTACGCGCCTGGACTCAGAGACATTCGGGATCGTGGACGCAGGACGACGAAGCGAACCTGCAGAAGTGGCTCGCCTCCGACCCCGCAAATCGAGACGCCTACGAAAAGGTCGGCCGCGCATGGACGGTAACGGGCCAGATGGGCGGTCGCGTCTCGAGAGAAGTGCCAAACCGCAGACGTTATGGTCTGTGGATTGCAGCCTCGCTCCTCGCCGCCCTCGCCTACCCGGTTTGGGTGATGTCGGACAACTGGTGGAACGGCGCACGCACCGATTGGACGGCGAAACGTGGAGAGACCCGGACTATCGAACTGTCTGATGGCACTCGGGTCGTGCTGGACTCCAACTCCCAGATCGAGAGCCGGATTGGAGCCCGCTCCCGGCTGATGCTATTGAAGCACGGTGAGGCATTGGTAACGGTTGCACACGACGCGAACAGGCCATTCAAAGTCGATGTGGGGCCTGGACGAATTACCGACATCGGGACCCGATTTGATGTTGAGAGCCTGCAGGGAAAAACTCGCGTCTCCGTTCTGGAGGGCCGGGTGAGCGTGTCAACTGCGCAGGGTCGATTGATGCTCGATGCCGGGCATACGAGTGGCTACGACAACCTGGGCGCCCTGCTGCCGGTGAACGACATCGACGACGCAGTCACCATCTGGGAAACCGGTCAGCGGCATTTCAACGCCGACCGGCTGTCCGATGTGCTGGAGCGAATTACCCGGTATCACCTCGTCACATTCGTATTCAAGGAGCCGGAGCTGAAAGACCTCCGGCTGAGCGGCACATTCCGAACCGACAACCTGCCGTTGTTTCTGCGCACGCTGCGGGCCGCGCTTCCGATCGAGACTGTGTGGCTGGCCCCGCAGCGGGTGGAAATCAGCCGCCGGACGGGCATCGGCTCCCGGGAATCCTTCGCTGCCAATCCTTGAGCCTGTAGTGAAAGTTCTTCAGCGTGCAGGGATGCTCGTGGCGCTCGTGTTGCTGTTGTGCAGCTTCGCTCACGCGGCCGACAAACAGCCTCTGTTCAACATTGCACCGGGGCCCCTTCAACCTGCGTTGGAGCGCCTGGCTGCGCAGACCGGTTTGCAACTTCTATACGATCCCGTGCTTCTCGAAGGCCATGTGACACGAGGCCTTGCCGGCTCGATGACGCCGAAGACAGCGCTCGCGAAGCTGCTCGAGAATACGGACATCGCATTCAGCTTCACCGCGGATGACGCGGTCGCGCTGTTCAGAAAATCAAAGCCTGAGATCATCCCGGCCGTGGGCGACTACGACCGGCCCCGCACCATCACGATATCAACCAACCGGAGCCTCGCCGACCTCTACAACTCGGAAATGAGCGTGACGGCAACCAAGGTGGACGAGTCGTTTCTGAATGTACCGTTGACATCCGAATCCGTTACCGCGGGGGTGTTGCGTGACCTGCAGGTAAACAGGCTGGAGGATGCGCTCCAATATGTCAGCGGCGCGGAGATTGCGCCGAATGGCCAATCCGCCCTTGGATTCATATTACGTGGCTTTCCAACCTATCAATACTACCTGGACGGCGTCCGGGTTTCGCCGGATCTGCATCATGATGCATTCCGTGACTTCGCCAACGTCGAACGAATCGACGTAGTCAAGGGGCCGGCGTCTTTGCTGTACGGGCGTACCGAACCCGGCGGCGCCATCAATGTCATCACCAAACAGCCGCTCGCGGATCCTTTCCTCTCGGTTGAGCAGCAGGGCGGCAGCTTCGGATACGAGCGCACCGAGCTCGATGCAGGAGGACCCGTGTTGGGAAACCACAGCCTGCTGTATCGCTTCAACGGCGCCTACGAAGATGAAAACTCGTTTCGTGACATACCCGGCAGCCATCGCGTCTTCTTCGCGCCCGTCGTGACCTGGAACTCATCGCAGGCCACATCGACCACGTTTTACGGGGAGTTTCTGGACAGCCACGATGTCCACGACTCCGGGCTGCCCATCGTCGGAGATCGATTGCCGCCGGTCCCCGCGGAGCGATCGTTGGAGGTCGGCGGCGAGATTCACACGAAGGACTATCGCATCGGTATCAAGGGCTCACATGTGTTTGCCGATGGCTGGATCCTCCGACACCACTTCGACGCTCGCTGGACAACTACGCCACAAACACCCCAGGCGGCGCTTTCCGATGACGGACTGGATGCAACCAGGTGCATGACTGGCAGTTGCCCGGTGAGTCGGGAGCTGGTTTCCATACCCGAATCGAGTGGCCACACCTACTTTGCATCAGTGGACGCGCTCCGCGACTTCTCCATCTGGATACTCCGCGACTCGCTCCTGGTCGGCACGGATTATTTCTCGTCTCGCGGGGCCTCACGGCTGACTTTCAGGAACGACCCGAGTCTCGCAACTGACTCGTTGCAACCGTCCGCGGGTGGAATCAACTGGTCCCTGCTCCAGGACCCGGACTCGAGTGTCCTCAGCTCGACACAGGAAGATTGGATCGGCGCCTACGTCCAGAACCAGCTCCAGGTCGGCAATACGCTGCACCTGCTCATCGGCGGTCGCTTCGATGCGGTCCATGAAAGAATCAACCGCGAAGGGATGCAGAAATTCAGGGATGGGCTTCCCTTCCCGATTTTCCCCCCGGGGACCATCAACACGTTCAACTATGGCCAGACGGATAAACTGACCGCCTTCAAGGGCCGGGCCGGCCTGCTGTGGCATCCGCTGCAGACGCTCAGCGCCTATGTCAACTTCTCGCAGAATTTCGGGGTCAGTGCCGGACTGTTCGCGGGCGATGGCAACCTGCAACTGCTGTTGCCGGCCGAGCAGGCGCAGGAGTGGGAGGCCGGCCTCAAGTTGGAATCGCCGCATGGCCGGCTGGCGGCCACCTTCGCCTGGTTCAATCTGTTCAAGCAGAACATCGCCACGCCCGTCCTGTCACCGGCCCTGGACAACTCGAGCATTGAATTTCTCATGAACGGCGCGCACAACACGGGATTGGAGGCGGATTTCCGGGGTGAGCTCGCGCCCGGCCTGCAGCTTCTCGCGAACTACGCGTACATCCATTCCCGGATCGAGAACTATGTTGGGCAGTGGATCGATGGGCCGCCGAAGAATGCGGAGCTCGTCGGCAATCTGGGAGATCGGATGGAAGGCGTACCGGAGCACGGTGGGAGCCTCTGGGCGTCCTACCATGTTGATGGCGGGGCGTTGCGTGGATTGAAGCTCGGCTTCGGGGGCGTCGCGCGCGGCAACCGTAAAGGTGACAATCTCAACGACTATCAACTTCCCGCGTTCGTCAAATTCAGCGCCCTGGCGGGCTATGGCTGGCGCGCGGTGGACACAAACTTCGAGGTCCAGTTGAACGTGGACAACCTGTTCGACAGACGTTACTTCGAGTCGCTCAGCGGCACACGGACAGTCATGCCGGGCATGCCACGCAGGTTCATTGCGACCGTACGCGCATCGTTCTGAGCCATCAGCCGGCGCAGGAATGCCGGTGATCCCGGCGTGCGCTTGGATTCAATTACCCGCGACCGCCGGCGCGGCAGCCGCCGTCGGTTTCTGCAGGTCGCGCACAGGGGCAGTGCGCGCCGGGGCAGTGTCGAGATCCGCTTCAATACCGACGATCGCCGGCATTCCGTCAGCCTTCTGCAGGGCCTCGCGCGCGAAGTCCCAATGAATGGCCGCCACACTGCTGCCCAAAGCCCGGTCGAGCTGCTTCGCCAGCAGGTCGAGGTTGGGTGCAACCGACTGGCCCTCGCCGTCGACGGGAGGATGAGCCTCCATCAGAAGGTCACCGTTGACGTACGTCACTTTGACGGGATCATTGACCAACCAAACCTTGGTCCCCACCGGCACCTTCGGAAACAACGCAGCCACATCCTCGGGATACATGCGGATGCATCCGTGTGTGATCGCCATACCAACCGCCATCGGATTGTTGGTTCCGTGGATCTCGTAGGTTCCGTCCCCTACCCCGAGGCGCATCTTGTAATCCCCCAGCGGATTGTTCGGCCCCGGCGGCACGACTTTCGGAATGGGATCGCCGTTGCGCGCGTGTTCCTTGCGAATCGACTCGGGTGGATACCAGTTGGGATGTTTCTGCTTGGCTACGATTGTCGTCTCGCCCAACGGTGACTTCCAGTCCATCTTGCCGATGCTCACCGGATAAGTGATCACCACGCGGTGCTGGCCTTTCTTCGCCTTCGGGTAGTAGTACAGCCGGTGCTCGGGCAAGTTGACCACGAGACCTTCACGCGGTCCGGGCGGCAGGATCCGCCGGCCAGGCAACAGGATGTCAGTGCCTTCGCCAGGTAACCACATGTCAACGCCCGGGTTGGCGCGGATGATCTCCTCGTATCCCAGGCTGTAACGGCGCGCGATATCGAGAAGCGTGTCGTTGTACTTGGACTTGATCCGATCGTCAGCCCCGACAACCGCCGAACCATCCGCGGGAAGCTCGAACACCGTCGCCCAGGCAGGCGCGGACAGAGCCGCCAGACACACAAGAGAACCCGTTATCCAGCTCTTCATACAATCTCAATCGTCCAACTTACCGGCGCATCGGCAATCAGGGAGGAGCGCACGCTACAGTATTTCGTCACGGACAGCTCGACCGCCCGCGCAGCCTTCTCGGGCGTGATGCCCGCGCCTTTGAGGCTGAAGTGCAGGACCGCGGAGGCGAGCCGCCGCGGAATCTCGCTCACCCGCATTGCCTCGACCCGGATGGTCATGGCTTCGAGCGGCGTCCGCTGTTTGCGCATGATCTCAACTACATCAGTTGCCGCGCACGTGGCAATAGCCGCCAGCAGCATATCGAACGGGCCAGGTCCGGTCCGGGCATCGGAATCGATCCTGACCTGGGGGCCATCCGGCCGGCCCGCATCAAATAGGGAGCCTCCGGCCCACTCGATCTGGATAGGGGAAGCATGAGGGGTCGCTGTCATACTGATCACTATGCTGAGATTTCTGATTCCTGTCATCTTTGTCCTGATCTGGTCGACTGGGTTCATCGTTGGAAAGGCCGTCGCTCCCCATGCCGACCTGCAGCTCTATCTGCTGGTGCGCTTTGCATTGACCGCGCTCGTCATGGGGATAGCCGCCCTGGCCGTCGGAGCGAGCTGGCCCAGGGGCAAGGGACTGTGGACACACCTGATGGCCGGGGTCCTGATGCAGGGCATTTACCTCTGCGCGAGCTACTGGTCGATCAGCCATGGGATGCCGGCGGGAATCATGGCGCTGCTGGGCGCGCTCCAGCCCCTGTTCACAGCCCTGTATCTCGTGACGGCCACCCGCGCTCAACTGGGTACAGGAACATGGGTTGGCCTGTTGATTGGATTCGCGGGTGTGGCGTGTGTTCTGGCCCCCAAGCTCGCCACGGCCGGCACTGGCGCGATCACGGTGGCGAGCGCGCTCAGCGCCCTCTTCAGTGTTGCAGCCATTACCGCTGGAGCCCTGGTCCAGAAATGGCTGGTGCGCGTGGACCTGCGCGCCGCCGCGTGCGTCCAGAATGTTGGAGGTGTGGCAACCGCTGCCCTCGCTGTCGTGTTGGTCGGTACGAATGACTGGGACAACACGGCCATCCTGTGGGGTGCATTGATCTGGGCCGTCCTCGTGCCCTCGGTGATCGGCACTACCCTGCTCATGTGGATGATGCGCCATGGAGAAGCAACCAAGGTCACCGCGCTGCTGCTGCTGGCACCCCCGCTGGCAGCGATCCAGGCGTATCTGCTGTTCCACGAGACGCTCTCGCCCGTCCAATTTGTCGGTTTTGCGCTCGCGCTGGCCGGGGTATTGCTCGCCAGGAGCGCCCGCACCGGGATCAACCGCACAGGATTGACGCCCGCCAAGGACAAGACCCCTGAAACAGCGTAAAAAGCTCCAGTTGGACACAACAACGGGAGGGTCTCAGGAATGAATACGACAAATCCGTATGCTCCACCGCAGGCCGCTGTACAGGACGTCGTCGATTCGGACAGCCAGCAGCTCGCCGGGCGGGGTACGAGGCTCCTCACGATGATCCTGGACTCCATCATCCTCGTCGCGATGGTGTACCTTCCGCTGATGATTGGCACGGCTGTGAGTCGTGCGATTCCGTTCGATTTGTTGGTAGTGGCGGGTCTCGTCGGCTGGATATGGCTGACCGTGATGTTCGTCTCACGCAATGGCCAGAGCATCGGCAAGAAGATCACCGGCATCAAAGTGGTGCGCTCCGACGGCTCGCGGGCCTCACTGGGGCGGATCATCGTGCTGCGCAACGTACTCAACTCGCTGTTGGGCATCATCCCTTTGTATGGTTTCGTCGATGCATTGCTGATTTTCGGCGACTCGCACCAGTGTGTGCACGACAAGATCGCCGACACGATTGTCATCAAGGCCTGACACACGACGCACCGCGGTAGATTCGTGCTGGATACGGTTGTAGCGGCGGAAACGCCGGAAGGGATCGTGCTCGAGTTGCATCCGGCCGGGTTGGCCCCGCGGTTCTATGCCTTTCTGCTCGACTGGATCATCCGCCTGGTGACCATGTACGGTGTCGCCATGCTGGCCGGCTTCCTGGGGGGCGTCGGCAAGGCATTCTGGCTCATCCTGCTGTTCGCGCTGGAATGGTTTTATCCCGTCGTGTTTGAGCTGAGTCGCTCCGGCGCCACGCCCGGCAAGAAAACCTTCGGCCTGAAAGTGGTCATGGACAACGGTCTGCCCATCACCCCGGCAGCCTCTTTCGCCCGCAACCTCCTGCGCGTGGCGGACTTCCTCCCGTTCGGTTACGGAATCGCCGTCGTCTGTATGCTGTTACGCAAGGACAGCAAGCGGTTGGGCGATCTCGCCGCCGCCACGTTGGTCGTACACGAGCCCCATCCCGCGGCACGCATCATGTTGGAAAAAGTTGATCCGGTGGCTCCGGTGCGATCACTGCCGCCCCGTGACCAGGCGGCGTTGGTTGCGCTCGCTGCCCGTGCGCCCACGCTGACGGGCGAACGTCTCAATGAGTTGGCCGCGATCGCGGCCTCGGTATCCGGTGACCAGGGTCATGCCGGAGCCGCGGTTACGCACCGCGTGCTCGGCGTGGCGCAATGGCTGATGGGGCGTCGCTCGTGACCCCACTGCACTTCGAGGAACTGTATCAGGGTGAATGGGCCGAGCTCGAAGGGCTCCTCGACCAACTGTTGCGTCGCAAAAAAGCTGCCAAGGGCGCGCTCCCCATCCAGGGAGAACGGGTGGCGGTCCTGTATCGGCGCGCCTGCGAGCATCTGGCGCTCGCCCGGGCACGATCCTACCCGGCCTACCTGTTGGACCAACTCGAGCGCCTGACCGCCGATGCGCACCAGGTAATCTACCAGCGGCGCGAGTTCGGCCTGGCGAAGATCCGGCATTTCCTGAGTGCCCGGTTTCCGCAAACCGTTCGCGCCAACGCCGTGTATGTCTGGCTGGCGGCGGTTTTGTTTTACGTACCGGGGCTGGTCATCGGCTGGCTCATGTATGCGCGGCCGGAGCTGATCCTGTCCGTGGTCGACGCGGACACCGCGGCGTCGTTCGAGCAGATGTACTCGGAAGCGGCCAAGGCGGTCGGGCGCGAGGCCCAGAGCGACTGGCTGATGTTCGGTTTCTACATTCGCCACAACATCGGGATTGCCTTCCAGTGTTTCGCCGGCGGTCTGTTTGCCGGCATCGGCAGCCTGTTTTACCTGATCTACAACGGCGCCATCATCGGGGCCGTCGCGGGTTATCTGACCGAGCGCGGCCACGGCCCCACGTTCTGGGCGTTTGTGGTCACGCACTCGGCC